>MDTG01296406.1_pt1 | contig 17055 bp, 10 predicted proteins | sample 811421 | NCBI WGS metagenome assembly MDTG01 (sample SAMN05326645, study PRJNA326480) | marine metagenome | isolation source: seawater | place: Pacific Ocean: South East | collected 2011
CTCTTTTACTTTTGCTGATAATTCTTGGATTGCTTTTGTAAGTAAAGGTACTAATTTACTTTGGTCTATACCTTGCATTTCTTCGCCATCTTTTTCACCTGTAATAGCTTCTGGAACTATATCAGAAACTTCGTGTGCTAAAAATCCATCTATAGTTGTATCTGCATCAGCTATAAAATTAAATCTAGCTGGTTTAAGTTGTGCAACCCTAGATAAGGCATCAAACTCATAATTAACATTTTCTTTAAGTCTATAGTCAGAAGATGTGTTGTATGATGTAGCTGATGAAGTAATTGATATAGAACCAGCAGTAGAACTACCATAATCAAACACAATCGGAAATATAGTTGAAGTACTTCCTGTGTACTTAAAAACTTTACCAAACACACTTGAAAAGTCCATGTTGAACTTACCTAATCCTGAAGTAGTTCCTAAAAACAAATTACCAGAAGAATCAATGATCATACGTTCACTACCACCAGTATCAAATCTAATTTTATCTTCATCAGAACTTTCTTCTACCTGAACTTTTGTATCAGCATCAGTATCACTTAAGATAGAAGAGGTATTGATTGCAAGTTTAGTAAAAACAAGGGCTTCAACTGCTACTCCGGTTGGCGGGGCTACACCAAAAGTTAAAGTAGTACCTGAAATACTAAAACTGTCTTTATTCTGATAAACACCATCAAAGAATACTTGCACACTGTTTTCGTTTATAGGTTCAACGGGTAAAGTCAAAGTAGTATCACTATTGTCACCAGTCATAGTAGCAAGAGCTACATTACTAGCACTACGTGATCCTTTTATAGAATATACAGTAACTACTCTTCCCGAAGCAGGAGCAGTAGCTAAAGTTAAAGTAGTGCCAGAAACTGAAAAAGTGTTATGTGCTTGAAAAACACCATCAATAAAAACTACTAAATCATTTTCGTTAGCTACTTCATCACTTAAGGTAAAGTCTGTAGTAGAGTTGTTAGCAGTAGTAAAAATGTTTGTATGAACAGTATTGTCACTCCTGATTTCGTCAACTGTGCCAGAAGTAAATCTTAATTCTGCTTTATCTCCTGAATCAAAAGCTCTAGCAGTAGTACCCTCTTGAGCTCTAATTACAGTTAAATTTATGTTACCTGAGGCCCCTGAACAAGAAGTAACTTTTAGTATTTCATTGTTAGTTTCGTCATCTAGGGTTAGCAAGAAAAAAGTTCCTGCTCCTGACAAATTTACTGCGGGGAATACGCTACCTTCCGTGACCGGAATAGTGGTTGTGGAGTTATTTACTGCACTTGATAGTGTAGTTTTGGCATTGTTTTTAAAAACAATTCCCACAGCGAAACCTCCTTAGCTTAACTAACTGTCACTGTCCAAGTGACTGTCATACTGTCTGATGCACCTTTGTTTACAACTGAAAAAACTGTTCTACACAGCATAGTACCACCAGAGCTAGCATTTAAAATAGCTGCTTCGGTTACGGCACCAGTACCAGTTCCTGCTGGAAAAGAAGCTACATAAGTAACTACAGCATTAGAAACAGTTGTGCTTGTTAATGCAACTCTACCTAGTTGGTTACCTAGAGCAGTATCACTTGCGGCAGCAGCGGTACTTCCAGATCCTATAGCCATGTGTGACATAGCAGTTGCGGTAGTATCTTTCATACGAGAAGCTACATAGCCTTTACCAGCAGTAACAACTAAGTTATCAACTTCTTGTATGATTTTACCGTTAAGGGAAATAGCTAATTTACCCTTAAGTTTTAAACCATCATTTATCATGAATATTCCTCAATTAAATTTAACTGTTCAATACATAACTGTTTAGTGGACTTGTGTTAAGTACACTAGAAGCACCCAAAATTAGGGCTACCTGTATAGACTCGGTTATTGTAGCACTATCGCTAGGCGTTGTGTCAAAACTTATTGCTAAGGCTTCTGATACCGTAGCTGAATCCGTTGGCTCTAAGTTAAGAATAAAGTTTAAAACTTCTGAAACATTTACAATATTGTTTTTATTTACTCCAGACTCTGTAGCTAGATCATCACTTGCACTCGCAGTATCATCTAGAGCATACCCATCTGCAAACGCGCGAACAAAAGTTATTACATCAGCGTAGTTTTCACTCATTGTTACAGTATCAGAAGGGTTTCTACCGAAATCACTAACGTAGTTTTCACTGATGTTAGCCGAATCTGACAGAGGTTTGCCGACGTTTGTAGCATGAGTTTCACTAATTGTTGGAGTTTCAGCTAACGCTTTACCTAAAAGATATCCTAAAGACTCTGTTATAGTAGGAGCGTCAGTAAAATCTCTAGAATAAGCCACTAGCCTAGAAAAAACTTCACTTATCGTAGGGGAATCAGCTAAAGCTTTACTTGTGTTTAGTATTGCTTCTTCACTCATAGTCGTTGTGTCAGCTACTCCTTTGCCTAAGCTATAAACTTGGTTTTCACTTATAACTACAGTTAAAGCTTTATCTTCTTGATACCCCGGAGCAAAGTATAAATTTTTAGAATCAGCGTCTAATAGGATATTAGCAGCTGATAAATTAACAAAATCTAAATTATAGTTTAGTTGAATAAAATTAGTTAACGCTTTTATATTAGAAAATACTGTAACTTGCTCTAACGAGTCAGTATCTACAACAGCGCGTAACTCAGAATAAGATAGTGTTGCTCGTAATGCCATTAATCAAAGTCATCACGCACTTGAAATTTTATTAAATCTTGTACTGTTTGCACACCACCACCACTGGTTGTGTGTTCTATTTCACCTTCAAAAGTACCCGCAGTTGTCCAAGTAGAATTAGGAAAAGCCACTGTAACCTGCCCATTTGCCGCGCTTGTAATCGTAGCTGTAATTGTACTTAACACAGAAGTAGATCCTACTTCACGTATTCTAAAACGCACGGTGCTACCAGATAAGTTTACTGCTGCCCATGTTGTACTATCATCTGCGTCCAACGTTTTACCGGCAGCTGCGGTGTTACTGTCTTTTAGTGTAAAGTTCAACTCAGGTAGAGTATCGCCCACTACTAATTTTACTGTTGATGAATAAGCCATAATTTACCTCATTATATATTATTAAAATGCGCCCGCGAAGGGTTGGTAATCTTTAAATTGAGCATCACCTTTTATTAAATCTTCTAATCTCTGTGCGCTTGGGCCTAGTAGACTTGTGTAGAACTCATCTCCAAACCTCCCCGCTTCAAACATAGGGAATAACATAGTCCATGCTCCAAATGCTCCAGAACGGTCAGCGGCCTCTAGTAAATACTCACCATAACCCATTTCATTTGTTCTAAATTTATTAAAATCAAAAACACCTGCCTCAGTGTTTGAATTAAAATCTACTGTTCCTGAAAGAGGGGAAAGTAAAAATTTTAATAGCTCACGTAGTTCCATACCTACCATTGCCAACGGTAATAGAGAAGTAGTAGCTAAAACTGCAGGTAACGCAGCAGCAGAGATTTTACCTTCTCGATTATAGGTGCTTTGAGTGTTTCTAATTACACCCCCTATTATGTTTTTACCATATGCATAAAAGAATGATTTAAGTTGGAATATTAAAGCTGTGTATGGATTAGAAGCCCAACCCGGTCTTTCTGCAGCATTAGGACGTACAACTGATTCTTCGGTAAATCTAGCTATAGCATCTTGTACTTGTTTATGTTGAGGGTCACTAAAATCCCAATCAGAGTCTTGCGCTGCTTTTATTTGTTCAGGTGTAACTTGTAGTTCAGCTAAATAAGCTTTTGATTTAGCAGAATTGTCATTAGCATGTTTAATAAGAAACTGTCGACCCATACCAGCAGCAAAAACTCTTGTAAACCTTGTGTACCATTCTAGTCCGGTAAATTTAAAAAATTGTTGAGTATAGTATTTTGTCCCTTCTGTCATATAACCCAACTCCCCAGCATTAATATACATCTGTGAAATAGAATCAAAGCCAATCACACCTACATCACGCGCAAACTGTTCTAACTCTTTTCTATTTGCAAAAGCATCTTTTACTGAGTTTACAAAATTGCCACTAAAGATACTCATTTCTTTAGATCTTAATGCTGGACCAGCTAAATCTGGTAAAGAAGCAACAGTAGCAAAAGTTAAATATGTCATAACATTTAAAGCCAATAGATAACTTTGTACAGTCCTTAACCAGCCGGGCATATTCATACCCGCTCTTCCTAACATAGCTTGTACTGCTTTTCTTGCGCGTCCTCTATCTCTATCGTTGTCTATTCGATTAATTAAAATTTCTGCTGCTCTAGGACCAGAATAAAATATACCTACTTGTTTTTTATCTAATTGATTTGCACTATTTGCAATATCTTTTTTAGTTATTTTTACAATAACTTTTTTCTTAAATTCTATTTTTTTAACATTCTCAGAAATGTATTTTCTAACTGCATGGTGCGCAGGAATAATCAAATCACCAATACCTTCTATATTACGTAAGTCAGCGTTATTAGTGATGTTTATGAAAAGAGGTCGTCTATCTTTTTGCATACCAATAGATAAATCTGCAGCTCCTTCTGCTTCTATAGCATCAAGACTCTCGTCATATAAAACCATTTTATCTACTGCGTTTCGTAATTCTTCTACAGTAGCTTTAGAATTATATTTTTTCAAAACTTTTACTAAAGCTTCTCTTGCTTCGGGTTCTGCAGCTAACTTAGCTATGTCAAACTGCCTAGTAAAGAAAGTTATATTTTTTTTGACTTTAGGGTTTTTAGGATTTATCTCATTAGGTAAAATATAATCATCATAAAACTTTTCAAAATACTTAAGAACATCTAAGGCTTTGCCTCCATCTACTTGTACTTCATTACCATCCTTATCTATTACTACAAGTTTATTAGCTGCATTAGGCCTTTCTTCTAATGGCAGAGCGGCTAGTTGTTCAGCTCCTTCTAGAATACTGTCAATATTAGTTAAATCTTCTTGTGTGGGATCTTTAGTAATATTAAAAATTTTATAAAAATCATTAATGTATCTGTACTGTACTACAGGGTGGTAGTTAAAGAAGCCGGTATCTTCTACAGTTTGAGATCTAGAGTAAAGAGCTTTACCTAGTTCTGGAGATACCAAACGTAAAAAGTTATCTGCTGGAGCTAAGATGTACACTAAGAATTTGTAAATATCATTAGCTGCTTCGCTTTTTAAAATCTTTCTCATTAAAGCTTCAAAACGAGTAGCATTCTTTTTACCTACTGCTTTTTGTACAATATCAGCACTGCCTTGGACCCAATTATCAATATCTTTAGACTCGGTAACTGATATACCTATGTTCTCTCTATTAAGACCTCGTTTAACCGCTTCTATTACCCCAAAAGCATAATCGTTAAATACTGGATTTGTGTCAAGCCTACCTATTTGAAACTCACTTAAGGTATTAAATAAAACACGCACTTTTCTTGCTAAAGCTGTAAAGTAAGAACGCACAGTTTTTTTATTTCTGGTTTCTATACCTACAAACTCTCTTCGTAATTCCATAAGGGTTTTAGGTAATTGTTCTTTCCAAATAGTATTATCTTGAGTATGTGTTATTTTTCTATTACCTGTATCTAACAAAGCTTTCCTATGGTCAGCATTTTGTTCTAAAGAAGCCCTAATTAAATCTTTCATTAACTTAAGATTAGTAGCTCTATTTTCTTTTAAGAAACCTTTAATTTTTACATTACCAGTTCCCCAACGTGGGTTGTTGTAAAGTTTTTCATCAAATTTACCTGACTTAAGAGTTTGATAAGCATGTTCAACACTTTGGAACTCGACGCCAGAATTTTCATTAGTAGGTTTAGAGAACCTTGAAAATGTTTTTCTGTCATACTTTTCTCCGCCCTCTACTACTCCAGTAACTTTAAATCTAAATGGACGTGCTTTAAGATTACTTAAGTTAGTATTTTGATTTGCACCAGCATAAATATTTACGGGTGTTCTTTCTGTAGCAATTTCTCTAGGTAAAGTTTCTTTAACTGTTCCTTCTTGTTCTAATAAAAATGCACTTGCTTTATCTGCATACCACTCTTCAAATGGGAAAGCTCTGTCTTGATAATTATATCCGGGCTCGCCCCTTACTGTTCTAGTAAATAATGCAAAAGACTCATCAGCATAAGCTCTATACAAAGCTTCTCCTTTTTTAAAATCTGCTTCGGTAATCCCAAGGTCTTCTATAAATTCTTCACTACCATACCGTCCACCTCGTTCTTCCGAACGAAATCTACTAAGTCCAAGTCTTGCACTCTCAAATTTAAACAATACATGTCCTAATTCATGCGCAAGTGCATAAGTCATAAAAGTACTTTTAGCGGCATTTCGGACAAGGGGGTCTGAAACTTCTAATTGATTTTCTATAAAAGCAGAATCTGGGTTGAGAACTACAAACGCATATTTTGGTAGTCCTTTAAGTGGTCCATCATTATGCATCACACTTAAAACAGATGCGGGTTGGCCCGAAGCTCTATTCTCGGCTTGTATCTTTCTAACTACCAAATTCAAAGGGAGACCGGTTGTAGTTTTCATGTCGGTTGGGAAATTAACTTCATCATTTAAACCTAAAACAAACACTTTTGTCGTTACTCCAAAACCTTTCATTTTTTTAGATAACTCACTAATAAAACGTTCACCAGAACTATCACCTACATCTTTAGTAAATTTCGGGTCTTTAATGTCAAAAATATTTGCAATCCCTTGGCTTACTTTTATTTCTCCTAACTCCATATCTATTGCGTCGGGGTCGGTTTCAAACCTAGTATTAAATACAGGGGTTCCTTTGTACGCTGCACCTTCTTGCCCTTTAACTTTTACAGGAGGTTGCGCTAAGATTATTCCTTGTGCTAACTGCGGAAAAATATCCATTAACATTTTGTTACCTAAATCTGTTTGTTCTACAGTTTCAACTACCTCACTTATGGGTGTTTTTTCCATAGGAACTCTACGAGGTTTTGCCATGTTATAAAGAGAAGCTCTTGAACCTGCGCCGTTTAAAACTTCTATATTGTTATCTCTTATAAAGTTGGTTATTGTCGCTGCTGAAGTTCCGGGACTAACAACTAAAAAAGGTTTACCAAGTTCTTCAGCAAACTTAACGGTTAGTCGAGAGCCGCTGCCGAGTGACCCATCTTCTTTAGTCAAAATAATAGTACCGTCAGAATCTTCGACGTTTTTTCTAGTTCTTGGTGAGTACTCTGAGGATTCTCCTTCTACTACATTAAACTGAGGCCCTAAGGAAAGAGTTACTCCACCTTCTACTTTAAAATTTTTTGGAGCAGTACCACCAGTTTCTAAACCCATCGCTTTTGCCATATAAAGAAAGAACTGGTCAGCGCCAAGCTGCCCACCTGATATTATTCTTTTTAATGGTGTTTTTTCATTTAATTTATCTAAACTACTTTGTTCTGCTTCTGTTAAAGTTTTACCGTCTTGTACTTTTTTCAGTAAAGCTGCTTGTCTTTTTCGATCTTTTCTAGGTTGTTCCTCTTTTTCTAGTCTTAAACGCATTTTTTGTTGCTGTTCCGCTTCTTGCGCTTGTCTTTGTAAACTTACAGGGTCTCTTTCTAAAGCTGAATCAATTGGGGGTGGAGACAACTTAGCGCTTTCAAACCTTACATCCCCTCGTAAACTCATTTCGCTTGGTATTAAAGGGTAACGTTTTTCTTTTTGTGCAGGAGTTCCCGGTAAAACTAAATCCTTAGATTCTGTTACAAAAATTTTCTTACCATTTTTATATTGAGGTACTGCATGTCTAACTGGAGGAAATCCAATAGTTTTTTGTGGGGGTTGCGCTCCTAAAGGACCTTGAAAATCTTGGTCATCTCCGACAGCTTCTCTCATATCTTGATCTTCACCGAGAGGTTTTTCTAAATCTACTTTGTTGAAATCCCCAAACTCGGTGTTCAACTCATATTGTAGATTGTTGTACTGATACTCTAACTTTGTTAACTGTCTACCGATTGATTTCTGTCGCCTAATTAAACTTCCACGCTCTTTTTCGGATATACCACGATTGTTTATTTGAGTCTCTAAATTTGCGTATAGTTTGCTAACCGGCGCTATCTCTGCTTCTAAGTCTGCTAACTCATCTAATCTGCTGGTTAAGCTTTTAATACCCCTTGTAGGTATGGTAAATAAAGACTCACTACCGCCTTCTTCTATATATCTTTTACGAGCTAGACTATTAGCGAGGGCGTTTATGTCAGATTTATCAACAAATATTCCAGCTGTAGTAGCAAACCCTATTCCACCTAGTTCTTGTTTTATGTCTTTTAAAATATTTAAATATTTTTGAAATTCTAAAGAACTTAGCTCTCTCGCTTGTATTGATCCAGTTAGAGAAAATTGTTGTAGTTGAAGTGGACTAAGTAATTGTGCAGGTTTATCTGGGTCTATTCTTCTATAAAACATAGGTACGTCTGCTAAATTTTGACCTTCGGTGCTTATGAGTTTTGTTTCATTAGTCATTGGCGCATAAAGGTCTTCCTTCATAACCACTTCAAACCCATACTTTTTAAGCTCCGCAAAAATTTCAGGCACCATAGTTGCCAAAGCAATGTTATAAGCTCTAGTTCTATTACCTCCTACACTTTCCAAAAGTTCTTCTATACTCATAGTAAAATCTTGTTTTATTTGAGGGAAGATTTTTACTGCTTCAGTTAATAAAGTGTATAAATTGACAGACACATCATTTCCAGCAAAATTAACTTCTTTATCTCCGTACCCTAAAGTGGCACCCGCTTCTGCATTTGTAACTCTTATTTTAAAATAAGAACTAGCCTGTGATACTTCACCACCACCTGTTGTAGATAAGAATTTAAAACTTTCTATAACTGCCGTTTCAACTAAATCTAAAGCTTTAGCTTCTACAGTTTGTGGTTCAAAAGTACCAAAAACATAAGCATTAGCATCGTCGGGGTCTTGAATAATTGTTAAATCGGGCCCAATATCTGGGTCTGTACCAGCTCGGCTATCTCGTTGCCTAAAGTATTCTCTTAATAAACTTCTACTATACGTCTGCATTCTAGGAGAATTTATATCTGTAATCCCTAACTCTGTTCTTTCTTGTTCAGTAAGAGAGTCAAAATACCTTTGACGTAAATCTATTAACTCTTGGTCTTCAGTAGAAAACTCCCCTGTTTCTTCATTTACTTTTGGTTGATAAGTTGTTTTTTTATATTTTCTAGCATCGGTTCTTACAACTCCTCCTTTTGTTTTTTTATCTCCACCTTTTTTTAATTTATCTAATCTTCTTTTTTGAGAAAGGGTCAACCCCCCTTCTTTTTCAAGTTTTTTTAATTGTTGTAGTTCCGTTTCAGCACGTAGTAATACTTCAGGTTGCGCAGTTAATCTAGCGTCTTCTAATTGAGCACCAAACAACCCCCCGCTCTGCTGTTCCGATAACCTTTCAAGAATCTCTTCAATCGGTTCACCTGTTCTTTGCGATTCTTCTTGAGCTACTTTATATATTTCAAAAGGGCTTAACCCAGACAAAGAAGCAGAATCTCCTTCATTATCATCAAATGCTTCTGTTACGTCTATCTCATCTAAAGATGGCTCATCTTCAAAGTTCATATTATTTATATCTAAGTCAGCTGTCGTAAATACTCTTACGTTAGCTTCAGGATACTTAGCTTGAAGTTTGCTTCTTTCTTCTTGTATTTGAAATTGATTAACTTCTTTAGTAGCAATAATACGCCCATCAGCATTAAAAACTTTAATTGTGTGAGTAGCATTGTCTACTACATCGCTAAGTTCTTCACCATCCAAAGCTTCAATTACTGCATCTCTAAACGCTACATTTCTTCTTGTTTTTTCTTCCTTACTTATGACATTTGCATCGTCAGCCGCAATATTTGCTTGGTATAAATTATTAGCTTTTTTCATCGCCTCTGGGGTACCAACTACTACTCCACCTTTATACGGTACAGCTACAGTCCTATTCCCAAAATTTACCTCTGGATACATATCTTGGTAAGTTTCAACTCTTGATTGTGGTAGAAACATAACTGATTTTGGAGATTCAACTTCAGCTTGTACTGTTTCAATAGTTTTTTCTAGAGCATCAGTATTACCTGCTTCATTTATTATTTGTGCTTGGTAATCGATAGCATCAGCTTTACCCCTTGCCATAGCATCGGAAACTTTACTCATAATTGGGCTTACTGCTCCTCCCACTGCCCCTCGAGCACCTCCAGCAAAAAACCCAGCAAAAGCAGCTTCGGCTAACCTTAACTTAGCTTCTTCATTCGTATAGTTAGGGTCAATAGACATTCTTTGGGCTACACCTAAACCTTCTTGGCCTACCTCAGTAATACCTTCAACAGCACCTGACCCAATAAAACCTTTTCCTATCTCTCTAATAGCAGAAGAAAAAATATTCTTTTTTGGTCCAGAATATAAATCTAAAAAGGCTTGTTCTTTTTCAGTTAGTTCTTTTTTATTAATTTTCTTTTGGAAAATAGCGTAAGCCTTTTTTTCATTTTTTGTTAAGTTCTGTACTCCAAAAGTTTGTGCTTTTCTATCTAAGGCAACTAAAGGACTTTTTTTCAAAGAGGCTTTTAAAAAAGCATTAGCAAAAATAGTTTCAGAGGCAGTACCTAATACTGCTTGTGGAATACCTAATAGTGCTGCCTGTGCTGCTTCAGCACGGGTTAAGTCCATACCAGCTTCTTGAAATTCAGAGGCGGATTGAGAGCTACCTACCACGTATTCTTGACCAAAAGCTCCTGCGATACCCCCACGTTTTGCCCATTTTGCATACCCGAGACCTTCATGTATCAATACTGCTTCTTCCGGAGTAAGTTTAAGACCTTTGTCTTTTTTCTTAATTGCCTCTTTTAACAGCAGGTCTAGGGGTTTTTTAGTAAGAGTCCTAGCTCCAAATTTTCCTAACAGACTAACACCAGCCCCAGCTAAACCGGAACTAAGTGAACTTAACATCATAGGAGTAAATTGACCTAAAGCTTTTGTTACTTGAGTAAAAAAACCACCAAGAGTAGGTTCTTCAAGAAAATCTTCAAAGGGTTGTATTTGATTTAACAGGTCGCTGGATATAGCATCATAACTTTCTGCAAGCTCAAAATTCTTTTGAGCTGCTTCATCAAAACCAAATATCATTTGGCCGAGTCCCTGAAATCTATCAACATCCCCTGTTAGCTGAGCGCTACCACCACGAACGGCATTAGAAAAAACTTCACCTAAACCTTGAGGGGAGTCATCTATATCTTCTCGTAAAGGAGTTCCAACAGGGGACACGCGTTCCACCTCTTGTCGAAGTAACTCTTTATCAACTCTTTCTTGTTGGTTTGCGGTATCCTCTGGAATACCAAAAATTGCGTCCGCTAAATTTTTAGCCATTGTTATTGGCTTTGCCCGCGGAATTCGTTTTCTTCTCCAGCGGCAATCAGAATATTAATGAATGAATTAGAAAATTGTTGTTCCCTTAGATCCTTTATTGTATAAGGTATATCACCAATTCGTAGTCCTGTAACTTTACCTTTTGATTTTGTAACTTGTACATCAATATCATTGCCAAATAAATTTAAGTTACCACCTCTAGCATACCCAAGACTAAATACAGTTCTCCAGAACTTCGGTTGTTGTTCAGCACTAAACCTTTTCATAACCTCAATAAGTTGTTGAGCATAGTCTTTCTTATCTGCATTTGTTACTATTTTTGTTTTTAAATCATTTATTAGAGGGCTTATTCCTTTGAAATAGTCTTCATACTGAACTAATGTACTATCTTCGTTCAGTACGGAATCATCTTTATACTTATTCAATCGATTTAATGTTATTTGATATGGGTCAGAGAAATCAAGATTTGCCTCTGCTGCCTTTCTACTTGCTTCTGCGTTTAAGCGAGCATCTTGTTGGATTTGGCTAGCTAAAGTAGTGCCCTGTGTATTTAACATACCAGTTTCTATAAATGTACCTACACTTATATTGCTAAGATAAGGAGCAAGAGGAGCAGTTTTAGGAAAAGTAGCTAGACTAGATAAAACATATGCACGGACTATTTCTATGTCTGCATTTCTTTGAGTCATTTTTCTAAAGTCCCCACCTACTTTTACTAAAGCCTCTGTTAAAACTTTATCATCTTCTTCAGATATATTAATGCTATTTACTAGCTTAGTTATACCCTCGATATCGTTCTTTTCTATTAATTCAGCAAACTCATCTATTTGTTCCTTAGTGATTACTTCTTTTAATACTTTTTTAGCTTCGGGTGGTACCTCATTGCCTAATACTTTACCTTCATCTATGACTCGCTTGCCATCTTTTTCAATTGTATATTTATTAGTAAAATCTTGTGGAGATAAATTTTTAAAATCTTCTGAAATCTCTGGGTTTTTTAGCATAATGTTAAGATTGTCAGATGTAGCGAGCTCTCGATAAATTTTATTATTTGTTATATAAACTCTAGATTCCTCAGTACTTAACCCCGGAGGGCCTTTTCTTATTTCACCTATTTTTCTATTTAATAAAGTCTCAGTATTATTTACTGCCATTTCACCCAGTAAAGCCACCGCTTCTTTTTTCTGTTCATCATTTAGACTATTCCATTGTTCTTCAGTAAATGCCTCTTCTACATTTTGTAAATCATAATTTTTATCTAAAAGTTCTCTACGGCGTTCTGCTTTTCTTTCAGCTTGTCTTTGCCCTCTTCCCTTTTGAAAAAAACTATCTAACAATTTAACAACATCTTTAGTTGGTTGATTAAACCCACCGCCCGATAGATAAGGAGCTTTAACACCATCTACTACGTAACTTTTAGCAGCTTTTAGTTGATTTATGAGTTCTAGCCCTTTAGCATTTCTGTCACCTAAAGAAAACCCAGTTTTGCTAAAATTATTTGGATTAACTTCAATAACACGATCTCCAGCTAAAAAATTAGCTAATTTTTCATCATATTTCTCACCTTCTACTTGTGACCAAGTTTGTGCTAAAGAATCTCCCGTACCTCCAGTTGTTTGTATTTCATCAGTGGTTTTTTTGTTTGCTTCAAATTCATCGCTAAGACCCGCTATTAGCTCAATAACAGTTTCTCTAGGAGTCGCTGGGTCATTTATTTGGCCGTAACTATTTAAAACCTCATCCATAGTTAAGTTTCTACTTGTTATTTGATTCATCATACGTAGGCCCTGTTCTGTTCCGGCTGGGGCGGTTTGTAATAATTTTGCTTTTTTAGCATCATAAATAACATCTAAATCACTACCTCTAACGGTAAAAGCCCCCATAGACTCTCCACCATCTCTTTGATTTCTTCCATCCATAGTGATATCGTTTTCTCTAATTGCAAAAGTGCCATCTTCATTAGGCACCATAGTAGTTACTGAAGGGTTGTAAACAACCTGACCATCCTCTCCTCGTTGTGCAGTATTTTTTAAATCACCTAAATTTATTCTTTTAAAATCCTCATTCCCTTCTTGTTTTAAGGCCTCTTTAAACATATCTGGATAAAATTTATTTAATTGATCTTCATTTAGAAAAGGCAAAACTCCCTCTGAAAAGCTTAATGTGCCTTGTTGTTTCTTTTTGTTACGTTCTGCTGCGTAGGTACCAAAATCTCCATAAGCTGCCTCGTTCCAACCAGCTGGTACTTCACCACTAATTTCAAATTCTTTTATAACCGCATCCGCCTGTCTCTCTCCCTCTAACATAGAGTCTATTTCATTTAAAGTTAAGCTTGCCGTTTCTTTTTTAGAATAATTTTTCGCAAAAGGATTAAAAAGATATTCTAGGAATTGACCCCCACTCATATCTTTATTCATGGTAAAAGTGCCGTCTTTGTTTTGTATCGCCATTATAACTTCCCGTAATTAACCATTAAGTATCCAGAGCCGTGTGTAGTAACCGCCTCTGGTTTCTCATGTATTATCTCTTGTGCAAGGACTCCGTATTTAGGTAAGTCGCCTGCGCCTAATTCTATAGCTTCTTTAGTCCACTCCCAAGTGTAAACATTATAGTTACCTTCTTTATGGCTAAACGTAAGATCTTTTTTCAGACGTATGTCGGAGAAAAAGAACATAGCCCCCATTCCTAAAGTGGTTAACATGCTAGTCTGTGAATTTTTATACGCTACCCTATCTCTTTCATATTGATTTCTTCTTGCTACCGCGTTTTCTGCGGCAGCACCTAGTCCTTGTAGAGAACTTCTATTTACTCCTTGTCCAATGTTTATTAGGTCACTTAAAACTTTTTGATTTTGATCTAATTGAGCTAATCTAGCCTCATTCAAACCACCTGCTAAATTAACTACTCCACCTCTTTGGAAAGCTCGTTGCCTTTCAGCAGTTAGCGCCTGAGTAGACTCAAACCCAAACCTTTCTCTATTTCTTCTAGCGATATCCTGTGCAATTTGTGATTGTTGCGCTACGTCTTCCGGCACTGCGTCTATTAAACTAGTATCAGTTTTCGCTTGTTGCACAAGCTCATTCTCAAAAGGTCGGTAATCACGTAAATATCGATCTTGCTGACGTTGCGTAACATTAGCAAATACTTTATCAGGATCCTGTACGCCGTCCCTTTCCTTAATTGCTCGAATTACATCAACTAAAGACTTTCCACCATACATATTCTACCTAACCATCCATAAAACCAAGGCCTTTCATTTTCATATATTGTCCCCCTGCTCTACCAATATTGCCCTGAATATTTGTAGCTCTACTAAGTCTTGCTGTAGCTCTGTTTAAATCTTCTGACCTCGCTAACTTAGCAGCTTTAGCTAGACCACTACCAGCATCTGCTGCTTGTCCTCTAGCTGTCGCTAATACTCCTACTCCTTCAGTTGCTGCTACATCTCCGGCTACTACGTTGGCTCGAAGAATATTACCAACAGCCCCCAAAGCCCTAGCAGCGCTAGTGTCAACTCCAGAAACTGTGTTTAATCTAAGAGGTCCGCCAGTCATAGCTTGCATGGTATCAGCCTGCGCACGACCACGAAGAGTTTTACGTGTATCTTGTGACCTAGACTTATCACGCATACGTAAAAGCAAAGGATCATAAGTTTGTTCAAAATACTCTTGATCCTCTTTTGCTATACGAGCCTGTGTTTTTTCTACTTCACTTGGCTGATAATCTTGTTGTTTTGGTCTTCTACCCATTACAGTTCCTTTTTATATACTGTTGTTACTGCTTTAAATCCATGCGTGTTAGCCGCTCTACTCCATCCAGAACGGTCGGAATGAAACTCCATTCCTGTTATGCTGGTATTTTGTACGAGCCTTTCTAAAAACTCCATCCCAGCTTCCATATTATTATATCCGGGTCTACTATAAGCAACCCAAATATATAAAGTTTTTTCTCCTCCAGCATCATTAATAACTGAAAGGACTAAAAATCCTGAGTAGTAGTCTTTAGTATATGCCATATATAACTCAGAGCTACCCTCTCGTAAAGCTGCATATACGTCTGCAGGTATCCAATCTGCATACGATTTTTGAGTTACACGTTTAAGATCTTTTTCGATATTGCTGTAAGCAGCTTTTATATCCTCTATCGGGATATACTCGAAAACAGTGTCATTAATAGTCCAACTCTTTGCCATATCGTCCATACCTCTTCCTTGGGGATAAACCTGCACCTTTATATTTTACTGTTCTTTTTACACCAATATTACCGCCTCTACCTCTTAACTCTGCATCAGATACCTGAGCTTGGAAGAGGTTAAAATAGTCAGAGGCAGCTACTGGGTCTGTCCATTCTTTACTAGGCATTCTTAACAGCCTATAAACAGCCCCATAAATAATACCGTCTCGATAATCATTACTAAAATTAGTATCTATACTATTAGTAGTTCTACTAGGTTTTAAGGCTACATTCAACAATAACCCATTTACATTTTTTGCACTGGGTACTGGCACTAGCCAAAAAGTATCCGGTGTTTTTTGTAGATACACAGTTGGTGTACCTGATTTATCTCGCCAGTCCGGATAATTTAATTCTAAACTTCTTGGACTAATAGGGTCCAAGTCATTGCCATCATAGGTAGCCCATAATATTTGATGTACATCTGTACCGCTGGGTTGGTCAAACTCATACTCATAAGTCCCTGATATAGTAGTTATTGGGTCTAAATCATGAGTAAAAGCTTTACTCTTTTCGCAAAGTTCTATGGTTGCAGAACGTATAGTAGTTTCTATCAACGAATCTGGACAACCCGGAACGTATGGTAAAACGTCTTTAATTAATGAATCAAAACTAGCCACTTGATACTCCTTGGTCAGGTTGTACAGCTTGTTGAACTACTCCGCCTCTAGCTAAACTTGCAGTAAATAATTGATAATAACTACCAGCACGTTGTTGGTTTCCAGCAAACTCACCATCTTTTAAATAAGCTCTATACAAAACAAAATTAATTAATGCATTTGCAAAGATATCATCCACTTGTATTAAATCAGTATTTGAACCAATACTAATAGGATTTTTAGAGTACACAACTTCTACATAAGCATTACCTGCTACTCCCGGATATACATAAAACACTCTAGGGTCATCACCATCAAAAATATAATGCTTTACTTCAGTACCATGGGTAGCATCGCCAGTTACAGTTGGATTATGCCAGTTTGGTTCTGTGCTATTTAAGGCATCTTCTAATACTACTCGGATACTCCTAGCTCCTGTTGCATTTGCAGCAGTGCCAGACATATTTCTTACTACTTTTATCAGTCTTAATCCATCAGCTGGTATAGTTTGTTCCGTACCAGTAGCTAACTGTACATTAGAATGTGTAGCAGTAGCATCAGGACGGATATTAGCAACTTCTCTTTGTGCATCACTTAAATAATCAAACAGCTCACCATCGGTCCAACGCACACCAGCATTATCCTGAAGTACATTACGTACTCTGGATAAGATATGTTGTGCTTGTAACGTTCCTGCCATCTATTTTTTCTTAGTTGTTTTAGCTTTTGCCTTTGGTTTTTCTATAGTTTCTTCTATAACATCTTCCATTGTTTTAGCTTTGGGCTCTTCTCTTACTTCTTTAGCCCCAGCTTGTAAACAAGCATATCCAATATACTCTGGAAATTCTCTTGCTTCTCCTGCGTATAAACGAACAGCATCA
>MDTG01201421.1_pt1 | contig 17052 bp, 14 predicted proteins | sample 811421 | NCBI WGS metagenome assembly MDTG01 (sample SAMN05326645, study PRJNA326480) | marine metagenome | isolation source: seawater | place: Pacific Ocean: South East | collected 2011
CAGCATTGAGCTTGGACACTCGAGCAAGCCATCGTTCTTCCCTCGAAGCGGGTACGGTCCCTGCGTGTACCTTGTTCCATACAATTGACCAATATTTGTTTTTGCATAGCCGTGGTACCTCCCCTTTAGTCTGCGTCCTGCCGGCGACCGCCTGTCCACGTCGACAAACCCTCCGTTTGTGGCCTCTAACGTGTTGAAAATAATGGGGTGTTTGTCCCAGTCGATACGGCCCATGTGCGAGTGCCCTGTCATTCCATATAGGATTTCAAAGCTATTATTTGGCCAGATTCCCTTGACGTCGTCGTACTCGAGAACAGGATCGCGGGCTTCAACGACGTTTCCGTCGTTGGGGGGGTTATGACACTCGTTTGCGAGTCGGTCTTCCTTTGACCTTCCAAAGTTTATCCCCGGAAACAGCTTGTGGCCTTCCTTGGTCGATCTTTTGACTCCCATTGGAGGTGCCCATGCTGCATGTTTGCAGGTGCATGGGGTATCTTTGTTATACTGGTTGCAGACTTTAGGGTTGGGCTCCGTGTTGACGACCAATCCAGGGAATGCCCACATGGGGTTTGCTGGCCTGTGCGGGTGGAATTAGGCAAATGAATGGTAATGGAGGAGACGTTTGGGCGGGGGTCTTACATGTGGCAGCCTCTGGCCGATGGGGCAACTCCATAATGGATAGGTGTTGATGAAAACAAGTTGTTTGATGGAAACGGGCACGGATCAGTGTCCTTGTCCAAACTTGGGTATTTGTTAGAAACATCTTCATTTCCACACGCATTTTCATCAACGTAATGAAACCTGTTAAATATAATCTGCGAATTAATCTGTGTTCCGCCGACTGGGTGGGGAAACAAAATATTGTCGTCCTCGGCATTTGAGCCTCCGTCGTTAATGTCCTTATTGCCCGGACCTTCTGGGCCATCCCACTGCCAATTGTTTTCCACGTTGTCTGGGTCTGCATGGTCGGGTCTTCCCTGTGCCATTTGTTGAATTCCCCGGCCGCCCGAACCAATATTGTGGTTTCCGTTGCTCTGCGCGGCCTTTACCCACGACCACCGCATATCCCACGCTTCGCCCCGTGGCGGCACGGCCGATTTTTGGAGTCTGAAATCTTCTAGGGAGTAAGCTTCATTGAGGCCTCCCGTCATGATGCCTCTTCTTCCAAAATCCTTGGAGCGGAACTGTGGGGCGGAATAATTGGGTTGGCGAGTCAATTACCATTTCTGTCAGAGGATGTCCAAGGGATGGCTGGCGTCAGAAAATGGGGTCTTACAAAGGTGCGATTGTTTTGGTCTGCGCACGTGTGTGTGCCATACCCCCTCGGAGTATTGTCACATAGTTCCAGGTTTGTGCCACAGTCTAGCGAATATCGCCGAATGCTGTTCCAATCTCCGTGATTAATTGTAAACGAGTAGTCTGCCCAATCATTGTCCTGGTTTCTCTTTGCTTGATTCAAACAAATACCGGGAAGGCTGTAAGTTGCGACTATATCACTTCGGGTTGTCCACGGAGAGCAGACGCCCCATGCTGAATTGTCCCACGATCCACGTTTTGCACTCGATATACCTTCCCAACGATTGCCTGCCGTGTCTTTTTCCAAAAATTCCATGCTCGAACCGGGCGAAAGGGTACCAGCCGAAAATGTTGATGCGGGCTCGTCTTTAATGTCCAAGTTTGCCTGCATGGCAGTCGCGGGAAAAAATGGCGTTTCTCCCAAAAGGGTCCCGTCGAGGAATGGATCAATCCAGCATACGGATTGCCAGAACTAAGGGAGGGAAAAGGGTGAGTCTTTCGAATAAAGAATGGGAGGGTGTGCGCGTGGCGGTGTGATCCTTCTCACATTATTTCTGAACGTCCCGTCGCTCGTCCCACTCCTCGAAAGCCGTTGCCATGGGGCCTTGAGGGCGTTTCCCTCGTGCAGTGCGGGGTCTTCATTCGGATCTACCTCGCACCACTGCTTTCCCGAGCCGCACGCCTTTCTGGCACACTGTTCGGTTGCGAGGTTGACCCCATCAACATTCACAAAGTCGTTCTCGTCATCAAAGCACATTGTTTCGGCCGACCAGCTTGAACTGTCGAACATGCTTCTCACTGGCCGATAATTTGGAAAGGACACCTGAGGTTTTCCCTTTGGCGGTGCGCCCGTGTGTAGGTGCATCAACCTGATCATTTTGTTGCTGTCCCGTTCCACCCTGTACCCGTTCGGGCTTTCGGCGTTGGCGGGTTCAATCTCGACCGTTCCGAACGTGCTGTCGATATCCCAGATGATTACTCGGTTCATCTCGCTGCCACAGACGCGTCCCCGACTTCTCTTGTATTGAAAAGAGTCGGGATACGTGTACCCATTTTCAGACCACCCCGCTCCAGAGCAGCCGCAGTGTACAGTCGACGTGTCTGCGGCCTCCGAGTACCTTTTCAAGAGGCCCGAAATGACGTTTTCATACTGAGCCGCCTGGCCCACGTGGTTCAGCATGAATGGCACGTGGGTCGAGTACGGTCCCATTTGCTCGGTGGCGTCGTCCCGTGTGTGCGTTTCGCCAGCTTTTAGATATGTTGGAAAGTAGAGGGGCTGACTGCTTGTTGGGACGGTAACGTGCTTTTCGAGGTTTCCTTGGCCGTCATTTTCGAATGGCATTTGAAGGCTAAACGGTCTGCCCCTCGAGTGTTTTGGGCTCGGTTTGCCGTTCTCGCCCAGTTTCCATCCATCCAGCTTTCCGGTTTTGTCTCCAAAAGAGTATGCATCGTCCGTGAACCCATTGATACGATCGTAGCTTTCTGCATTCGATGCGTAGTTTGGAACGACCTTCCGTGCTCTTTTCCGTAATTGATGCAGTTCGTCGTTTCCTGTGTAGGCAACGTAGACTGGAGGGAGTGGTGTTAGCTGGTGTGTGGAATTGCCGGACCATCTTGATTGCTACTAGAATTTTGTTGCCGGGGAATTGTTTTTCCCGGGGTGATTCGAGGCGACCCACAGTGTTCTAGAAACATGGCCGCAACCCTTTCGCGTGCCCCGTGATACCCTCTTTGCCAAAAGCATTTTGGTGACGCAAGATTGACCTTTAGTGTTTCATCACATTCCTCCAAGGAGAAGCCCGTACAATCGCCACCTCCCCACTTTGAATTTCTGAGTTTTGAATTGCCGCGACGCATGTCATAAAACCAGCGCTTGAAAATTGAGGACACATTATTTTGGGCCTCGTTATCCGGCAGTCGTTTTGACCCAAACCACATTTTGCTGTCGTTACTGTCGTCCGTGTCAAAGCTTCCCGTGTCTGGGACGACGCGGCTAAAAGATGTGTGCGAGCTGAGCACGTTCCATCTCGCCCTGTATTCCGTCTGGGGATCGTCTTCAAATGTCTTGAGGGTGCTCGCCCGAAGCTGCGTGAGCCTATCCGTGGCGGAAACGCCGCCCTGGTTTCCATCCATTTCGATATCTCCGTCGCCCTCGAGCACCAGACAGCACGCGTCCCCTTCGTTTGTCCCCGGACACCTCTTGACGGCGTACGAGAAAAAGGGGGCTCCTGGGTCAATGTGTTTGACTCCTGCGACCCCCCATGGTGCCGTGATGGGCACCATCCCCGGAAAGCGCTTCATTGTATTTTTGGTGGTCGTGTAGAACGTCTTGCCGCCGTTCTGGGTGGTATCGATCGTCAGCCGGTCGCTTCCGACCGAACCATCGGTCTGGATCGGAATTTTCGACAAGAGGTGGTCGATATTCTCGTTTTGATCCGAGTAGAGCCTGAGATTGATTGCCTGTGTGGTACCTCGGGGTTAGATTTGGATCGACATTGTTGATGGCAAAGGGGTTTCCCAATGGCAGTGTCTCCTTGTACGGATTCTTGGGAAGGGCTTACTCCGGTTGGTGCATACTTGTATCCCGTCAGGTTTCCGAGGTGATTGTTCGAGACACCGACGTCGGATGTGCTCGTAAAACGGTCAAGCTTTGGGAGTTTGCTGATTGGGTCAATCTCGGGATTCTTGTCCGAAAACTTTGCCGCCAATTCTGCCATCAAGAGGTCGAGGTCGGCCTTTTTGGTATTTTGGGACACGTCCCTCCGCGTTTCTTCAAATGTGGGTCGCCTGTGATTGTCGCCGGCGGCAGACTCGTTATACCACCAGTACCGTCCGTTGAGTTCGAGTTCGGGAATGAACATGCCGGTAAGCAGGAGGTGATCGTCCTGCTTGATGAGTTTGTACTGATTCGACCGCCTCACTTCATCTGGTGTATCCTCGGCAAGTCCGCCTGCTCTCCACCAGTCTGGGAGCTCGGTGCCCATTGATGCTTCTGGTGCCATGTAGGTAAAGCAATGACCCTCGGCGTTTTTGACTTCACAGTAGGGAAACTGGCCCGACACATTTTGGTATGCGAGTGGGGACACCCCCGGTATGAAGATGCTCCCCAGATTGTACTGTGGCCTCAGTTTGCTGTCAGAGGAACACGTTAGTGGTGGATCGTCGGCGTCGCCCGCCACTTTGATAATATACGATTTTTTCAGCGAAACCGGATCGATGTAAATTTCATTCGTAAAGGTCAGGCCTGCCAGTGCTGTGGCACACCCAACTAGGGCGGCATACCACATCACGTGCCTATAAGTTGGGTTGCCACGCACTTATAGGTGGAACCAATGCTCGCGATAGTTGCCCTGGCCTCGACTGTGCCGGGGCAACGATGTTCTGCCCAGTCGATTCAGGTGGCAGACGAGACGGATACGATTATCCGCTTTGATGCCGTCACTGGCGAAAGCGCGCCGGAAGCGCTCGGGGTTCCCGCGCAGCCGAGTATTCCCGGAAATGGCCCGTACTTTACCAGCGGTAAGAATTTCCGCCTCCAAAAGATCCGCCTCGCCTCTGCCTTTTGTTCTCCGGAATGGGCCTTCCTGTGCGCGTGTCGCTCTTCTGGCCCCCTCTTGCTGTCGCTTCCTCCGGGGTTTTTTCTGGCGCCCTCTTGATCTCTCTGACCGTCTCCGGAACTGTGGTTTATTTCTTTGGCCGCCCTTCCAGTGATGGAGAACAAGCTGCTTTGCTACACTGGCGCTGCTACGGGGCGGCTGCTGGTGAGCGACTGTTCGTGTAGTGTGGCCGATTCTTTTGCGTCGCACGGTCTCCCTCTCTGCGATTCGCTCAAGAACCTTGGCCGGGAAGCCCAAGAGGCCAGTGACGTGTCCGAGAGTGACCTGTTGGCCGCGTGCAGGGAGGAAGAGGTCAAGCTCTTTAATGATGGGACACTGCTCTGCTCCAAGCTGACGCACGTGCCGACCCCCGAGAGCATGTGGCCCAGCCGCGAGGCCTTTCTCGAGGCCGTCCGGTCGGGCAATTTGTCGTTGGCTTCGCAGACCATCAGCGTTCTTGGACGGCAGTGCTACAGTCCTCAGGTTGGCATAACTGCCGAGGAGCGGTCCGAGACGCCGCCCAAGATGCTTCCGTGGGAGTATCGGTTCAGTGACAGCGGTGCTTCTGCGTGTTCCTGTCCCACCAAGATCGAGCACCGGTCTAGGTCGTACCCCGAAACGGTGTCGCTGGCCAAACCGTACTTTGACAACCTCTTTGCCCACGGGCGTATGAATCCAGACCGGACCCACCCCTTTTCAAAGGGCACTCCAATGTCTGGCAACCCCCTAGACTCGTGTCTTTTTTTCCGGTCGGGCTACGCTTTTGTGGACGATGAGGTTCAAATGGCCAGCCCTATCATTGGTTCCAGTTCGCGAAACGTCAATCTCGACCTTGACGCGGCCAGTTCGGGCGTCCCGCTGTACCCCGGTGCCAACGGCAACAACTTTGAGACGTGTGGCGACGAATCCCTTTCCGAACTCAGCCAGTACGTCCCCCACCCCCCTTTTTCTCCCACCGTGAGGCCGGTAATTCCTCGCCAGATCTGACCAATTTTCCTACTCCTTCACCGGGGGCACTAGGTACTGCTTCTTTGACCTGACACTCGACTTTGAGACCCTGTACTACCCGAATTCAAAGCAGATCCGGGACCTCTCTGACATTTGCTCCAACACGGGGAGCGAAGACAACGTGGCCAAGCAGGAAAAGTGTTGTCACAAGGTCTCATTCACATATCCCGACAATACTGGCACCGAGGGTGGTACTGCTGGCTTTGATGATGATCCCGATCCCGTTAGCAACCCCGTCTTTTTTGGGGTGATTCGGTTGGATCTGATGCGGTGGGTTCAGTGCGGAAAGGTCAAGGGTGCCATCAACAATGGGGATGGGCGATACCACATTCACCGTGACGAGCCCTGGGACGTGCCGCTGGCTGCCGACGACCTCGAGGGCAACTTTATGGCCGACGTTTCACAATCGTCTACCGGCCTGCTGCGGCGAATGGTGGGCCAGAATGGGTATAACGAAGTCTGTCTCCTCCCCGAGGCCCTCGACCTCTCGTGCAAGACTCTGTCGCCGCAATCCGTCTCCAGTAAAGCCCAGAACGACGCAGTCCAGAGGAGCCGTCAGGGTGTCAACACGTGCCACATTCCCGGCAGCTGGGCCGACGGCGAAAACACGCGGATAGAGCCCGATCAAATCAGTCCGTGCGACGTCGTTGCCCTCTTTGGGATGCAGTCTCGGCTCTACGGCAACGCTACTTCCTTTGGCTTTACAGAGGAAGACTACGCGAGGTGTACACCCGAGAGCGTCCCCAACATTGTCGAGGCCTTTTACCGCTTCCAGTTTCCGGGTGTACAGCAAGAAAGTGCACCAAACATCCTGATGTGGTGGGCCAAGAACAGGCCCACCTTTTATCACGGTGCCGTACGCACCCCGAGCCCGTCTTTTGCCCTTGACCTGGCTGGAATGAAACGGTGGTTCTGACCCTTCCCTCCCCGTTCCGCCCCCAGGCGAGCGTTCCCGGAGTTCTTGGCGATCTTTTCATTTCGAATGATGGAGAGCGTTGCCTTGGTGGCGCCACTGCCCGGAAAACCGACCCCGAAGCGACGTTATTGCCGCTAAACCCGGGGGCAGACATGGGCTCGTGCAGCATTCGAGAGTCGTGCTGCCCCACTGTTGGCAACGAGACCATCAGCGACGAAGAGTGCGAGCAGCTGTGTACGACTGGCATGAATCCGCTGGAGCGGTACACGATCAACCTCGGGAGCAGCTTTGAAGCCGACCGAATCACGTGGAAGGACGTGCTCGACCGGTGTGCCGAGAGCGGCCCGAGTGACCAAAAGTTTTGCCGATTTATCGGGCAGTACTCGACAAACCAGCAGTACTGGTCAGTTTCCGACACTGCCGTGCCGCTCTTTGAAAACACGTCGACTCCGGGGTCTCGCTTTTGTCTCGACCCTTCCGCCGAGCACGACAACAGCATTGTCATTGACGACGAGAACAATGTCGTCATTTTTGTGCAGATGGCCCCTCGGACGGCCGGCATGATTTTCCACCCAATTGCGCAGGGGAAAAACAGTGTTGGCTTTGGCGGGGTCAACTATACCGATCAATCGGACGGGCGTCGCGGGTGGATTGGCGTTCCTGTCGATCCGGGTGTTCACCCCGTGCCCGTCAAGACTGGAAAGGGCGTGGTCGTGACCAAGGTGATGCCGCCGACCGTTGGCCCCGACGGCGGTTCGTTTGCCTTTCGCGGGACGGAAGCGGCGGTCGTTGCGAGCACCATCTGCGGCCGGCAAAACCACCGGCAGACCACCGGGAGCGACTTTATTTCAATGCCGGGTCTCTTTCCCCGGATGCTCGACCTCGAGTTTGGTCCCAACCACGTCGTGACTGTCGACCAGTGCCGGGACATTGGGGCGGCCAACATTACGACGCTCGGCGACATTCTTCAGTACGACCTGTACGGGCGCGGCGGCGGCCTCACTCCCGGGTGGTGGCGGAGCGGCGACGTCCTGGGCGACACGCTCAAGAGCAATGGCGTCTTTTCCGACACGACTGACACGCCAATGACGTTTCCAGTCACCAGGATCTGCACCACCGCGCCCGACAGCGCAAACCGGTGTACGGGTCCGTGCGACCTGACCAAGACGATCGTGGACGGTGTTGTCGGTGGCCTCTCCGCGGCCCTCGGCGTCTTTCTAAGTGCCGTCGGAGACTTTGGCTTTATTGTCAAGCTGATTGGCCTCGAGACGGCAATCGGAGGGGGCACGAGTATCATGAATGCCGTCGGGGCCGATTCCGGCAGCCTCGTGGTTCAGACGAATACCAAGCTCCTGCATGCTCGCCTCCGGGACACGGCCGACGGCTTTTTGATCCGGACCGACACGACGGCCCAGGACAGTTCAATGGCGGTGTACGAGAATTTCCCCAGCATGCTCTACGCGTGTGCCGATGCCGGTTGTACGTCTGCCGAAGATGACATTGAACTGCACACCGACCCTGAAAACCCCGTCACCGACGGCGGTGCCGCCGAGACGGTCGGCGGCGGGTACACGTATTCTTCTGGGGACGACAAGTGGCACGGAAAGACGCGGCTTCACCGTACACAGACGGTGGCCGGAAACTTTGCGTGTGCTACCGCCGTCCAGGACGGGGGAGGGTCTTTCAAGGACGACATTTCCAGCATTCACATCTCGGACGTCCGTCGGGTCAAGGCCGCCAGCAACTTTGTCGAGTTTGGGGTCGTCGACTCGTTTACGCTCAGCCAGCTGATGAACGGCGGGGACCACCTGTACTCTCTTGTCGATGAGAGCGGTTCAAGCGCCAGCCCCTTTCCGACCAGCCTCGGCACCGAGTGTTCGCTCTGTGCTTCGATCGGGAGTCCTGGCAAGATTAGCCATTCGCGATCCACGTGTACGATTGCCGACACCTCTGGGAACGAGAGAAAGGTTGCGTACGACCTTCACGTCAATGGAGACGGGGTTGGATACGACATTGCTGCCGACAGCGTCTTTTTCAAGAAGAACAGTGCCGGCACCCCCAGGATTGATGTCGTCACTGGGGTGAGCGTGTACAACTATGAAAACACGGAAACCGAGATTGCGCGTTCCGACCAGGATCCCGACAATGTCGTCAACCGGCTTCTCGGCCGCGTGGTCGGGGGTGGTCCGAAGGCTGCCGTTCCGCGGAGCCCGTGCTTTTCGAGCAACGACGTGGTGGAAATTTGTTCCTTCGATTCGACGCTCCGGCTGAATGGGTCTTCGGCCGCGGCGTGTCAGACGGTTCCCAGCAACTGGAACACCAGTCTGTTTCCTCGCGCCTCCCTAACCCTAACCTCACGCCCGACTCTTGTGTCTCACGCCCGTCCTTTTGCGCCCCTCCCAGGCTGTCCGTCGCCCAGATGGGCGAATGATCGGCGTGTCGTGTTCCCCACCGAGATTTCCGAAGACAACAAGGCGTACCCTGTCCTTCCAAACGATTTCGAAGCCGGTGCCCTCCACACTGGGTACTGTGCCAATTCGTGGGGCCAGACGAGCGAACTCGAGCCCTTTCAGGACAACAACTGGTTCATGACGCGGGCCATGCCGGCCGACACTAACATTGCGGGCTTCAAGTCTGGGGCTCCCTCTGAATGGCTGCCCGACTCGCAGATGTACGTCTACTGTGCGGGCGACCAGCTGTCTGTCGGGGAACGGCACGCCTTTTGTGGTGGCACCGAAGGCATTCCAGAGGGCCGGGGCACCTACGAGGGCCTGAGGCTCGAGAACCGGCAGACCCTTGGCCAAGTGTGCAAGGATACGGGCACGCCCTCTGCCCCAAAGCAGACGTGCCTGCTGTACGTCGGCGACCCCGGCCCCTTTGGCAATCCCACGAGGATCGGCGACATTGCCGCGGCCTTTCCGTCGACCGACGTCGAGATTGTGATTGTTCCCGCCAATTTCACGGCGGTGAGCATGATGGCGCTGTACCTCGCCTTTGTCGACACTACGTACTACAACGACGCCAGTTTTGCACCTCCAAACCTCCACCGCGAGGCCGGCGACGCCTACGTGATTGGCCGGAAGATGAAGCTCCCGTGGTCCGATTCTGCCAAGATTGTGCCACACATGTGCTCCTCTAGCCCCGACGTCGAATTTTTCTCGCACCTTTATGCCTGGATCGAGCGGCATCGGAACGGCAACTCAAACACGTACACCTTTTTCAACCTGGATTCCGGCACTGGTCCCGGCCAGGACCAGACGATTACCATGACCGATGCCGAGCTCTACCCCGGGATCCAGATGCAGGGGGTGGTCAAGCCGGGCCTCGCCCGGATCACGGTCCGGAGCGCCTTTGATTCCACCGTTGCCGCCGCGGCCGCCGCCATCCTCGGCCGGGATTCCCTCTCGCCGCGGTGGGCCCATTTCAGGCCGTCGCCGATCGGGGGCGACTGTACCCGGTTCAGGTATGTGTCTGGGGGTATTCTTCTTGGCTCTGTCGTTCCCCACACACCCGCCATTTATTCTTACCCCTCCTATTCTTCTCGGTCACCAGCCTGGAATCGAGGGCCTCGTTCAGCTTTGTGAGTTTCGACATGTCGGGTCCGTGCCAGACGGTCCCGCCCGGCCGGAGGGTGCCGATCGTGTACCAGGGGGGCTCTACGGTCGACACGAGTGTGGTCAGGGACGTCCGGTGCTACAATTGCGGGAGCGGGCTGGTGAGCGCCAGGGGATCGGCCACCACGGCCAACATCGAGGCGGCGCCCGACCTTGACGTCGAGCAGGCCGTTTTCGGCCACTCGGAGATGATTCCCTCGTTCCCCTCGGACGCCGACACGTGCGGCAACCTGACGACGTGTTCGGATACCACCCTCCCCGGCCTCTTTGCCTCGCTCGCGAGAACGGTGGGGGATGCGGCGATTATCGAGTGCGGTGCCAAGCGTGCTGGCCAAAACCAGTTTTGCGACCTGGTTCTCGAGGCGGGCAACCCAGATTCCATTGGCGCGGTCGAAGTCCAGTTTGTTGGGGGTCCCTTTTTCGGCAGGCGCGCCATCCCATGTGTGGCCCCGGAAAGTGGCTGTTCTGGTCTGGTCGGTCTTAATCAACTCGTGCCCTTTCGGCGTGATACTTCTGCCTCTGATGATCAAATCCAATGGTGTGTTGAAACTAGTCCCAACTTTCCATCCGACGCCGAAAACCCAAAGCAAATACTTTGGAGCTGTGAGAATCCCGATGGCTTAGGTAACCGGCTCTTTGCATTCGAGTACATTCCAGTCGCCAACGATGGAGCGAGCGTGTGTCCCTGGTCCGACTACACGAATGTCACGGGGGGTTCCGACAACCTGCCGCCCTGTGTCCCCGAGGGATTTGGGTATGCCAAGCTTTCGAGTGGGACCTCGTTGCCGCCTGGCTACCCGACCGATCCGGGGACCTTTTCGGGAAATAGTGTTGTCAACGAGGCTGCCGACATTGATCCCGATGATGCCGCCGACGCCGGAAAGACTGCGCTCGTTCCGTGGCTTGCTGCCCAGATGGCGACGCTGGCCGGGGCCTCTCGGTGTAGTTCTCGGGGGTGTCCCGCCGGTCCCTCGCCATCGGGGTCTCCATTCTGCGTCCCTCCTCCCGGTGTCGGTGCCGGTGTGATTTCTGGGACCCAGCTTCGGCAAGAGTGGTGGATGACGCCCGACTCGGATGGCATTCCCGTTGGCGTTCCCTTTAGCGACCTCCGGGGCGCCAATTCCGGTGTGGCCGAATCTCCTCACGAGGTTGTGGTGCTGCCACTCCCCGGGGGCTACGTGACGGTTCGGATCCGGCAGACGAGCGACTCGGCTGGCCTTGGCGTCTTTTTCGTCGACGGTCTGGTGCTCGGCGACCCCACGGATACCGAGGGCGAGTTTGATTTCAGCGGTGGCCAGTGTCTTGCCCGGGCCACCCGGCCGTTTACCACGACCGTCCTCGAGGCCCAGCCGTGTGCCGATGGGATCCGGGGGGCGAACCAGCAGTGGCTCTTTGTCTTTCACCCCGAAAAGGCCCTCTGGCGGCTCCAGAGCGCCAGTGCCGATGAATGCATCTCCTGGGTGTCGACCCCCGAAGCAGTTGGCGGTGGCGGGATCCCCGACAATGGCAATGGTGGTGGAAATAATGGTAATGGTGGCGGGATCCCCGACAATGGCAATGGTGGTGGAAATGATGGTAATGCCAACAATGCCATCGATGGGGGTGCCGTCATGTTGCCGTGCGAGGCTTGCCACACTGGGGTCGAGATTGCTACCGTGGCCTCGGTTCCATCGCTCAGTTCGGCGACTTTCCCCGACCTCATGCCCTCGACGTCCTCACTGCGGTCGACCGAGACGCTGATGGCGCTCGACGCCAAAAACGACAGTGTGATGCTTCGGATCGACACGTCCACCGGCCAGTGTACCGTCCGGAACGACGTTGCCACGGCCATCTTTTCGCTTTCCGGCAATCAAATTCCCACTGGGAGCATTCCGTGCGATTCCATCCTTACGGCCTCGAGGACCGAGCTCGAACGGGTGTACGGTCCCGTCATCTGTACCGGTGGCCAGCCGATTGGTGCCCTTCGGACTGCGTGTGGTCTGAACGGAGCCGCCCTTGGCGGTGTCAATGGCGAGGCCTCCGACTTTGTGACCCTGTGCAGTGGCGGCACTGGAACGCGGTATAGTGTTTCCAGCGATGGCGGTGGCACCGATGCCGTGGTCGAATGCTTTGGGGCCGCAAAGAGTGGGGTTGGGGTAGACCAGACTGGGACCAGCAGTGTTCCCGTGCTTCGGGTCGTGAGTGGTGGCCGCAATTTTGCCGACGGGCAGCTCCTTCGGTTTGAAGTAATCAATCCGCAGGACGGAACCACGTCATCCGTATCGACCACCGTGGCCGCATCGGCCGTGTCGAGGCTTCGAATGACGGCCGTCGTTGCCAAGGTAATCTTCCAGCCATTTGAGAGCGGCCTCGACAGCGTTCCGCTGACAAACGCGCTCGTCATCAACACTACCGAGCTGTTTGCGCTCGAGGGCATTAACAGTGTGCTCCAGGTTGCCCGGGCCGAGCTACGGAGTTCGGTAGCCACCTGGACCGGGGTGGTGATTCAGGTGGTAATCATCAGCATGGCCATTCTCGTTCATGTTCTTAGCATTTCTCCGGGGGTTGGCGACAACGAGGAAGAATCCGAGTAGGTAGGGAGCACAATCATAAACGAGTGGCCATGTATTGTCTTCGATTCTTGGCCCCGCCAAATCGGGGATCTGTGCAGGTTTCCAACAAGTGGAACGATCTGAAGAAGCGGATGTTCGAGACAAAACCAAACTTTTGGTTTGAAATGGCAATCCAGAAACTTGGGGACCCACAATGGCGAATTGAAAACAATATAACGGAAACTCTGTACACCGATCTTGTCCTAGTAAACCACACGGAAGGTGGCATCGGAAGCCCCGACGGCCCCCATATCCGCCTTGATATGGTACACTACCTTCAGTATGGTCTCTGGAAAGACATTGTCTTTGTCTTCAACGGAGACGGCTGGACTCCCGAGCTGGTGCTGCCATACAAGACTGCTCTCGAAGAATTAGTCCGCGCAGAAGTGGGGTACGAGTTTGACTGTGCACTTGAGGTAGGGGGAGAATGGGCATATTGTCGTTAGCTCTGGGCCTTCATAAATGTACCCCTGGTCGTAGTTCCCAAGAGCCTTTCTCGGATCGGTCAGACTCTGGCATTTTGTTAAAGAGTGAATGGAAGACGGAGACCCACGGGTGGGTTCTAGGTACGTGATTGAAAAGAGTTCTTCGTACACTTGGTGGGAAAATCGGTGGCAATCCTATGCCGACCGGCTCGATGCCGTCGAGCTCGAGGGCCGTAGGACTGGGTCTCCCAATCTCCTCGAAGCGGGATATCTGATCGAGTGTGTCAAGAATGCCGAGGCGGCCCTAAAGCAGGCTGGTCTTGTCGAGCGATGGGACCTTTCGGCGACCACGCTGTACGACCTGATGACGGTGACCACCTGGGATGTCGATACCATCCGGTATTGGCTGTGCCTGCCGCCTCGAGTGATGGCCAAGATTGGAATCACCGAGAGTGTTGTTCCCCCCGACGTGGTGAGCCGAATTGTCGTTCCCCTTGCCCTCGAGCAACTCGACGACCGACGGCACCGCGCGTGGTGCATTACCGTGGCCGAAATTGTGCTGGCTTCTAGCCGATAGTATTCGTCTCTTTTTAATCGGGGTGACTACGGAACACCTTCGTGGTATTCCCGGCCAAGAACCGGCAAGGAAAGGAAACGAGAAGAAGGAGAGGAGAAAAGAATGGGTGTCGGAAGGATATATTCCAGTCTGTTTATGGTGGTCAGCCTAGTGATTCTCCTGGTTGGCCTCTTTTCCTTCTTCCTTATCCTCCACTTTCTCCGGATGACCAGTGTCTTGGTTGTATAAGGTAAGCCAAAGTATTGAAAGGAATGGGGTGGGTCAGCAATGACGGATTTTTCAAAGTGCTGCGATGATGACGATCCTGAAACGCCGGAAGGAACTCGAGCGGGGTTTGACACTATGGTTCAACTTTTGTTGGCCCAGGCCGCCGGTCAACACCAACTGAATTATTACAACCGGGAACCTCAGACTCCAGAAGAAGAGATTGGCCAAACTTCATCCAAACTTCGCACTTCGTTGGACGGTATTACTAATCCGGACACTTTTCAGTCCAGCTTTGAAAATTTGTGGGATGGATTTCGCCTTTTTGACGAATTCCAAGAAAAGTCGGGCACCAACACGACCAGAAAGCTGCTGGCATTCCAGGCGTGCGCGGCGCCAATCGAGGCCTTTTCTAAAGTTAATTTGACCGCGGTATGCGATCTTATTGGAATGAATGCGTTTCAGTTTGAAAAACTTCAGGCGGTATTGGGCATTGCGTACACGCGGTCCTCTTTTCTCCTGTCAAACCAAAGGGCGCTTGGAGTTGCAGGTGATGCCGCTATGCTCGCAAATTGGTCCCGGATCAATTCCAATATTGAAAAAGGACGAGAAAATGTTCTCGCGCACCTTTCGGGCATATCGGAAAAGCTTCAATCTACCGTTTCCGAAGAGATTGGATCTATTCAAGATGGCAAACTGACTCCGTATAGCATACAGGTCGGCAGAGTTAAGCTTCGAACAATCAACAGTACAATCCAGAGTTTTCGCGGAAAGCAGATTTTTCGGGAGCCATTATATGGAAAAGACGCGGGTGGGCACATCCTTGCCGCAGAAAGCTCGCGTACTGGAACCAGCCTGGATAGCGTCGTCAGTGCGTGTGAAGAGGCGTTTCGACAGGCCGAAGGTCTGCGGGATTTTGCTGGTGCTCGACGAGAAATCTTTAGTCCCCGGCTGTGCGAGGTCGTTGACCCGGGCTCTGAAAACAGTTTGCAGGTCGAAGGTGGTCTGGCGGATGTTGGTATCAGGGTCCGGACAACCACTGACATACTGAAACCGACCCAAAGCGGTACATTTAGCAGCAAAACTACGCGGCCTCCGAATTACTTTTCTACTCCGGCAGATTTCAAGGCCATTGTGCAGCGCGCTTCAACCAGTTATATTGGTCTGGGTGCAAATGGCCTGGAGGAGACGTTTGCCGGTACCTTTTACCAGCAGGCTCCAATTAAAGACTGGCTCGTAAACAGTGCGTTTGACACGGACACCTGGAACAGCACGCTCTACGCGGAGACGATGCGGGTGTGGAAGGAAACTTATTCTGCGACCGTTCTCCAGATCTGCACGAGCGGAGACGCTGCTGTAAATCTTACGAAGCACATTGGCAATCCCCTTTTGGAAATTTCGCTGATGGCCAAGGATCTCAATCCTCGAAATTCAATCTCGAGTGCCGACTTTACTTCTCGCGCAGGCGACGATTCCAGACCTCTTGAATCAAAGATTGTCGACTTGTTCCAGATGATTCCTGGAGTCGAAACGGATGGGTACAAAGTGGCCAGTAAGATTTACGAGTCCCTTGACACTGACGATGAAAAGACAAACTGGTGCATGGGTGTTGCATTTGGTCGATTCGTTGACGACGCCGGTTTTGCTATGCCCGTTGATACTAGCATTTCTAATCTCATTTCAACAGCCGATCCCTTTCTGTGGCCGCTCGACTACATGCCCGTTTTGCTCCGGGAGCGTCCCGTCGACAAGTTTGCCAGCGGGTTTACTGACCACCTTGGCTCTTGTGGGGGCATCCGTGATCCGCGTGTAGAGTTTATGACGAAATTGTCGTATGCATATCACGGAACGGTCGTTGTCGACGCCAACGGAGAGAAAAAATTCAAGATTGGCGCAAACCGAAACGCGAGGGCACAGCCCTTTTTGGATGGCAAATCTGCGCTCTCCACAGCGGACATGACCAAAATTGGGGCCGTACTCAGAAAATTAGCAGAAGTGGTTGGGTTTGGTGATGCAAAAAACTCTAATGTGTACAAAGCGGGGGCAAAAATGGAAGACATTAACAAGCTCCACAGTTGTACCTATCTTGCACTCCACCTGTGTACTGCGTACGCCGATGTGCGATCCAGCGATTTGCGGGTTGCCCTCGACGCTGATGTTGAAGCGTACACAAAGGCGTTTAACGAAAAGAGATTCCCAGAATTTAAGGAATATAGTCATTTCCAAAGGGAATTTCTCGCCAAGTACACTACGCGTCACAATGATGGAAACTCGGCGTTGGTGGACGATCTCGAGGCATTATTTGTCAATCCGTCCTTTTTCCCGTCTGAGCGGGCCTTGAGGCCCATTTCATTTGTTATTACGGACCCAGACACGTACAACCTTTTCAACATTGGCAGATCTCTGTACGTCAAAAGACTGAACGTCAATTACAATGATGGAGGTGCTGCTTCTCTTAGCAGCTCGTACACGTATACCGACCGGGCAGTTCAAGAGCTGCAACGGGAATACCTCCGTAATTTCAAATCAGACACATACGTCGGTTTCAATCACCTAATCGCCTACAAAATGTCCGTCAACAGGTGGATTTCAGGATTTGCGGTTTCCGATTTTGGGGCTTTTGTCAACCTCGACTTTCGTTTTCGTCCAGATCGCGGGGATCCGCTTGGTCCACTTGTCCAAACTCTGTCTTTGGGCGAGGGGTCTCCCATGATAACAAAGGCGGATTTGAGAGCCAATCTTGCCTCTGGCAGTGATGGTCTGACGGAAGAACAATGCCAGTTGTTTGTCGCATCCGATTCGGAGTACGATGTGATAACCTCCCA
>MDTG01101966.1_pt1 | contig 17050 bp, 11 predicted proteins | sample 811421 | NCBI WGS metagenome assembly MDTG01 (sample SAMN05326645, study PRJNA326480) | marine metagenome | isolation source: seawater | place: Pacific Ocean: South East | collected 2011
AGCGAAACAACAAAAAATAAATGCCCAAACTGGAAATGAATTATTATTCTCAAAAAAATTTTAAGCAATACAATTTTTTTTACTAACGATTTTAGTCATTGATATTATATTTATTTTATTAACTCTTATTGATGGTTTTCCTGGTAGGAATTTGGAAAATTTTGCTCCCAAAAGTGATAATACATTTGCTGAGAAATTCTAATATTTAAAATTTATAGGAATAGCAATTATAAGTTTTCTTCTTGCAATAAATAGTAGAACTCCTAATTTTTTATTTTTTATGGTAATTCCTATATATCTCTATTGGGATGATTCAAGTCTATTGCATGAAAGATTTGAGACCAAAATCGCGTCTTTTATCCGTGAATGCAACCCTTCTGATAATTTAATTACAAATTTCGCGTATAAAAATATTGGTGAAATATTGTATATTTCATTTATTTGCTTTATTCTTCTAATTGTTTTCTTAATTTGCTACCACTTATCACAGGCATCTGAAAGATATTTTCTAAAAAAGATATTAAAAATATTTATCATTTTTGGATTTTTTTCGATTTTTATAGATTCAATAAATCCCTTATTTGATGGATTTATATATAAAGTGATTGTTGTAATTGAAGATGGCGGAGTAATGATATCGATACGTTATTTAACCGCATGTGTTTTAAATATCTAATTAAAAATGTAAATATAATAAAAAAATTCAGATCATAAACATAACATTTAATAAATATATTTATGAGAACTATTATGCGATCTAATCAACAAAACCATTTTCAAAAGCTACTATACCCTGATTGCTGATCTGCATTGCATGCGGGCGGAAGTGGTTCAAGTCGATTGACTCTATAAATTTTTCTGGTATTTGAAGATTTATATTGAAGCAAATTAGTGCGTGCGAAATCTAGTTCGGAATTAATTTTCTCTATATTTATTAATTTTATCTATAGCATGCCAATTTAAATTAGATTTTACTAATTTTAGTCTTTAATGAAATAGTTTAAATTAAGTTTTAAATGGATTTTTGTAATCAAATAATTAGCTAACTTTGAATAGAATAGTTTTAATTCCAGATTTGATTAAATAATTAATAAGTGTGCAAACATGATAAAGATTTTAAAAGAAAGATCTTCTATGTTTTCAATGTGGTAGGTTATAAACTTTTTATAAAAGAAGAATTCTATGGGAAACAATAAACTTGATAAGAGAGTCTCTCAGAGATAACTGTTTTCTATTAAGTTCTAACTATCTTTATTTATTTTTCATTATTCAATTTTAAAATATACTATAAAGTTTTAAGAAGATTAAGACAAGATTTTAGAAGAAAATTCTTGACCATAATATAAAAGTTCTTACTTTTAAGAAGCATCCAAGACTTCTATCTTTAAGCAAATATTTTATAGTTCTAATTCTTAATTAAGAATCAGTTAGAAAATATTGTCAATAAACTTAGATCATAAGTCAATAGATTTAGTGATGAGATAGCTCCACAAAATCGATAAGACTTGATATTGTAAATTAAATTATTTACTTCCAAGCTTTATAGAAAGTTCTCCCAATGATTTCTCGAATCGCCTTAGAACTTTCAAAAAAATAAATAGAATTTGGAACCCATCTCAATGGATTTCTTAATGTAGAAAAAAAACTTTTATTACTCTTAAAATCTACAGGATATGGAATAATACTTATCCCTTCTCTCTCAAAAACTTTCTTAGCCCTTTTCATATGAAAAGCACTTGTAACCAAGATGATTTTTTTGTGACTTGAAACTATTTCAGTATTAAGCAATTGCTTAATAGCTTTAGCTTCTTGAAGTGTATTAGTAACTGGATAGGTGGTAAATAAGTCTTTTTTAGGAATGCCCATTGAAATAGCTTCCTCAATATAAATATTTCCTTCTGGGGGTAAAACTGCACCAAAAGGATTTACACCTCCAGTAAATATCAATCTATTCGCTTTATTCGCTTTATAAAGATCTATTCCTGCAAAAAATCGATCAGGATCATACCATTCTATTATTTTTGTATTCCCAGGTGGCATAAATCTTGAGCTACTTAAGACAACTATCCCATCTGAAAAATTAACTGAAGAATAATCTAATCTTTTCCAAGGATATTCTAATAACCTCCATAAAGTATCAGAAACTAGCCCATTGCTGAAAACAATTAAAAAAATAAATGCTGAATATATAAATTTTCTATTTTTTTTAATAATGAAAAACAATAATAGTATTAAAACAATACCAAGCGGGGAAAAAATAAGGGGTAATAATTTGCTTAATAAATACGTAACTAAAAATAATATCTATTGTTAATTTAATAAACCATGCTGAAAAAAATCAAAAATATGTCTATTTCAAAAAAAATTTATTTTTACTATAGAGTTTATATCTAAGGTTAATTAATTTTTTAAAAGGTTAACTAATTTTTCTTAAAATATAAATATTTATTTTTAATATAATAATTTCTCCTTATAAAGTTTATTTTCATTGCTTTTTCTTATTTCTTCTATGCCATAATATTAAAAAATTGATTATAAAAAATGAAAAAACTTAAGATATAAATTGTAAATTAAAGTATAAGGATTTAATCCCATATTTATTACTGAGTATAGCGATGTAAATATTATTAATATTCTCAAAAAATTGTCTCTAATAATTAATATAAATTTTTCTTTTTATTAATACTTTATTTAATTAGTCTTCTCAAAAATTGATAAGCTGAAGCCATATTCATGTATAAAATTTATGTTTTTTCTACCTTTGTATAGCAATTATTAAATAAAAAAATTTAACTTTATCTTCTCTTAATAGTTGGTATAAAAAATGGAAAGAATTATCGTACTTTGTAAGTAAACTTTAAATTGTTTCAATGGCACTTTAAAGCCAAATTTTTTTAGATATAAGTATTATTTTTATATATAAAAAAATTTAGAGCCATTAGGTGCGGAATGACTTACAATTTTTAAATAGGTATAATTCTTCAGAAAAATTTAATCTTTTATGACTTTAATATAGAAATTATATCCTTATTTACTTTGTTCACGTCATATAAACTTTCGGCTAATTTATAGCTATTTAATGCCATCCTCTGAGTTTCCTCTTCAGATTGTTCAATTAATTTGATCATCGCAGATGCTAGTCCTTTAGAGTCTCTTGGCAGTACTAAATATCCATTAAAACCATTTTTTACAGTATCTCTACAGCCAGGCACATCAGTTGTAATTATTGGTCTTCTTGAAGCCATAGCTTCTAGTACTGATCTAGGAGTACCTTCCCTATATGAGGGTAAAACATAAAATCTGCATAAACTAATTTCTTCACTAATATTATTTATGTATCCTAAGAATTTAATATAATCTTTTTTAATATAAAAATCTAATAATTCATCTTTTATAGCTGATGGATGATTCTTTTCATAAAAACCAGCAAGCTTAAATGTTGCTTGCGGAAATTTTTTTTTCACGATTGCAGAGGCTTCGAGATATTCCTTTACACCCTTATTGTAAAGGAGGCGAGATAACATTAAAAAGTTTGGATTCTTTGGTATAGTCTTTGGTGGAAAATTTTTTAAACTAACTCCAGATCCATATATCCTCTTGGCCTTAAAATTATTTTTTAATATCCCTTTTAATATAAATTCTTTTATATCATCCTCATTCTGAAAAATAACTTTTTCAGCTTTTTTAAGACCTATTTTATAGAGGTTTGAAATTAATATTCTTCTTATTATATTTTTAAAATTTTTTTTCTTTTCATCAAATAAACTCCCAGCTCCTGATATGCATGGAAAATATGAAAGTTTACTATGGAAAAAAGTCTTCAGAAATATTACAGCAATTCCAGAATAAATTAAGGCTTTTGGATGAAAGGCAATTAATTTATGAGGATCTATATTTTTTAAATGAAAAAAGATTTGTTTTAATAAATACATTTCTTTGAATAAATTCATACTTTTACGATCCATATTAAGTGGGATGAAATTTACCCCTTTATCAATTAATATTTTTTCGTAATCTTTTTGTGAATTATCTGTTGGACACAAAACCCATACTTGATCACCTTCTCTAATAAGTTGATCTAGTAAAGCTCCTCTGAAATTAACAACAGTAGGTAGAAAAGTTTGTATTAAACATATTTTCATTTTTATTCTAATAAACCTTCAACATTCCATTTATCCAACCATGCTTGAAACATTAATATATTCCAGAGTTGATGATGGCTTTTATTCTTTCCAAGAAGAAAATCATTCCACATTAATCTGATTTTATTGGTATTAAATAAACCTTCTTTATTTAATCTATCTTCATTAATTAGATTTTCTGCCCAATCTATAAGATTATTTTTCAACCAATATTCTATTGGAATTCCAAAACCTTTTTTTGGTTTTTGTATCAAATTACTAGGAATATATTTACTCAGTATTTTTTTTAATATCCATTTATTTTGCCCGTTTCTATATTTATATTTGAAGGGAATTTTGAAAGAATTTTCTATGAGATTATGATCAAGGAATGGAACTCTAGCTTCTAAACTTACAGACATTGAAGCTCTATCAAGTTTAGTTAAAATATCACCTGAAAGATAAGTTATTAAATCTAATGTCATCATAACTTCTTCAAAGTTATCAATATTAGGCCAATCATGATGCAAATCCAAAATTGTATTTTTTTCATTACCTTCTATTAAAAATTCACTTGGATTGTTAAAGGTAGAAACTAAAGATAAGTAGTAAGAATATTTATCATCGCAACTTAAAACGTTGGAGAGTTTTTCAAATCTATTAGCAAAAGCTGGAAATTTATATTTTGAGGGAAGTTTATCTACATAGTTGTTCATTTGATCCACTGGAAGATTTCTAAGAAAATTTGCAATATTTATTCTCATAAATTTTGGCATTCTTTTTAAAGAAGAATATAGCTTATATCCAGTTGAATATCTTGTATAGCCACAAAAAAGTTCATCTCCACCATCTCCAGAAAGAACAACCCCAAGAGAATCTTTAGATAATTTACTTACTAGGAGTGTTGGTATTTGTGAAGAGTCTCCAAAAGGTTCGTCCCAAATTCTTGGAAGATCTGGTATTACATCTAGTGCATCCTTTGGAGAAAGGTAAATTTCATTATGACTAGTTCCTAAATAATTTGCTATTTTCAATGCATCTTCTGCTTCGTTATACCCAACATCTTTGAATCCAATAGTATAAGTTTTCAGATCTTTAGAAATTTCTTTCTTTAATAATGAAACTATTAATGTTGAATCAATCCCGCCAGATAAAAATGCTCCAACTGGAACATCAGAGATCGTTCTTATATTAATTGCTTCAATCAAATCTTTTTCTAAATTTAAAATTAAAGTATCTTTATTTTTTTGATATCTTCGTGCAGAATTATTTTCCGCAATCGTTTTTAAGTCCCAAAAACATTCAGTTTTATTTAATTTGATATTTTTGGTATCAATTTCAATCCAATGACCAGGTATTAATTTAAAAATCCCTCTATAAATTGAGTATGGATTAGGAACATATGAAAATCTTAAATAGGAGGCTAGTGAATTTCTATCCAATTTTGGTTTCCAATAAGGATGCTTAGCAAATGCTTTTAATTCCGAACCAAAATAAAAGCAATTATTATTTATTCCATAGAAAAGAGGCTTTTCTCCTAATCTATCTCTTGCTAAAAGCAGTTTTGAATTCTTCTTATCAAAAACAGCTATTGCAAACATACCATTTATTTTCTTCAAACAATTTTCAAATCCCCAGCTTTGTATTCCTGCAAGAAGGGTCTCACTATCGGAATGGCCATCCCAACAAGTAAAATCTTCGTTTTTTTCAAGTTCCTTCCTTAAAGAAATATGATTATATATTTCACCATTAAAAACCATTATTAGATTCTTATTTTTACTTTCCATAGGTTGATAACCTGCTTTTGACAAATCTTGAATAGATAGTCTTCTATGTCCCATACAAACTCTTTCATTCTTTTCAATCCATATTCCTTGGTCATCGGGCCCCCTTGAAGTCAGTTCATCTAACATGGAATAAGTGATTTTTTGTAAATCAAATTCCTGACTTAATCCACCATCAATTATATGTCCAACTATTCCACACAAAGTTTTTATTTCCCATTTCAATAAATACTAAAATAACTTAGCTTATTATTGATTGAATGTTAATTTTGTTAAATAAATTTCGAAAGCATAATATTTATTAGAGATGTTTTTTGTAGTATAGTAAATTAAAAATTTTTAAATTAATAGATTATTTTGACTATATTGGTAACAGGCGCTGCAGGATTTATAGGATTTAACCTTTGTAAAAGATTAATAGAGAATGGGGAACAAGTTATTGGATTTGATAATTTTAATGACTATTATGATCCCTTATTAAAAAGAGCAAGATATGATTTCTTAACTAAACTTGCTTCAGAAAGAAACATTAAACTCAATTTTATTGAAAATCACTTAGAAAATTTAAAATCTTTAGAAGAATTATTTGAAAATTATAAACCAAGTAAAGTTGTAAATTTGGCGGCTCAAGCAGGAGTAAGGTATTCTATTGAGAATCCAAGTTCATATATTCAATCAAATATTGTTGGTTTTGGGAATATTCTAGAGTGTTGTAGGAAATACTCCGTTAAAAACCTAATATATGCTAGTAGTAGTTCCGTGTATGGAGGAAATGAAAATGTACCCTTTTCCGAAAAAAGGGGAGTTGACCATCCAATCAGCTTATATGCTGCAAGTAAAAGATCAAATGAATTGATGGCACATACTTATAGCCATTTATTTAACATACCTTCAACTGGACTAAGATTTTTTACAGTTTATGGACCATGGGGCAGACCTGATATGGCTTTATTCCTTTTCACAAAATCAATTTTGTCTGGGGAACCAATAAAAGTTTTTAATAACGGAGAAATGATTAGAGATTTTACTTATGTAGATGATATTGTTGAAAGTTTAACCAGACTTCTTGATAAACCATCACTCCCAAATAAAGATTTTGATAAAAAGCAACCTGATCCCTCTATTAGTTGGGCGCCCCATAAGATCTTTAATATCGGGAATTCATGCTCAGTACCTTTGATGAAATATATTGAGACATTAGAGAAGATTCTAGGAATAAAAGCCTACAAAATATTTGAGCCAATTCAGTTAGGAGATGTTAAGGAAACATTAGCAGATACAAGTTCCCTAGAGGAATGGATAAAATTCAAACCAAATACTTCTATTGAATTTGGAATAAGAAAGTTTGTTGAATGGTATAAGCTTTATTATAATTATTAAATTTTATAGTTTAATGAGGTCCACTCTGGGATTATTTTTTTAAGTAATTGGAGTGATTTAACATTTTCTTGATTAGAAATTTCTCTTTTTAAATCGGATACTAAAGTCATTAATTTTTTATAATCCAAAAAACTTTCATGTGCTTTAAAAATATAAGGATGTTTAGTCTTTTCAGCAGTTGAATCTATCAAAAGTTCTTCTTTTAATTTTTCGCCTGGTCGCAAGCCTGTTATTTTGATTTCAATATCCCCATTTGGATTATCTTTGCTTTTTATGGTTAGCCCACTAAGAAGAATAATTTTTTCTGCAAGTTCCCTTATTGCTACAGGTTTACCCATTTCTAGTAAAAAGACTTCTCCACCAATTGCTAAGGATGTTGCATGTAATACTAATTGGACAGCCTCTGGGATACTCATGAAATATCTATACACATTTTCATGTGTAAGCGTTATGGGTCCACCGTTCTCAATTTGTTTTTTAAAAAGAGGAAGAACTGATCCCGAGGAATTTAGAACATTCCCAAATCTAACCATTGAATAGCATGTCTTTTTATTTTTATTTTTTTCATTAAAGGCTTGCACAATTAATTCACAAATTCTCTTGGACGCTCCCATTACATTTGTTGGCCTAACTGCCTTATCAGTTGATATATAAATGAGTTTTTCACAAGAAAAAGTTTCGGCGGCAGAACAAATTACCTCAGTTGAAACTATATTATTAAATAATCCCTCAAGAGGATTTATTTCCACAATTGGAACATGTTTATATGCAGCACAGTGGAATACAATATCGATTTTATTTTTTTTAAAAGTATTATTTATAAAACTTTCACTACAGGCATTTCCTAGTAAGGATAGTATTTCTATATTTTTATTTTTTAATCTATTTTTTAAATCATCATTAATGCTATAAAGACTTGGTTCGCTAAATTCAATTAAAATTATTTTGTGGGGATTAAAAGATAGAATTTGAGAGCATAATTCAGATCCAATAGATCCACCTGCGCCAACAACGCAAATAGTTTTTGAGGAAATTACTTTTTTAATTTCATTTTTTTCATAATGTATTGAGTCTCTGGAAAGTAAATCGCTTATTGAAATTCTTCTGAGGTTATTGATACTTGCTCTACCTGAAGCGATATCATCTAAGGATGGTATTAGTAGTGTTTCTATTCCAATATTTTTTAATTTATTAAGAATAATTGTTCGTTTATTATGAGTTAGAGAAGGAATTGCAAGTAGTATAAGATCAATTTCTTTACTTAAAAATTTAATATCTTCAGGTGATCTTATTTTTATTCCATTAATGCTTCTACCCCATAATTTTGAATTATCGTCTACAAAAAATTTTATTAAGTATTGATTGGAATATCTTATTGATGCTTCTAATTGAAAACCTGCGTCGCCTGCACCATAAATTACAATTTTCTTTGATTTTGGATTTAAGTTTCTTGTTTTCCTGAAAAGTATATCCCTAAATATAAATCTCATCGAAACGACAAAGAATGATATAAGTAAATAAAAAACAAATAAATAATTGAGGAAATTATTGTTACTACCAAAAACAATAAGGTTGATCCCAAGTATTATTGTGATTAATAAATTTTTTGCGAAAATTTTATATACAACAATGCTTCCTAAATATTTTGTTATGCTTTGGTACTGATTTGTAAGAAGATAAACGAAGGAACCAAGAAGTCCTGTAATTAGATATGTCCAAAAATTAATTACTAAATTTTCAGAAGGAATTAATATACTACATGAGTAAATAGATATTATTAATATTAAAGTGTCCAATAACAATAAAAAAAACCTTCTGTATAGTCTTGAATTTAGGTGAAAAATAAATTTTTTTACGATTTTTTCCATTATTAAACTTTCAATTATTTATTTGATGCTAACTTCAAAACTGAAGCTATAACTTCTGCATATTTGATGATTTCTGAATTAGATATTGTTGGGTGTACTAAAAACATTATACTTGTCTCTCCCAAAAGTTGAGCATTATAAAGTCTTTTTTTCGGTGCGATTTTATTACTTTTAAAACATTTTTCTAAATATATTTCACTACAACTTCCTGAAAAAGCTGGAAATCCCCTAGAAGTAATTTCATAAATTATTCTGTCCCTACTCCAGTCGCTTAATAAATTTTTGGGTTTTATATATGCATAAAATTTATACCAAGCATGTTTAAAATTTTTATTTGGTAAGGGTACTCTTATGCAAGGTATATTTTCAATGGCTTCATAAATGATCATAGCATTTTTTGTTCGCAGATTATTCCACTCCTTCATTTTTTGAAGTTGTAATAATCCAATGGAACTTTGAAGTTCAGTCATTCGGTAATTAGTTCCAAAACTTTCATGAAGCCATTTAAAACCCTTCTTATCTTTTGTATTTTCGATTGCTTCTAAACTCTTTCCATGATCTTTATATTCCCAAATTTGAGAATATATATCTGATGAGCTTGTTGTAATCATTCCACCCTCACCACCAGTAGTCATGATTTTATCTTGACAAAAACTCCATGTAGCAACATTTCCAAAACACCCTACACTTTTTCCGCCAATTTTTGCACCATGAGCTTGAGAACAGTCTTCTAAAACGTAAATCCCTTTATCTTTTGCTAAGTCGCAGATCTCCTCCATATTCGCTGGCCAACCACCTAAATGAACAACGCTTATGACTTTTGTTTTTTTAGTAATTAGTGGTTCAATTGTTTTTGCAGATATGCATCCAGAGTTAATATCAACATCTGCGAATATTGGCTTAGCTCTTAATAAAACTCCGCTTGAGGTTGTTGCAATGAAAGTTCTTGGCGTTGTTATAAATTCATCTCCTTCTCCAAGTCCTAAAGACAAATATGCAGTAGATAAAGCTACCGTACCATTAGATAAGGCAATTGCTTTGGAAGTACCCACATAATCTGCAAATTTTTTTTCAAATTCCTTACCTTTATCTCCAGTCCAATAGTTAACCTTACCAGAACATAAAACCTGAGATACTTCTTCTATATCTTCTTTATCAAATTTTGGCCAAGGAGAAAGATTCAACTTTATAAAATTTTTAAACATCATAACTCTTTTTTTGTTTATTAATAGGATGTATATTTTCTTTTTCTCTGAATCAAGTCATAGTGGTCGAAATTTTTTAATTTGTTTTTCGAAATCCATGTAATTTCCATTGTCAATGGGAATTGTTTATAACTGAAAATATTATTAAGAAGTGTTTTTTTTCCTATTGAAATTATTAATAAAAATGAAATAAAGAAACTCCAAAAAACAGGAAAATATAAAATCTTTTTAAAAAAGTAATTATTTACCAATATGGAAAATATTCTCCTATTTTTTTTAAAAGATAATATAAAAGCCAAAAAACAAACAATTAGTAAACTAATTATCTTGTATCCACTTGCTTTGGGATCACTAAACGCATAATTTGCTAATGACCACAAGTTTTCTGGGGTAAGAATAGCCCTAATAGGGTATTCTGAAACATCATAAGGAATACCTAAATCTGATTTGATTTTTGAAATTATTATATAAATAAAAAAGAGAACTAAACAAATACTGATTGCCTTTATTTCTCTTTTAAAGAGAGATACTAAAGCAATTGGGAAAATTAAAATTACACAAACTGGATGAAACAAAAATCCTATCAAAAAAAAATAATTATTTGTCATGAAAAATGAAACTATCCAAAGTATTCCGAGATTAGTTGCCGCAAATAATAATGAAACAGTAAATATGAAAAATTGCATAAAGAGTTTTTCGCTTTTTAGGCTTTTGTAGATATCAGATTTGCCTATTTGATAAGCTGGAATAATAAGAAGAGAAGACATTAACCAACCTATAGGAATTGAAGTTAAAGAAAATAATTCATAAATGTCTGAAAGCAGTAAATAACGTGGTAAGAAGATTTTTTGACCAATAAAATAGCCCCAATTTATTGGATAATCGAAAGAATAAGTTAATGCATGTCCATAAAAATCAAATCCAGGAGTATGAAATAAGATTCCAGAAATGGAAATAAATACTAAAGTTAAACCAGATTTATCAAAATTTAATTTCATCTAAGTATTTAAAACTTTTTTAGCGTTTTTTATTAAGTTATCTTTTAAATAGTATTTTGCAGCTAAAACATTATTTTTACTTCCAAAAAATTCTTTATTTACATCAAAATCAAGTATTTTCTGAAATAATTCATTTTCATCTGTATAAAAATCTACATCAGCATTTTTAATATTAAAGAGTAAACCTCTAGATTCTTCTCTTGAAATTATTGGAATACATCCAGCAGCCATTGACTCTAATGTACCGATTGCAATATCTCCAGTACCATCTGCACCGATAAAAGAATGTGAACTATTTTGATAAAGTTTTACTATATCTATAGCCATATACTTTCTTTGGCCTCCTAGTATTGAGAACAAAGAGCTGCTTTTATATTCCGACATGATATTAATAAAATGTTTAAGTTTAAAGTTTTTGAGTACTACTGCTAATCTAATGGGATGAATAGTAGAGAATTTTTTATATTTAATATCAATGGTGTTAGGTGGAAATTTATGGTATGTTCCTGTGGCTGCAATTCGGCTAATTCTTAAATCATCATTTTTTATATTTTTAACAAAAAATCTATCTTTTATTTGAAATGGTAAGATATTTAATTCTTGATGATAATAGGGAAATTTTTTTTTAAAATAATAATGTTTAGAAATATCATTATCAAAACATAACTTTATATCAAGTCTATCGAAATATTCTTTTTCAATCGAGAAAGTATGGTAATGACTTAAGTGAATATAAATTGTATTTTTAAAGTTATTTTTTATTAAAAAATCTAATATATCTTTTGAAGATTTATATCCAAAGATAAATATCCGAAAATTATCTAATATATTTTTACCTAAGAATTTCAATTTTCTATTATTAATTTTTTCCCAATATTTTCTTTCAATATGTCTAATAGGTTTTAACAAAAAGCTAAATATATTTTTATAAATAAAATTTGGCAAAGAAGTTGATGATTTTGAATCTAAGAAATAAAGATTATCAAGAAATATCTCATCTAAGTATTCATATTTTTTTAATGCTCTCCTTCTAGCAAACTTAAAACTTAATGGAAAATATGTAAAGTCAGCAACATGAGGATTTAAATATATTATTCTTTTATCTGAAATATTGATATTCATAAATTAGTAGAAAAACAATTAATTTATTTAACCATAAATAAATTAATTCATAAAGTATATTTATATTCTGATTGGAGATAAATCTTTACTAACTATACCCTTAATATCAAAAATTATTGAAACTGGATTTAAAAGTTCTTGCCATTCTTCTAAGGTAATTTGCTTAAAATAATTGTGTCCAACCAGGACAAGTATTGCTGAATATTTTTTATTAAATGGTATTTTTTTGAGTATTTGAACTCCAAAAATTTCTTTTGCTTCTTCTTGGTTAGCTATAGGGTCTATTAGATCGATATTATTAGAATATTTGCTTAGTTGATTTATAATTTCTATCGATTTTGAATTTCTTAAATCTGGACAATTTTCTTTAAAGGTTAACCCTAAAATTAATATAGTTACATTTTTTAATGAGATTTTATTTTTAGAGATCTCTAAAATAAATTGTTCAACAACCCAATTCTGCATAGAGTCATTAATTCTTCTCCCAGATAAAACCATCTCGGGAGTATAACCCAGCATAGAGGCTTTATATGTTAAGTAGTATGGATCCACACCAATACAATGACCACCAACTAGTCCAGGTTTAAATTTAAGGAAATTCCATTTTGTTCCTGCAGCCTCTAATACATCTAAAGTATCAATTCCTAATTTTTTATTTATCATTGCAAGTTCATTCATAAGAGCAATGTTTATATCTCTCTGGGTATTTTCTATTATTTTTGCTGTTTCAGCAACTTTTATTGATGCGGCTTTAAAAGTTCCTGCAGAGATTATTGTTTTATAAAGCTTATCAATTAATTCCGAAGCTTCTGGAGAACTTCCACTAGTTACTTTTACTATTTTATCTAAGTTATGTGTTTTGTCCCCAGGGTTTATTCTTTCTGGACTATATCCACACAAGAAAGAATTTTCTGTATTTTGATTATTAAGAGAAAAGCCTGATATCTTTTCAATTATAGGTACGCATATTTCTTCTGTTGCACCTGGATAAACAGTACTTTCATAAATGATAAAAGGTATAGTTTTTCTATCTTTCTTATTTCTTTTAGGTAAAGCCAGACCTATAGTTTTGCTAGCTTTCTTAAGTGGTTCAAGGTCTGGAGATTTTGCTTTGTCAACAGGAGTTGGAACAGTTACTATAAAAATATCAACCTCTGCTAATAAATCAGGGTTGGAGGTTAGGTAAATATCTTTAATTAAATTTAAGTCCTCCCCAGATACTTCATTTGTTATATCAATTTGATTTTGTAGTTGTTCAATCCTTTTTGTGTTTATATCAAATCCTATTATTTTTCTTTTAAAGTCTTTACCAGTTAGTAGGCATTTTTTTATTTTTTTAAATTGTATGCATAATGGTAAACCAACGTAACCAAGTCCAATAATAGCAATATTGCATGTATAAAAGTCCGGTAGCATTTATAAAAAATATTAATTTAATGTTACATTTATATTTGTTAAAAAATTAGAAATTGAATAAACTTGTAATTTTATTAAATAAGTTTTAATTTTAAAAATCAAAATTAATCTGATTCATAATAGATGAATTGACCTTTTAAAGGTATAATGTAGGAATATTTAATAAATTAAAAAAGAATTAATACAAACTATGCTAATTATATTTTATGTTTATTCAATCCTTAAATCTATATCAGATTAAAATATGGATAAAAATTTGAATCAATTGAATGAAAACTTTAATTATAAAGATGAATTCAATTTAAAATTTTTGTTTAATTTATTTATTAGAAATAAAAAATTTATTGGTTTTATAACTTTTTTTATTTTTCTTTTGACGAATCTTTATTCTTTTACTGCTAAAAGAATTTGGAAAGGTGAGTTTCAGATTGTTTTAAAAAATGATACAGATACAAAAACTATTAATCCCATGCTTGAACAATTTCTAGGTTCAAATAATTCATTTATAAGTTCAAATTCATTAATGAATTCAAAAAATATTAATACAGAAGTTGCTATTCTTAAAAGTCCTTTAATTTTAATGCCTATTTTTGAGTTGGTAAAGAATGAAAAAATCAATAAAGAAAAAAAAGTAAATTTAACCTTTAAAAGTTGGAAAAAAGAAAATCTTGATATTGAATTAGAGAGTAAAACCTCAGTTTTAACAATTTCTTATAAAGATAATCACAAGGAATTAATTTTGCCGGTATTAAATAAAATGACAGAAATTTACCAAAAATATTCTTCAAGAAATAAAAAACGTGGTCTAGAGTTAACAAAAAACTTTCTAGATGAACAAATCAAAAAGTATTCTGATAAAAGTTCACGATCATTGAAAAAAGTTCAAGAATTTGCTATTCAACAAGATCTTAATTTTGTTGCATTGCCAATTCAATCTACTCAGCTTAATAAAGAAAATGATACTACTGAAGGTTTTATTACACCTAATATTGGTATTGAAAAAATAAGAGTCGAAGCTGCAAATTCTATAAGGGAAATAGAATCTAAAATAAAAAAGATTGAAGAGATACCAATTAATACCGAAAAGTTACAATACTATTTTTTATTTGAAGATGATGAAAATTATCGATTAATAAATCAGTTGGGATTAATTGAACAGAAAATACTTCAAATGAGATCTAAGTTTACTGAAAATGATATAGCTTTAAAGCAAGTTATAGATTCTAAAAATTTAACATTAATAGCTCTTAGAAATAATGCACTTAAATACCTAAGGGCTAAAAAAATGGAACTTGAATCTAAAAAGGAAGCTGCAACTAGACCAAAAGGCGTTTTTTTGAGATATAAGGAACTTCTAAGAGAATCTGTAAGAGACGAGCAAACTCTTATTAAAATGGAAAACCAATTAAGAGTTCATTCATTAGTTTCTTCTCAGTATTCTGATCCCTGGGAATTAATAACAAAGCCAACTGTTCTAAAAGATCCAGTATCTCCTAGTAAGTTAAGACTAGCTTTATTAAGTTTGCTAGGAGGTGGTTTTCTATCTCTCATAGCATCTTCTTATAAGGAATATAAATCTGGACTTATTTATGAAAATGAACAATTAGAATCTGCTATTGGGTTATCAATTATTGATAATTTAAAGATAAAAAAATTAAATGATATTTCTGAAGAGAATAATTTCTTAAAAGAAGTAATAAATATATCTAAAGATAAATCTATATCATTTCTTTCTATTGGAGATATCAAATCCTCTCAAAAAAATGAGATCAGTAAATATCTCAAAGAGAATCTTAATCAAGTTAATAAATTTTGTTTTTTAAAAAATAAGGAAGAATTATCAGTTTTAGGAAAATCGGATATTAACTTTTTAGTTACAGCTATTGGTAAAGTCAAATTTGAAGAAATTTTATCTTTAAAAAATCGTCTAATTTTATTAAATGTCAAACTTTCAGGTATTATTCTGCTTGAATAACAATACATATGATTTTTTTGATAAAATCAAATTTCATTATTCTAAAAAAAATTTTTTATTAAAAAATAAATTTTTCAAATGAACTTTTAAAAGCTTTAATTGGCAATCTCTTCATGATTTATATATTTTCTAATAAGTATTCATATTATAAAGATTTTGAAATTAAGCGGAAAATGATTAATATCACAATAAATTATGATACTTATTCACATAAAGATAACTTCAGCTTAAATTTTATCTTTATAAGAAGTAATCAAATAAGAAGATTTTATTATAAATATCATTACAGTTATTAAATATTTTAATATTACTTTTAATTCCTTATATTCACTTCCTTTCTAAAAGTTGATTATATTTTTTAATCCTTATACAAGATCAATATATGGTTGCCAAACTAATTTTGAAATCTTTTCAATATTAAGTAACTTTTTTGTAGTTATATTTGGTTTGCTTTCATCCCAATTTATTTCTATTTATATAAGCAATTAAGTATTGATATCAGATTGGATAATTTTGAACCTCCAACAACAGTTAGGGATGTTATGAAAGATTTGCTATTTCTTTTAAAGATTTAATGGTTTTTATTAAAATTCCTATAAATTCTATTCATGCTCTTCATAAATTTATTTTTGGCTAAAAAGATAATGGAGAACAATTTTTTTAAATCATATTTATTAGTAAATATTTATCAAATGACAAGATTAATAGTAATATAATCTATAATACCTTTCTTAATAATCTTGAGTTTGCAAAAAGTACTTGTGAATAAATTTATAAATTTATTTTCCATTGAAAGGAATTCAAAAAATATTTTAGTTATTTGTTTTTTAATTTCCTTTTTTATTTTTGATTTATCCAAAGCAGAAAGTAATAATTCAAATTTCGAAAAAATAGATCAGCCTGAATTAGATTATTTAGAGTCTAAAAAAGAGTTAGAAGATTATATAATTGATTCAGGAGATTCATTATTTATTGAGTTTTATCCTGCCAAAGAATTCACTAAAATTTATTATGTTAACGCAGAAGGAGAAATATTATTACCAAGATTAGATGAGACTTATGTAAGAGGATTAACTACTTCTGAATTACAAAATTTATTAGAAAAAAGATACTTAGAATTTCTTACTGAACCAGAAATAAAAGTAAGGATTGCTGAATTTAAGAGTTTGCGAGTATTAGTA
>MDTG01102466.1_pt1 | contig 17050 bp, 20 predicted proteins | sample 811421 | NCBI WGS metagenome assembly MDTG01 (sample SAMN05326645, study PRJNA326480) | marine metagenome | isolation source: seawater | place: Pacific Ocean: South East | collected 2011
CTAAAATGACGCTTCAAGGACAAGAAATAATAAGAGCTACTTCAAAGACTTTACCAAATCAACCAGGTGTTTATCAAATGGAAGATACCAAGGGAAATATATTGTATATTGGAAAAGCAAAAAATTTATCAAAAAGAGTTAAAAGTTATTTATCAATTAATAATCTAACCATAAGAATTCAAAGAATGGTTAGCTTAACAAATTCAATGAATTTCTTCGTTACCAACACTGAATTAGAAGCAATAATATTAGAATGCAACTTAATAAAAAAACATAAACCAAGATTTAATGTTTTATTAAGAGATGATAAATCTTTTCCATATATATTTATTTCATCTGAACATAATTTCCCAAGAATTGAAAAACATAGAGGTCCCAAAAATAAGGTAGGAAGATATTATGGGCCTTTTGCAAGTCCAGATGCAGTCAACAGAACAATAAATACTATACAAAGAATATTTTTGCTTAGATCATGTACTGATAAAGAAGTTTCTGCAGGTAATAAACTATGCTTTAATTATTATCTAAAAAGATGTTCAGGTCCTTGTGGAGGAAAAATTACAAAACAAGCATATACAAAACTTATTGAGTCAGCTGATGATTTTTTAAGTAGCGGAAATTCAGAAAAAATACAAAAAAATTTTACCAATCAAATGTATTTAGCTTCAAAAAATAAAAATTTTGAATTAGCAGCTTCCTTAAGAGACAGATTAAAAGCACTTAAACATATTGCACAAAATAATTCTATCAAAATTAAAGATATAAAAGATGCAGATGTATTTGCTATCGACAGTAGAGATGGTAAAACATGTATCTATGGAAGTTTTTTTCGTAATAATACATCTTATGGAGGTAAAGCTTTTTATCCGGATCATGATCAATTAGCTGAAAAGAAAGAGATTATGCTTGGTTTTCTAAATATATTTTATGCTGAAAAAGAAATACCAAACTACATACTTACAAATACTGATATAAAAAAAAGTGATAGTTTTAATATTCTAGGAAAAAATTTTGAAAATACAAAAATTTTAACACCACAGAAAGGGCCTAAAAAAAATCTTTTAAAGTTTGCAGAAAAAAACTCACGTATCAATTTAGATTTAAGACTAAATAAATTAAAATCATTTGATAATTTTACAAATGAAATTAAAAAAATTTTCCAAATTCAAAGCAACATTAATAAAATTGAAGCATATGATAATAGTCATACATTTGGAGAGTTTCCAGTTGGCGTAATGATAGCTTATAATAGTAATGGTTTTATAAAATCAAATTATAGAAAGTTTAACATAAAATTTAATATTGAAAACAATAAAAAAAAAGTAGATGATTATTATATGATGAAAGAAATGCTCATTAGACGATTTAATAACACTAAATTTAAGGATGAAATTGATCTGCCTGATTTGTTATTAATAGATGGTGGAAAAGGCCAATATAATTCAGCAAAAAAAGTAATGGATGACCTTGAAATTAATATTCCAATTGTTTCAATGGCGAAAGGGATAGATAGAAACTCTGGGAGAGAAATTTTAATACATGAAAAGTTTACTCATAGATTAAATGAAAACAATGCGCTGCTTCATTTCTTACAAAATATAAGAGATGAAGTTCATAGATTTGCTATTACAACACACAGAGCAAAAAGAGCAAAAATGAGTGTTAGATCAGTTTTTGATGAACTAAAAGGTATTGGGCCTACAAGAAAAAAAATATTAAAAAAACACTTTGGATCTATTGATAATCTTAAATTAGCTAGTCTTGAAGAGTTGAAAAATGTCAAATCTATTCCTGAAGATATTCTTGAAAAAATATATACATATTTTCATAGCGTTTAAAAATTTATTAATTTAGAGTTAAATTTTAAATGAACTTGTCAAACATTTTAACATTAATAAGGATAATAATTATTCCTATAATTGTCCTATGTATTTATTTAAAGAATCCTCTTTTTGGATGGACTGCATTTATTTTGTTCTGTTTAGCGAGTGTAACAGATTATTTTGATGGCTATTTAGCTAGAATAAGAAATGAGGTAACCAATTTTGGTACATTTTTAGACCCAATTGCTGATAAATTACTCGTAGCAGCTGTTATACTTATATTGACCTCAAAAGGTGTCATTGCAGATTGGGAAACAATTCCAGCATTAATTATATTGTTAAGAGAAATAACAGTATCAGGTTTACGTGAATATTTAGCAGGTGTTAAGGTTAGTATTCCAGTCTCTAGAATTGCAAAGTTAAAAACCTTACTTCAACTATGTGCACTAGCTTTATTAATACTTTCAGAGAGTATAACTAACGCATTTCCTATAATATATTTAGGTAAATTCTTTTTATGGATTGCTGGTTTATTAACACTGTATACTGCATATGATTATGTCAGAGCCTCTATCAAACACTTTTAGTATGAAAATCAAATACTTTGCATGGATTAAAGATATAACAAATAAGGATGAAGAAATGATTAAAGATAATCATCCAAAAACAATAGACGCTTTAAAAATATTACTCTGCAAATCATATCCTGATTTAGAAAAACATATTAATAATGATATATTAAGATATGCAGTTAATATGGAGTATACTTCAATTAATCAAAAATTAACTTCAAAAGATGAAATTGCTATATTTCCACCAGTGAGTGGAGGCTGATGATTAAAGTTCAAAAAAAAGATTTTAATTTAGAAAAAGAAATAAATGATATTAAAGATAATCTAAAGAGCGTAGGAGCAGTGTGCTCTTTTATTGGATATGTCAGAGATTTAAATAATAATAAAATTGTTAAAGGTATTGATTTAGAAGTTTACAGGGAAATGGCTATTAGTGAGCTATCTAGTATAAAAAAAACGGCAATTGAAAAATGGGGGTTGGCTGATTGTTTAATAATTCATAGATATGGTAAATTAAATATTAGTGAAAAAATTGTTCTTGTTGCTTGCTTTTCAAAGCATAGGAAAGAAAGTGAAGAAGCCTGTCAGTACATAATGGATTATCTTAAAAAAGATGCGCCTTTCTGGAAAAAAGAATTTTATCGTGAAGGATCTAGTTGGTTAAAAAATACTAGTTAGTTTCAGTTACTATTTTTCTATAATCTTTCATAAACTTAAAAGTTATAGAGTTATCTCCAGTTTTGTATTTAAAAGAATCTATTGACCTTACAGGTGTAATTTCGGCTGCAGTTCCAGTTAAAAATATTTCCTCAAATTCATGCAATTCATTGGGCTTAATATATCTTTCAATAAGATTAAAACCCTGATCTTTAACCATTTCAATAACAGTTTGACGAGTAATGCCATTTAGAAAACAATCTGGAATTGGTGTATGAATTTCATTTCCTTTAATTAAAAAAATGTTTGAGCTTGTTGCTTCTGCAACGTATCCTCTGTAATCTAGCATTAAGGCTTCATTATAACCTTTTTCTTCTGCAAAAGATTTAGACAAAGTGCATATAAGATATGGTCCTGATGCTTTAGCTTCAAAAGGAATTGAGTCAGGAGGAGGTCTTTTCCAAGGAGATGTAATTAAAGAAAGACCTTCTTTCATATCTTCTAACTTGTAGTAAGTAGTCCAATCATCCCAAACTGCAATCGAAACATGGATATTGGATTTTGTAGTGGATAATCCCATCAAATTACTACCTCTCCATGCAAAAGGTCTTACATAACAATCTTTGAAATTCATTTTTAAAATTAATTTATCCTTTGCTTCATTTATTTCATTTTCAGAATAAGGAATTTTCATACCTATTGCTTCTGCTGACTTAAAGAATCTTTTTGTATGTTGCTTACTTTTAAATATTTTTCCATTATATGCTCTTTCACCTTCAAAAACAGCACTTGCATAATGAAGTCCTTGATTTATAACATGCGTTTTAGCTTGTTTCCACTCCACAAGCTGTCCATCATACCAAATCCAGCCGTCTCTATTTTCAAATGTTTTATACATAATTTAAATAATTAAAATTTTTTAAATGACAATTGACTATCAGTGATGCATAATTAAGTCAATATGGCTGACCTAAATAAATTGTTAACACCTCTTTTTTTAAATGAAAAAGAAATAAGAAAAATAATAGAATTGATGTTTTTTTCCTATAGAGATTTTACATCAGGGCCAGATAAAATACTTGAAAAGATAAACTTTGGTCGTGCTCACCACAGAGTTATATACTTTGTTGGCAAAAGGAACAACTTAACAATTAAAGAACTTTTGACTATATTACAGATAACTAAACAAAGTCTATCAAGAGTACTTAATCAATTAGTTAGCGAAAGATATATAATCTTATCAATAGGTGATGATAAAAGAACAAAAAAATTATCATTATCAAAAAAAGGTAGAGAATTAGAAAAAAAACTTTCTGATATACAAATTAAAAAAATCTATGACGTTATAAAAGATTTTGATGAAAAAGATATTAATGGATTTAAAAAGGTAATGTATGAAATGATTGATAAAAAAAACAAAAAAAAATTTATTGAGATCAATTAATCTTAATGAAAAAAAATATATTAATTGTTGATGATGATCAAAGATTAAGAGAGTTACTTAAAGATTATTTGAGTGAAAAAAACTTTGAGGTCTACTTATCTGACGATTTTCTAGATGCAAAAAATATTTTCTCCATTTTTATTTTTGATATCATTATTCTTGATAGAATGATGCCATCAGGTGATGGAATTAATTTAGTTGAATATATAAAAAAAAAATCTAGTTCCCCAGTTATCATGTTAACAGCAATGGATGATGATCAAAATAAAATTGATGGGCTAAAAATTGGTGCAGATGACTATTTAGCAAAACCATTTGAGCCTGAAGAACTATATTTAAGAATTAATAATCTTTTAAATTTGTATGAAAATTTATCTAAAAAGAATTCTAAAATTTCTTTTGGCAATTTTGTTTTTGATGTATCTTCTTCAATATTAAAAAAAAATAATAATATAGTTTATCTTACTGAAAGTGAGGGTGAATTATTGCTAAAACTAATTCTTAAAAAGAATGATATAGTTTTGAGAGAAGAATTAGCAGATCAAGAATTTGATGAGTCAGAATTGAGAAAAATAGATGTAAGAATTACAAGATTAAGACAAAAAATAGAGAAAAATGCAAAACAACCTGAATATATAAAAACAATAAGAGGAAAAGGATACAAGTTGGTTTGTGATGAATTAATATGATTAAAAAAATAATTCCGTCAACTTTAATCGGTAGATCAATAATTATTGTATTTGTACCAATAATTATTTTAGTATTACTCACCTCTTTAGTTTTTTATCAAACATCCTGGAGTATAATTTCAAAACGTTTAGCAGAGTCTGTTGTAGCCGATATTAATGTTGTGGTAAACTTAATAGAAAATGATTTGGAATATTATGCAAAAAATATTGCTGCAAAAAACTTTAAAATGAAAATAGATATAAATGATGATAAAATTAAAGATAATTTAAATTATTCATCAAAAAGAGGTATTTTATCAAAAAGACTTAATCAATCTCTTTTATACTTGAATAGACCATATGAATTTAACCTAAATAATTTAGAAGAAGGAATAATAATTAAAATTCAGTTAGATAATAAGCTACTTATAATCAATGTAGATAAAGATAGATTATACAGTGAAAGTGCGTTTGTTTTTTTACTTTGGATGATATTTGCATCTCTAATACTTTTATTAATGTCTTATTTTTTGATGAGTAGACAGCTAAAGCCACTAAAAAGATTAGCAATTATAGCAGAAACTTTTGGCAGAGGTTTAGATGCTCCTGAATTGAAAAGTGTTGGCGCTTATGAAATTAGGCAAACTTCTCAAGCTTTCAACCAAATGAGAACTCGAATTAAAAGATTTTTAAAACAAAGAACAGACATGTTAGCTGGAGTAAGTCATGACTTAAGAACTCCATTAACTAGAATGAAATTACAATTATCTCTTCTTAAAGATGAAAAAGCAAAAAATGAATTAGAGCTTGATATTAAAGAAATGACTGCAATGCTGGACAGTTATGTTAGTTTTGTAAAAACTGAATCACCAGAAACCATTGAAAGTATAATTATTAATGATGTGATTGCAGAATGCATAAAAAATTTAGATAAAGAGAAATTTAGTATAAAATTTGAAGAAAAGGATAAGATTAAAACCTCTGGAAGGCCTATTCAATTAAGAAGAGTATTCCAAAACATATTAGATAATTCAAAAAGATATAGTAACAAAATTCATATTATTATATTTCTAAACGAAGAAGGTTGTAATATTGAGTTTAATGATAATGGTGCTGGAATACCAGAAAAAAATTATGAGGATGTGTTTAAACCTTTCTTTACACTAGACCCGTCCAGAAATAAACTAAAAGGTGAAAGTGGACTTGGTTTAACGATCACAAGAGATATCATCAGATCACATGGAGGTGAAATTAAATTAAGTAAGTCAAAATTAGGTGGTCTTAAGCTAACAATATTTTTACCGATTTAATCTAATATAATTTAATGCCATTCTGTAATTTAATATTAGGAAATAATAATATTGGTTCATAATTATTATCAGGTAAACCTAAAACTAATACTTCTGAAATCGTCTTACCTATCTGCTTAGGTTTAAAATTTACAACCGCTATTATCTGCTTATTAATTAATTCTTTTGAAATATAATTTTTTTGAATTTGGGCTGAGCTTTTTTTTATTCCTATATCTTCGCCAAAATCAATTTCTAATAAAATTGAGGGTTTTTTTAATTGGTTGTTCTCTTCGGCTTTTATAATTGTACCTAATCTAATATCAACTTTCTCAAAATCTGAATAGTTTATTTTATTTGTTTCCATAAATTAATTTTAAAAATTTATCTATATTATTAAGATATTTATCTAATGTTGTCATTGTTCTTTCTAAAGAATAAGTCTCATCATTATACCAAGTAAAAATTATTAGGATATATAAAATAAAAATTGATTTAACTTTCAATATTCCTTGAACACTACTAACATTAATTCCTGCATATGTAGCAATTAAAATAACACTATTAATTAAAGATGGAATTAACCTTAAGCTTTCATGGGGTTTATAAATAAAAAAATTTAAAAGATTTTTTATAGATTTTCTGTGAATATTTAAAATATCTAATCTTGCCATTAAAACTTCAAAAAGCATATCCTTGGTTGATGATTTTTCTAAAGAGGAAAGATTTTGTTGAAGTAAAAAATCAAAGTATTTATTAATATTTATAAGAGCATCATTCTTTGTTTTGAAAAGTTGTGTGTGCTGTCCTTCTAATATATTATTTAATTTTATTTTATCCCATGTTTTTTTTTCAAGTAAAGCTAGAGTTTTTTTAGCAATAAATATTCTGCCCTTATGCACTTTACTTCCCTTGCTGTTTAGCTTTATTGTAGGATGCTTTCATTAACTCAACAAACATCTTATGAATTTTATATTTAGTCATTATTTTAAGTCCAGCTTCTGTTGTCCCTCCTTTTGTAGAGACTTTTTGAACAAGTGTCTTTGAAGAGACTTTATTATTTAACATTAAATTAATAGATCCTTTAAATGTTTGTAAAATTAAAGTTTTAGAAATATCTTTTCTTATTCCTAATTTAATTGCACCATTCTCCATTGCATCAATAAGATTAAAAATGAAACCTGGTCCACTCCCAGAAATTGCAGTTGCCATGTCAATTTGATTTTCATTTTTTAAAAATATTGTTTTTCCAGAATATGAAAAAAGTTTATTTACTTCATAAATTATTTTTTTATTAGCATTTTTATTCGCAACTATACAATTCATGCTTTCTCCTATCGAAGCAGGCATATTTGGCATTATTCTAAAGAAATTTTTTATAGCTTTAAATTTTTTTTGTAAAATCTGTATTTTTTTTCCTGCTATAACACTAATCATTGTTGTTTTTTTATCCACGCTTATATATTCTAATTCTTTTAGGACATTAACCAATTCTACAGGTCTAGTAGCTATAATAATAAATTTAAATTTTTCTGATTTATTTAAAAATAATATTTTTTTAAATATATTTATTTTTTTATTTTTATATTTTTGTTTTAATTGTTTATACTTAATAGGGTCAATTACGGTAATTTGATACTTTTGTAAATTTATCCAAGATTCCAATAAAGCATTTCCCATATGACCACAGCCAATTAGTAAAATTTTATTCATATATTATATATAATATTATATATTTTAAGCTCTGCCAATTATTTCAAATTTTGAAAAATTAATTGCATCTCTTGGTGTTATATTTTCAAAAAGAACTTGTTCAAAACATGGATAGAATTTTTCACATTCGCAAATTGCTATATCAACCATATCTTCAAATTTCTTGTGTAGAACATCTGTCTCTGTACTAGATAATATTGTGTGCCTAAAAGCAGGAATACCATTTTTACTGGTAATATCGAAATGCCCTATCCATAAATTTTCATTTATCAAACCCATTAGCTCATATGCTTTTATCAATTTTGTTTCAGGAAATCTAATATCAAAGGTTATGGATAAGCTTAATGCATTCATATTCTCTGACCAAGTGAAATAAAGTCTGTAAGAGCACCATTGGGATGATATTTCAGCTACTAATTCATGGTCTGCTGCACGACTGAAGTTCCACTTCTTCTGGTATATTACATCTTCAACTATATCTATTGGATTTAGCAACATTTTAATATATCTACTTTATATAGTGTTACACACGTAACAAAGTACTAAATGTTGATTACTAAATAAACGCGATGTTTTGCAAGATTAATAATCAAAATTATTAAATTTATGTGAATAATTAAGAGATTTTGATGATTTTTATTATTTTTTAACTTTTTTAGTCTTTTTTGTAGTCTTTTTGATCGATTTAGCTTTTTTTTTGGATGATTTTTTTAAATTTTCATTTTCAGCAATAAGTTTATGTACCATTTTTTTTAATACATCAAATTCATCCTTCTTTACTAAATTCATTTTTTTAATAATTTTATTAACTCTAAGGACCACAATGGTTTCAATTTCTTCTTTTAGTCCAGAAAAGGTGCTCATTGCGTCTACAGCAAATTTTGATAAATCAGATAAAAACTTGTTTCTATTAACCATATTTTAAATAATATTACAGTTATATGAATTTTATTCAACCATCAATAGACCCTGTGATTTTATCTTTGGGTTTTATAGATATACGTTATTACAGTTTAGCTTATATTCTTGGGCTTTTAATAGGATTATATCTTATTAAAAAACTCAATAGAATCAAAGGTAATATCATTAAAGTTAATCATTTAGACAGCTTTTTTGTTTGGGCTGTTATAGGTATAATTATAGGTGGAAGGATCGGTTATGTTCTAATCTATCAGACAAATTATTTTTTGATGAAACCTTTTTATATATTTGAAATTTGGAATGGTGGAATGTCATTTCATGGTGGTTTAATTGGAATGATATTAAGTATTTATGTATTTTCAAAAATAAATAAAATTAATTTTTTTTATTTATCTGATCTGGTATCAGTAGTCTCGCCTATTGGAATCTTTTTTGGAAGATTATCAAACTTTATTAACACTGAATTAATAGGAAGACCTACTGATTTTTATATTTCAGTAATATATCCATCGATAGATAATATTCCTAGACATCCTTCACAAATTTATGAAGCTTTATTTGAGGGTATAATATTATTTATAATTTTAATAATTTATTTTTATAAAAGAAAATATCAAAAAAATTATGGATTTTTAAGTGGCATATTTTTAACATTTTATGCATTGTTTCGTTTTTTTATAGAATTTTTAAGGGAGCCTGACTCTCATTTAGGATTGTTTTATAATTTTATATCTATGGGACAAATGTTAAGTGTACCTATTTTTATTTTTGGAATAACAATAATAATAATTACAAATTATGAGAGTAGAAGAAAAAATTAAATCACAAATTTTATCAAATAAAAAAGAGATGCGTTTAGATAAGTTTATCAGTCATGCTCTATTTAATAAAGATGGTTATTATTATAATAAAAAACCAATTGGATTAAAATATGATTTTATTACTTCACCAGAAATTTCACAAATGTTTGGGGAAATTATTGGTACATACTTATTTTATATGTGGCAAAAAAAAATAAATTCCCGTTTTAATTTTATTGAATTAGGTCCAGGGAAAGGGACTTTATTTAAAGATATTGTGAATACTGTTTCAAATTTTTCTTCTTTTCTAACTCAAGCAAAAATTAAGTTTGTAGAAATAAATGAAGAATTAATTAAAATTCAAAAGAATACAATAAGCAAATATAAGTTTAAAGACGTAAAATGGTATAAAAATATAAATTTTAGATCTAATGCTCCATCAATTATATATTCAAACGAATTTTTTGATTGTTTTCCTGTAAGACAGTTTGTTCTTAACAAAATGTGGTATGAAAAATATGTTGACTTCAATCAAAAAGAGGAAAAATTTTATTTTAAAGATAAAATAGTTACTAATAAAAATTTATTAAATTTGTTAAATTTCTATAAAAAAGAAAGGCTTTTAGAGGTATCGTTTGAAAGAAATAAATATTTTGAAAAAATTTGTAAATTAGTAAAAAAAAATGGTGGTCTTTTTCTCACAGTTGATTACGGTTATGTTAAAAGTATCGCAAATTTCACATTACAAGCAATACAAAATCATAAATTTTCACATGTACTAGAAAATGTTGGTGAAAAAGATATTTCGAGTCACGTGAATTTTGATGAATTAATTAAAATTGCTAAAAAAAATAATTTGAGAATTGAGGAATTTACATCACAAAGAATCTTTTTAACTAAATATGGAATAATTGAAAGAAATAAAAGACTATCAAATAAAGATAATCATAAAACTATTGATAATGAACTAAATAAATTAATTGATAAAAAAAATATGGGTAATCTTTTTAAAATTTTAGTTGTATCAAGTTTTTAATGACAAAAAATTATATTAATTTAAAAAGATTTAATAAGATTGTAGATTTAGGATTTTTTACATCAAATGGAGGTGTTTCAAAAAATGAATATACATCTTTAAATTGTGGCATATCTAGTAAGGATAATAAAAATAATATCTTAAAAAATATAAACATAGCTCTTAAAAATCTCAAAATTAAACATAAAAATCTAAAGTTAATTAACCAAACTCACTCTAACAAAATATATTCTATAAAAAAAACAAACTATAATAAAAAATTTTATGGTGATGGCTTGATCACCAAAGATAAAAATATAGCTTTAGGTGTTTTAACTGCTGATTGTGCCCCAATTTTTATATTTGATAAAAAAAAAACTATTGTTTGTTGTTTGCATTCTGGTTGGAAAGGAACTTTAGCTAATATTGTTGCCAAAGGTATAGAGAAAATTAAAATATATAAAATAAATAAAAAAAATATTATTGCTATAGTTGGCCCGTGTTTAGGGTATAGAAATTATGAAGTAGATAAAAGCTTTAAATTAAGATTTATAAAAAAAAATAAATCCTATTTTAAATATTTTAAATCAAAAAACAAAAGTAAAGATTTTTTTAATCTACGTGGGATTATTAATTATCAATTAAAAAAAGAGGGAATTAAATATATTTATAACATTAATGAAGATACATATAATCATGAGAATAAATTTTTTAGCCATCGAAGAATGCTTCACCAAAAAAAGATTGATACTGGGAGAATGATAAATATCATCTCTTTAAGAGACTAATTTCTATTGAACTATTTTTATTCTGATATAGTAATGAATTTGGTTAAATGAAAATAATAGCCTGTAATAGTAATAAATCTCTTTCTGAAAAAATTTCAAAATATATTGGTGTGCCACTTTCTGATGCTTCCATTAGAACATTCAATGATCGTGAAATTTTTGTAGAAATTAATGAAAATATTCGAGGAGAAGATGTATTTATAATTCAATCAACAACACATCCTGCAAACGATCATCTAATGGAGCTACTTATTACGATTGATGCAGCTAGACGAGGATCTGCTAAAAGAATAACCGCAGTCATACCATATTATGGATATGCTAGACAAGATCGTAAAACTGGGCCAAGAACACCAATTACTGCAAAACTTGTAGCAAACTTAATAACATCAGCTGGAGCTGACAGAGTTTTGACGATGGATCTACATGCTGGTCAAATACAAGGTTTTTTTGATATTCCTCTTGATAATATTTTTTCAGCACCTCCAATATTAAAAGATATCAAAGAAAAATTCAATGGTAGCAGAGATTTAGTTGTTGCCTCTCCTGATGTTGGAGGAGTAGTTAGAGCGAGAGCCTTTGCCAAGCGATTAAATGCAGGATTAGCTATAGCTGATAAAAGAAGAGAAAAGGCAGGAGAATCTGAGGTAATGAATATAATCGGAGACGTAAGTGAAAAAGTTTGTATTTTATTAGATGATATTGCAGACTCTGCGGGCACCCTATGCAATGCTGCGGAGGCGTTGAGAAAAGAGGGGGCAAGAGAAATTTACTCATATATTGTTCATGGTGTGCTATCAGGTAATGCTTTGGAAAAAATATCAAATTCAGCTATTAAAGAACTAGTTTTATCAGACACGATTGAACCTTCAAATAACGTAAAAAACACAAAAAACATTAGACATATTAGTATCGCTCCTTTAATGGGTGAAGCCATAAAAAGGATTAGCAGCGATGCTTCAGTATCTGCCCTTTTTGAATAAAGTTAGAATATTATGGAAAGTTACAAAGCATTAGATAGAAATAAGAAATCGCAATCTACTCACAATCTATTAACAAAAGGAATGGTTCCTGGAATTATTTATGGGAAGGGATCTGAACCTTCTAAAATTGCCTTGGAAGACAAAATATTAAAAAAACTAATGGGTACTGGATCATTCTACTCAACAATTATAGATATTGATATTGAAGGTAAAATTGAAAAAATTCTTCCTAAACAACTTCAATATCATCCGGTAAGTGATAAATTAATACACTTTGACTTCTTGAGAGTTCAAGAAAATACTAAGGTAAACGTAGAAATACCAGTAGAGTTTTTAAATATTGAAAAGTGTCCTGGGTTAAAAAAAGGTGGTGTCCTAAATACAGTGAGAAGATTAGTAGAATTAACATGTAATGCTAATAATATTCCTAGCAAACTGGAATTTGATTTAATTGAAAGTGAAATTGGTGATGCTGTTAAAATTAGTAATATTCTTCTTCCAGACGGCGTCTCACCTACTATATCTGATAGAGATTTCGTAATAGCTACACTAGTTCCACCTACCGTAGAAGCTGAAACTAAATCAGAGGAAGATAAAGAAGAGGGTAAGGAAGAAGCTTCAGAAGAGAAAATAGAAGATAAAAAAGAAGAAGCTAAAGATAGTAAAGAAGTTAAAAAAGAAACTAAATAAATTAATCTATATTCATACTTATGTTTTTATTATGTGGACTTGGGAATCCAGGTAAAAAATTTATAAATACAAGGCATAACATTGGCTTTAAACTAGCAGATAATATAATTGACTATTTTGATTTTACCAAGGTTAAAGTAGGAAAAACAAAAGAGATATATACTGGTAAAATTAATTCTCACAAAATACTTTTATTAAAACCACTTACATTTATGAATTTATCAGGTAAGTCAGTTTCTGAAACCATAAATTTCTATAAGTTGAAAAGCGAGAATGTCTTTGTGTTTCATGATGATTTAGATTTAAAATTAGCAAAAATAAAAATTAAAAAAGGTGGTGGAAATGGAGGTCATAATGGTCTTTCCAGTATAGATAATTATATAGGAAAAGAATATTTTAGAATAAGAATTGGTATTGATCATCCAGGAAATAAAAATCAAGTTTCGAAATATGTTTTAAGTAATTTTTTAAAAGGTGAGCAAAAAATAATTAAAAATAAATTAAATAAAATTACTATAAATTTTAATTTAATATTTACTGATGTACCTCTTTTTTTAACAAAAATTGTTGAGAAATAATGGGTTTTAAATGTGGAATAGTTGGGCTACCTAATGTTGGTAAATCAACTTTATTTAATGCTTTAACACAATCAAATAAAGCTGAAGCAGCAAATTATCCATTTGCAACTATTGAGCCTAATGTTGGTAGAGTTCCTGTTCCAGATAAAAGATTAAAGATTTTAGGAAAAATTGGCAAAAGTGAAAAGGTAATTCCATCTTATATGGATTTTGTTGATATTGCTGGATTAGTTAAAGGAGCTTCAAAAGGAGAAGGTTTAGGAAATAAATTTTTAGGTCACATTAGAGAAGTAGATGCTATAGTTCACGTAGTTAGGTGTTTTGAAGACTCAAATATTACTCATGTATCATCAAAAATTGATCCTATTGATGATATTCAAATAATAGATTTAGAATTACAATTAGCGGATATAGAAAGTCTAAATAATAAAAAATTGTCATTAGAAAAGAAGCTTAAATCTAATGATAAAGCTGCAAGTAAAGAAAATGAAATCGTTAATGAAATTTTAAATGAAATTAGTGAAGGTAAAAATATAAAAATAAATGAGTTTAATGATTTAGAAAAAAAATATATTAGTCAGTTAAATCTAATTTCCTTAAAGCCAACAATGTATGTTTGTAATGTAGATGAAGATTCTATACATGAAGGTAATAAGTTTTCAAAACAAGTATCAGAATTTGCAGAAAAAACTAAAAATATAGTTGTTTTAGTTTCTGCTTCAATAGAAGCTCAAATAGCAGAATTAGAAAATCAAGAAGAAAAAAATGAGTTCTTAAAAGAAATGAATTTAGAAGAAACAACTTTGAATAAAGTAATTAAATCTGGTTATAATTTACTAGGTTTAATGAATTTTTTTACTTGTGGCCCTAAAGAGACTAGATCATGGACTATTAGTAAAAATACATTTGCTCCACAAGCTGCAGGAAAAATACATAGTGATTTTGAAAAAGGTTTTATAAGAGCAGAAACAATATCTTACAATGACTATGTAGAACATAATGGAGATTATGGCAGTAGAGAGGCAGGTAAACTAAAGCAAGAAGGTAAAGATTATGTCGTTAAAGATGGAGACGTAATGAATTTCTTATTTAATGTTTAATGAACATCTCTCCACATTCGATTTTTGGCAAAATATACTATTGTTCCTAGTATAATGAAAAATAAAATGACTTTAATTCCAAGATTTTTTCTTTCTTCTAATTCTGGTTCTGCAGCCCATTTTAAAAAAGTTGTAACATCTTCGGAAAGCTGCTTAGCATTATTATCTGTTCCATCATCATAATCAACGCTACCATCAACAATAGGGGCGGGCATAGCTATTTGGTTTCCGGCCATCCATTTATTATAATACATTCCATTACCTACCTCTATTCCTTTAGGGGGTTCTACATAACCTAAAAGTAAATTATAAATATAATCAGCACCATATTTTCTTGCTTTTGTAATTACACTTAAATCAGGAGGATAGGCGCCATTGTTGTTAGCTCTTGCTTCATTATCATTTAAGTAAGGATTTACGAATTTATCAGCTGGTCTGGCTACTCTTTCAAACATTTCTCCTTCATCATTAGGTCCATCAAGGACTGTGTATTCAGAAGCTATAACCTTTACTTGAGCTTCTGAGAATCCTATATCTAACAAATCTCTATAATATAAGAGTCTCATTGAGTGACAACCAGCACAAACCTCTCTATAAACTTTGTAACCTCTTTGTAAAGCGGCCCTATCAAAAGTTCCTGTGACTCCATCAAATGACCAATCATGTCTAGGCATTTTTTCATTAGATCCTCCTGCAGCAAATAAGTTGGGAGATAAAGATATAAAAAAGATAATAAATATTAGACGCATTATAAGTTTGTATCTTTTTGCATTGCTGGGGATGGTATACCTTTTTCAGATGCTCCAATTATTTCTGCAAAGTTTTTAGAATAAACATCACTAATACTTAAAGGTAACTTATTTGGTTTTTCTATCCAACCTATGAAAGGGGTGATAAGTACAAAAAATCCAAAATAGTATAGCAATCCTATTCTTGCTATTAGTAAATATAAACCTTCAGCTGGTAACATTCCAACGTAACCAAGAGCAAAAAAATTAACAAAGAAAAGCATCATTAACCATTTATAAATTGGTCTGTAATTGCAGCTTCTTACTTTTGATCTATCAAGCCATGGTAAAACAAACAGTATTGCAATAGCACCAAACATCAATAAAACTCCACCTAATTTATCAGGAACTGCTCTCAAAATTGCATAAAATGGAGCAAGGTACCAGTTAGGAACTATATGTGCTGGGGTAACCAATGGATCAGCAGGTATATAATTATCTACTTCAGACATTAAATTTGGTCCAAAAAATATTACTGCAGAAATAGCAACACCAAATGCACACATCGCTACTGTGTCTTTAATTAGCATATAAGGAAAAAAATTAACTGAATCATTTTTAGATTTAATATCAATGCCATCGGGATTATTAGATCCATGAACATGTACAGCTGCTACATGGAGTGCTACCACTCCAAAGATAACAAAAGGTAAAACATAGTGAAGTGCAAAAAATCGATTTAGAGTTGCATTGCCAACATTATAATCTCCAAGCAACCAGGTTTTTAATCCTTCACCTACAATTGGAATTGCACTGAATAGATTTGTTATTACTGTAGCTCCCCAGTAAGACATCTGTCCCCATGGCAAAGTATATCCTAGAAAAGATGTAGCCATCATAAGTAGAAAAATAAAAACACCTAGGATCCAGTTTAACTCTCTAGGATATTTATAAGATCCATAATACATTGCCCTAACAATATGAATATACACAATTATAAAAAAGAAAGACGCTCCATTTGAATGGATATATCTAAGCAACCATCCATAGTTAACATCCCTCATAATTCTCTCAACGCTATCAAAAGCATGATCGGTGTGGGGAGTGTAGTTCATTGCTAAAAAAATACCACTTACTATCATGGTAACAAGAGTAATGGTCGCCAATGCACCAAAGCTCCAAAAATAGTTACAATTTTTTGGCATAGGGTAATCACCATACTCTTTTTTGAAATATGATATAATTGGTAATCTAAATTCAATCCAATCTAAAACTGGGTTA
>MDTG01404391.1_pt1 | contig 17050 bp, 16 predicted proteins | sample 811421 | NCBI WGS metagenome assembly MDTG01 (sample SAMN05326645, study PRJNA326480) | marine metagenome | isolation source: seawater | place: Pacific Ocean: South East | collected 2011
CACGTTGATAGGCTGGGTGTGGAAGCGCAGTAATGCGTGCAGCTGACCAGTACTAATAGCTCAATTGGCTTGATTTATGCACTGAAAAAAATTTGAAAGATGTAGATAAACAACTAAACATCAAATAAAATTAATGACCTACAAAAAAAAAACTAAAAAAAAGTTTAATAAAAATTTTTATCTTAACAAGAAAAGTTGGAGTTTTTCTCAAAAAATAGCACCATACTTTGATGATCATATTTCTAAATCCGTTCCATTTTATAAAGAGTTTCAATGGCTTTGTTGTGAAATATCTGATTACTTTATAAAAGAACAGTCTATAGTTTATGATATTGGTTGCTCTACCGGAGCTTTTACGCACAAATTATCTGATCATCACAAAGATAAAAAAAAATTGATAATTTACGGGATCGATATTGTAAAAGACATGATTTCGTTTGCAAAAAAGAAGAATAGAAAAAAAAATATATCCTTTTTATTAAAAGACATTAATAAGATTAAACTGTTGAAAAGTGATTTTATTATTTCATTTTATACTATTCAATTCATTAGACAAAAGTACAGACAAAGCCTGATAAATAGAATTTATAAAAGTTTAAATTGGGGAGGAGGTTTTTTTTTCGTTGAAAAAGTAAGATCATATGATGCAAGAACACAAGATATGACTAACGAAATATATAAAGAATGGAAGAAGGTTATGGGATTTTCTGACAACGAAATAAACTCTAAAACAAAAAGTTTAAAAGGTGTTCTTGACCCTTTCTCAACAAAAGGTAATTTTGAACTTCTTAAAAGAGCAGGTTTTAAAGATATTTCAGTTATTGGAAAATTTATATGTTTCGAAGTTGTCCTTGCGATAAAATAATTTTTAAGATCTTTAATATTAAAAGATACTCGTTATAGTTAATATTATGTTTTACACATTGCAAAAAGTTTTAGAAAAAACTAAAAATTTAGTAAGAAGCCTTTCTTACAGATTTAACAGAATTGTTTCATTAAATATAAGAAAGATTAATTTTAAACTTTATATAAGAGGAAAAAATATCCAAGGGCATAGTGTCTATGGATTTATGTCGGATAACAAGCATGTTTATGAGGTAGCAATTATCACATGTTTAAAAAACATTGTTGAAAAAAATAAAGAAATTGTTTTCGCTGATATTGGATCATTTGTAGGTTTTTATGCAATTTATTTCTCAAAATTAACCGACAATTCCTTAAAAGTTTACGCGATAGAAAGCAATGAGCTCTATTGTGAGGATATAAAAAAATCTTTAAATATTAACAAAATAAAAAATATTGAAATATTAAATGCAATATTATCTGATAAAGATGAGGAGCAAATTTTTTACAGAGAATTTGCATTAATTAAGGAAAATTTAAAATCATCAAATTTTCAAAATAAAAGGTTATTTAATGAGATTAGTGCTAATTCCAAGAAAAGTAAGACTGTTAAACTTGATGATTTATTTTTGAATAAAAAAGAAAAGCCGAATATTTTAAAAATAGATGTTCATGGTGCAGAGGGAAAGGTAATAAGGGGCGGAAAGAAAATTTTAAAAGAAAATGTAAAAGTTATATTATTGGAACTTCATACTCAAAGTGACTTAAATATTTATTCCAATGGTATTAAAAGAAAAGAAATTATTTCTGAGCTGAATGTTCTTGGTTTTAATACTTATCTGATTTCACCTTTTAGAGAATTAGATAGACAAGGATTAGATGATAAATTTTTAAATTATGAAAAAAAACTTGACTACAAAGAAGTAACAAAACTTAATGCTGATGAGTTATTTTTTGGAAATAACAATGATGCATTTATATTGTGTCTTAATAAAACTTATGAAATCGAAAAATTCAATTGTTTTTCTTAATGTGGAACTAAAGGATTTAAATTATAATTAAGATGAATATTTTACCTCAGACAAGTTGGATAAAGAAAAAAGGAGCTTTAAAGAGGCATAATCAAAATATAAAACCATATGAAAGCACAATTGATTTTTGTAAATTTTTAAAAAAAAATAAAATAATACTACCTGAAACAAAAAAAGTAATTGATTTAGGTTGTGGAACAGGAACTTATTTAAATTACTTTTCAAAAAATTTCAAAAAAACAAAATTCTATGGCTTGGACTATAGTAAAACCTTAATTCAAATTGCCAAAAAAATGAAATTAAAGAATGTTGATTTTTACGTTTCCAATATTTTAAAAAAAAATACAAATAAAAAGTTTCTAAATAGTGAAGCTTTAATTTGTATTCAAACATTTTGTGTGTTTAGAGAACCAGAAAAAATAATTAAATTCATTGTAAGTTTGAAACCAAATAAAGTGGCCATAAACTCATTATTTTATGATGGACCATTAGATGTATTCATACATATTAAAGATTATGATGATCTAGGATCAGACAAAGGCTCTGATGGTGATTTTAATACTTTCTCAATTCAGAAAATATCTAAAATTTTTAAAAAATATGGTTATATTTTAAAAAAAAAAAAAGAATATTTTCCAAAAAAAAAAATTTTAAATAGAAAAAATAACGAGAGGGGGAGTTATACAATTAAAGATAAAAAAAATAAAAATTTAGTTTTTAGTGGTCCAGTTTATCTTCCTTGGCACTTCCTATATTTTGAAAAAAATTTTAAAAATAAACAATTTTAAAAATTTTATATCTATTTTAACTTTTTAATTCGTTTAAGTTAGATGTATGCCTGTCACCATTTTCTAATTGATAAAATAACATTTTTTTAAAAAAATCTTTTTTTTCGTCATACTTTTTTATATTTTCACAGGTATCTTTCCAAAATTTTTCTTTATTTACAAAAAGGTTTGGCTCAAAAGTGTCAGGATAAAGTGGATTTTCAACTAAGTTTAAATTCCATTGAATAAAAGTGTAAACTTTAGATTTATTAATTTGTTCTTGAGTTACTTTTTCTAATTTGTCTAAATTCTTTAATTTTTCTATGTATTCTTTTTCATTTTTTGGAATTTGATTTTCAAAAATAATATCGGAATAATCACTTCTAGCAGCCATAAGACTTTTTTTTCCAAAACTAGCAAATTCTAGAGCTACAGAACCATTGCAAGTGACAACCGAGTCAACCACGTTGAACAATGAATTTAAAGAAATATTTTCTGGAGTTAATCTCACATTATCTTTTTTTCCAATTATAGAATTAAATTCCTTAATGGTATTAGTTTTTGATTTTGCGTACTCTATTTCCATTGGATGAGGTTTTACGAGCCAGTAATAATCGTCAAGTTTATTAATACAATGTAAGGTTTTTCTTAGCCAGGTTAGGTTGTCCTTAAATACACGCCAACCTGATAAAAAATTACCGTCAATTAAAGCATGTCCAAATATACAAATAATTTTTTTTTCTTTTTTCCAATTAAAGAAATTGCACAGCTGATCTTTTGAAAAATCTATTTTATTCCTATGAGCTATTCCCACACTACCAGAATCATCATTACCAGTTTTACCTGTAAATCTTTTTTTTAAATGAAGTTCTCCTTTTTTTATGGCAAGGTCTTTGAAATTTTCATAAATTTGATTGAATTTTTTTTTTGAAACTTCAGATCTAAGTGTATAAGCTTCAGATTTATCATTAAATATTCTCATTGAGTTTTTTTTGCCACCACCATGTCTAGCATATACCTTAATATCATTGGATAAAAAAAACTGATAAATTATAGATGGAGGGATAAATTGTGTCTCAGATTGTACGACATGCCCTATGTTTTCATCATCTAAAAGTCTACTACAAAATTTTTTTATATAAATAGCATCTGCTAAGAGATAACAAAATTTAAAGTTTAATTTATCTACTGTTCCTACCCCGGTGTACCTCACATAATTTTCATAAACGGCTTTTCCAAAATCTATTTGATCCAATTCAAATTTCAAAAAATCATCTACACTCTCAAATCGAGATATAATTTCAAATGCTTTAAAAAATAGTTTTAATCTTAAGATTAAATTTCCTTTATCCAAATATTTTATATTTTTAATTCCAAAACTTCTTAATGTTACCTCACCAGGAATATCCCCTTTTATTATCAAACCTACTAACTCAGCTTTGAAATATTCCGATAAATTTTGACCAATTATTGCTTCACCATAACAATATGCAGGGTGAGAATGTAACAAACTGGTTACCAATATTTTTTTATTCTCTTTATTAGTTTCAAAGTTAGATTTTTTCCATTTATCTTTATTAATATTAATGAATTCTCTATATTCCTTGTCATAATAAGGATTAAAATTTCTATTTTTGAGAAAAATAAGATAGTTGAAAAACCTATATCTATAGAGACATACGATAGTATCTTTAAAAAGTTTAAGTTTTTCTTTAAAAAAATAAATTATAAATAAGCCCAAATAAGTTATTTTTTTTATCATTTTAAAGAGTAGCTTATACAGAAATAAATCTTATTGTCTAAATTTAACTCATACTATTAAATTAACAAAGGCAATTTTCCTAAAGTTAGTTAATTTTTAGATTTATATTTCCTTTTTTTTAGTAAATAATTATATAATGAAAAAATATAATCTTTATTTACATTTAGGTTTCCCAAGAACTGGATCTAAAACACTTCAATTTCACCTTTTTCCACTACACAAACAGATTAATTATATTGGAAGATTTCCGAGAAAAAAGGAGACTCATTTAAAATTTATTAATCAGTTAATTTCATATTCAAATTCAGAATTTGAGGAAAAAAAACAATCTATTTTAGCAGAGTTTAATAATATTAAATTTTTTGAGGATAAAATAAATTTGATTTCTGATGAGTTTATTATTTTGAACCAATGTATATATAATTATGAGGCAACTGTTGAAAGAACAATCAAAAGATTATATGAGATTTGCGATGATAAAAATGTAGGTCTGAAAATTTTTTTTAATATTAGAAATCAAAAAGATATAATTTCATCATTATATTATGCTACTAACCCAGAGTTTGAAAATTCTCTAAAATTTACTTCAATAGAATTAATAGATTATATTAAGTTGAAAAAAAAAAATAGTCACATATTCAATTTTTTAGAAGTTTTTAATTATGATAAAATTATAAATAAAATAGAAAAAATTATAGGTGAAGAAAATTTAAAGATTTTTATTTATGAAGAACTAAAAGATAATAAAAAATTGTATATTAAAAATTTATCCAATTATTTGAATATTGATCCATTAGAGGCTGAAGAATTACTTAAAAATAAACACGAACATAAAAAAGAAGAATATATTAACGAAGAAACTTCAATCAACAGTCAATTTAATATTATTAAGGTGAAATTCATAAAAAATTTTGTTAAATTTAAGTTAAATCCAATGAGGATTAAACAATATTTTAAAAATTTAATAAGAATTTTAAAAACTAAAAGCAAACTATCTTCCAGTGAAAAGAAAGATAGAAAAGAATTATTAAAAAAGAGTATTGAATTAATTTCTCAAAATGATTTAACAATCAAAAATTTTTTTAAAAATTCAAATAAAAATTTGAGTTCAAAAGTAAACCTTAATAACCAATCTAAGTATTTTTTTTAAAATTTTGCTTACAAAAATTAAAATTGAGATTTGTGGAAAAAAAGATATCCAGAATCTAAAAAAATTTATTCACAACCACTGGAAAAAAAACCATATATTGTCAAAAAATAATCAAGTCATGCAATGGTTTTATGGAAATAAAAATTTAATTAACTTTGTTTTGGCAAAAAATAATAATAAAATTATTGGTGTACTAGGTTTTATACCTAATTTTAAGTTTGATCAAAGTTTAAAAAAAGATTCTCTAATCTGGTTAGCACTATGGAAAGTTATAAATAAAAATAGGTTTAGCGGAGTCGGAATCAAACTTTTGAATTTTTTACAAAAAAAGTTCAAAAAATCAAAGTTTGCATGTAATGGCATCAACGATCGAGTTGAATTAATCTATGAATTATTAAATTTCAGTACATTTACTTTAAATCATTATTATTTAATAAATGATTCACTAAAACAAAAAATTTTAAAAAAAAATAATAAAATATTTAAATTTGTCAGAAAAAAAGATTTTTATAGAATAGAAAAATTAAACCAAAAAATAATTAAAACCTTAAAATTCTCAAAAAAAAATTTAAATAACAAATCGAAAATTTATATCTTAAACCGGTATCTTAAATGCCCATTTTTTGACTACTCTGCTTATGGTGTCTATAAAAAAAACTTATTAGTCGCTGTTTTTATATCAAAAATTCAACTCATTAAGCGATCAAAAATTTTACGAATTATAGATTTTATAGGAGACCCCAAACATTTAAAATTTTTAAAAAACTCTTTTAAGATGCTGTTGCATGAAAATAAGATTGAATACTTAGATTTCTATAATTATGGAATATCAGAGCTAAACTTTAAGGATAATGGTTTTTATAAAAATAATTTTAATAACAAATTTGTAGTTCCAAATTACTTTCAACCATTTGTAAATAAAAATATTAGAATAAAATCAGCTTTTTTGTCTGATAAAAAAAAATTAAATATTTTCAAAGGAGACGGTGATCAAGATATTCCTCATTAAAATGTAATTTTTATAAATTTTGTTGGAGGGTTAATATCCAAATTTTTTAAAATAAAATTATTCTTAGTTTTCTCAACCATTATCGAATTTTTAAATACATCAATTGTAGGCCTATTTCTTTTAGTTGGTTTTAAAACAGCCCTCATAGTATTTAATTTTAAAGATTTAAATTTTTTTGCTGCTAAAAAAATTAAAGTATCCTCAACTTTTCTTCCCATTATTCTGCAGCTCATTACATAATCAGTAATAATACCAATATTACCTGAAGTTGATAAGCCTAATATTCCAACAATTCCCATTTCTCCAAAAGCATCTGATGCCTCTATTGTCATCATAAAATTATTTTTTTTTTCTAGCCACTTTTTTAACTCAACGGCTGTAAATCTTCTTGTTGTTAAATTTAGCTGATTTGTTTTGTTTATTAACTGCAATGTTCTGCTAAAATTTATTTCATTCAAACTTTTACACTTGATTTTTGTATCTATTTTTTTTAACCAATCATTCTCATTGTTAGAATTATTTTTAATACTTCTTCTTACTCTTTCATCAATATACATTTTTTTTCTTTTCCTATCCTCATTACTTATTGATGCGAAGTTGAAACAATCTAAATTATTCAAAAAATTTCTATACAAACATGGATCAGATGGTAACTCAGGCACTAATATATCTTTATGTGCAATTTTAATCGCCTCCCGTTCAACAGGATTATCATCTATAAATACAGCAGATGATTTCCCAAGATTTAATTCATTTAGTAATTCTTCCACATTGTGAGATTTATCTTTCCAATTAATACGCCAGCCTGCAATATCATTTATACTTAAAATCATTTCAGGATGTTTTTTAAAAACTTCTAGTGCAACTTTTTCATCATTTTTACTTACAATTCCAATCTGGATTCCTGCATTTGTTAAAGATTTGATTTTTTTTTGAAAATCTACATATGCTTCCCCAATATGGTCATGACCACCTAATCTAATACCTTTCCATCCCGTTTCACCAACAACTCCTCCCCATATTGTATTATCTAAATCTAAAAGAATTATTTTTTTATTTTTTCCCTGAATTGATAAAATAGAATTCTCAATCTCTTCGGTTACTTTTATAAAATATTCATCTGTATAAGGTATTTTTGTAGCATACCACATTTTAGGAAAGGATACGTCGTTAAAATTTAATTTTAACTTTTCAAAATCTAATACATAAATATTGTTAAATTTTTTTAGTCTATCGCATAATCTAATATTCATTTTAGCCAATAAATTTCTAAGACCTAGGTTTGATTTCCAGTCATTAATTCCATAACCTTTTTCATTTTTATCAAGACCCCACAATGATAAAAAAACTATTTTACCCTTTGCAAAATTTATTACTTCATTGCTAAAATGATCAACTTCATCTAAGCATGACTTTTCGTTTATTTCATTCAAATTAAATGCTTTTGAAAAATTGATATTTATACGCTCTGGATGTGTCCAGATAATACTATAGGAATAATTCAAATTATTTTTGTATTTCTTTAAATTCAAATAAACTTGATTATAAGATGCATTTTTTACTTTAAAGCTATGTTGATATATTTTTTCATTTAATATTTCTGCAAATGATTGAGAATTGAAATCTGAAATAAGAAGTAAATTATTTTTTTTTTCATTAACTTTTTCATTTAAAAAAAATCTTAAATCATTTATTTTTTTTATTTCATCATTATTTATAAATTCGTCTAATAAACTTAAATTTTTTTTATATTTTTTGTTAAATTTTTCTTCAATGTTTATAAGCAAAGTAGTCAAAGCTAAGGAGTCAAATCGGGTCGAGTTACCCTTGAGGCTTAAATTTTTTTTTAACGCATCTCTCCTCAATCCTTTATTATTAAGTTTTTTTATACATTCACTCAATATTCCTTCAATAGTTTTGGTTGTTTGCATTTTTTTCAAAAAAAAATCTTGACTGTTCAATATATGAACGTTAAGTGTTCAATAATTGAACATATGAAAAAAAACCCCATAAGTCCAGATAAAAATACTGATGAATTTAATTTATTAAGAGAATTAAAAAAAAGCCCCAATGCTTCGCAAAGATTATTGGCTAATGAATTGGGCATTAGTGTTGGTAAAATAAATTATTGTCTTAGGGCACTACAAAAAAAAGGTCTTATAAAAATAAATAATTTCAAGAAAAGTAATAACAAGCTCAAATATTTATATTATCTTACACCAGAGGGTATTAGTTTTAAATCAAAGTTAACAATTAATTTTATGAAAAAAAAATTAAAAGAATACGATGAACTTAAATTAGAATATGAGGAGCTTAAAAAAGAAATAAAAAAAAATTGATTTTAATGAAAAAAAAAATTTTAGTTACTGGTGGAGGTGGTTTTATAGGATCTCATCTTGTAGAAAAATTAGTTCTCCTAGGCTATTCAGTTAAAACTATTGTACCATATAATATAAATAATTCATGGGGATGGATTGATACTTTTAAGCCAGAAATTAAAAATAATATTGAAGTTGTTTCAGGAGATATTTGTGATCAAAATTTTATTTTAGATGAGACTAAAAAAATCGATATAATATTTCATTTAGCTGCTTTAATTTCTATACCTTACTCTTACAAATCCCCTCAAAGTTATGTCTCAACTAATGTAATGGGAACACTAAATATGCTTGAGGCAGCTCGAGAAAATAATGTTGAATTATTTGTTCAAACTTCAACAAGCGAAGTTTATGGAAGTTCACAGTTTATACCAATTACAGAAAAACACCCACTATTTGCGCAATCACCTTATGCGGCTACCAAAATTGCCTCAGATCAATTAGCACTTTCTTATTTTAATAGTTTTGAATTACCTGTCTTAATCTTGAGACCGTTTAATACATTTGGACCTAGACAATCACTGAGGGCTGCAATACCAACAATAATAACTCAACTTGTTTCAAATAAAAATAAAATTAAATTAGGATCTCTTTCACCAAGAAGAGACTTTACATACGTTTCTGATACTGTTGATGGATTTATTTCTGCAATAGGTAATAAAAAATGTTTAGGTCAAACAATTAATTTAGGCACAGGAAAAGATTTCAGCATAGGGGAAACAGTTAAAAATATTGAAAATATTTTAAGAAAAAAAGCCGAGGTCGTTACAGACAATAAACGGATTAGACCCAAAAAAAGCGAGGTAAACAGGTTAATTTCTTCAAACCTAAAAGCAAAAAAATTATTAAATTGGAGTCCAAAATTCAAAGGCTCTAAAGGATTTAAAGATGGATTAAAAAAAACAATACAGTGGTTTAGCAAAGAAGAAAATTTAAAATTGTATAAAGCAAATCTTTATAATTATTAATGAGAAAAAAAATTCTTGTTTTCACAGGGAGCAGAGCTGATTTTGGCATCTTAAGACCACTTATTAGCAGAATAAAAAGAGACAAATTATTAAGATTAACATTATTTGCTGGGCCACATCATTATCAAAAAAAAATGGGTTCGACAGATCAAGAAATAAAAAAAAATAAGTTTAAAATAGATTATTTTCAAAAATATTTATTTAAAAATCTTAATGAAAAAGAAATTTTGAACTATTGTGGTATTTCTTTATCTACTTTCAGCAAAACATTAATTAATGACAAACCAGATCTAATAGTTTTATTGGGTGACAGATATGAAGTATTTACGTTTTGTATCGTAGCTTTTTTTTTAAATATACCAGTAGCTCACATTCATGGTGGAGAAATTACATCTGGTGCAATAGATGATGCATTGAGACATTCTATAACTAAAATGTCAAATATACATTTTGTTTGTCATAAAGATTACAAAAAAAGAGTTATTCAATTAGGAGAAAACCCTCGAACAGTTTTTAATTTTGGGTCATTAGCATTGGAGACAATTAAATCAAAAAGGTTAATAGGAAAAGAAATTTTATTTAAAAAATATGGAATACCAAATGATAAAAAGATAATATTGATCACATTTCATCCAGAAACTAAAAGCAAAATATATTTAAAGAAACAAATTAAAATTCTACTTAATTCACTCAAAAATATTAAGAATGTTTTTATAATTTTTACGAACAATAATTTTGATACATTTGGTAATTATTTCATAAAAGAAATTGCAAATTTTTGTAAAAAAAATAAAAATTCAAAAATCATCAAGTCTCTTGGTATAGACGAGTATCATAATTTTGTATTTAATGTTGATTTGGTTTTAGGCAACTCATCAAGTGGAGTGATAGAAGTTCCAATGCTAAAAACTCCAACACTAAACATTGGCGACAGACAAAAAGGTAGAATATTTTCAAAAAGTATTTTCCAAGTCGACCTTAATTCAAAATTGATAAGTAAAAAAATTAGATTTATCTTTAACAGAAAAGATAAGAATATATTTGAAAATAAATTTTATAAAAAAAATACCTCATTGAATATGTTAAAAGAAATAAAAAAGTTTGTTTTCAAAAAGAACAAAAATCAAAAAATATTTTATGACCTTAAGAAATAATATATATATTATTGCAGAGATAGGCGTTAATCATAATGGTAATTTAAAATTAGCAAAAAAATTAATCATTGCTGCAAAAAAAGCTGGGGCTGATGCAGTAAAGTTTCAAAATTTTACAGCTGAAAAATTAGCAACTAAAAATTCCAAGAAGGCAACATATCAAAAAAAAAAATACTAAGAAAAATGAAACTCAATATGAAATGTTAAAAAAATTAGAATTAAAAAATGAAAACTATTTTGAATTAAAAAAATTTTGTAAAAAAATCAATATTGAATTTATTTCATCTGTTTTTGATGAAGAGAGTGTAAATTTTCTGTCTAAAAAATTAAAAACAAAATATATTAAAGTTCCATCAGGAGAAATTAATAATTATCCTTTATTAGTGCAACTTCAAAAAACTAAAAGTAAGATTATTTTATCTACAGGAATGTCTAATCTCAAAGAAATAGTCTTAAGTTTAAACATAATTGCAAATAATGAAATCTATAAGTTTGTTAATAAAAAAAAAGTAATAATTAAAAATAAAAAATTACATAATAAGTTCAAAAAAAGTATTTGTATCTTACATTGTGTAACGGATTATCCAGTGGAAAATAAATATGCAAATTTATCTGCTATAGAAAATTTGAAAAAAAATTTAGATTTAAGAATTGGTTATTCAGATCATACTTTAGGTATATTGGCACCTTTGATAGCAGTTTCAAAAGGTGCCAAGATTATTGAAAAACATTTCACATTGAATAATAATATGCCTGGTCCTGATCACAAAGCATCTCTAGAGCCTAATGAATTTAAAAAAATGGTAGATTATTTAAGAATATTTGAAGTGATGAATGGAAATGGACAAAAAAAATTACAAAAATGTGAATTAAAAAATATAAATATTGCAAGAAAAAGTATAGTAGCTAAAAAGTTTATAAAAAAAAATGAGGTATTTTCATATTTAAATTTAACAACAAAAAGACCTGGAAATGGATTAAGTCCTATGAAAATATCGAGTCTAATAGACAAAAAAGCAAAAAAAAACTTTCAACCCGATGAACTTATAAAATTATAATGAAAATCTTATCAGTTTATCCCTGGACTCATATATCTTCCTCTGCCTTAATGGTTAATGGAAAACTTGTGAGTGCCGCACCAGAGGAAAGATTTACAAGAAGAAAATGGACTACAGATTTTCCAATTAATTCAGCTAATTGGTGTTTAAAAAACTCAAAATTAACCTGGGATGATTTAGATTTAATAGCAATACCATGGAATCCTGGTCTAAATATAAGCTCTGCCTCATCGAGGTGGGATAGCAATATTAGTTGGCGTGGAGAAATGTTAAGCAATATTCCCTCAAATATTTTAAAAGCAACTAAAAACTATAGTCCAGGTACTATGAGTTTATCTTTCGATAAAACAAAAATTGTTTACCTAAATCATCATGACTGTCATGCAGCTTCAGCAATATTTGTCTCACCATTTAATAAATGTGATTATTTAACAATTGATGGTCATGGAGAAGTAGAAACTTGTTTAATGGGTAATTTTGACGGAAAAAAACTGAATAATTTCCACTCAATATCTTACCCTCATTCTGTTGGGTTGCTTTATGGCACTTTTACGGATTTTTTAGGATTTAAGCCAGATAATGATGAATGGAAAACAATGGCTTTAGCCTCGTTTTCGAGAAAAGAAAATTTATATGATAAAAAATTTTTAGAAATTTATAAATTAAATGAAAATGGTTTTGAATTAAATTTGTCATACTTTGATTTTTACCTATTTGATCGAAAACCAAATTTTTACAACAAAAAGTTAGAGGAATTATTTGGAAAACCAAGAATTAAAAATGAAAAGATTACAAAAAGGCATCACGAAATTGCTGGTGCATTACAAAGGACATTTGAGAAAATTGTTTTTCATTTGCTTAAGATAACAAAAAGATTAGGTGGCAAATCAAATAACGTAGTATTAGCAGGCGGCGCAGCAATGAATTGTGTTTTTAATGGTAGATTAGAAAAAAATAGAATTTACAAAAATAATTTTATTCCTCCGTGGCCAGATGATCTAGGAGTATCAATTGGAGCAACTTTTTTGGCTAATAAAAATTTAAAAAAAGTTAAAAAAAAATCCTTTGAGAATAAATCTGTTTATTTAGGCCCAAAATATTCGGATAAAGAAATTAAGAGCTTGCTTAATAGGTATGGTTTAAAATTTCAAAAGATAAAAAAAGTGTCATCTTATGTTGCAGATAAAATCTCAAAAGGGTACTTGATAGGTTGGTTTCAAGATAGGATGGAGTTTACACATAGAGCTTTAGGAAATAGATCTATAATTGCTGACCCGAGAAATAAAAATACTCAGAATATTATAAACAAAGCGGTTAAATATAGGGAAAGCTTTAGACCTTTTGCACCAGCTGTGTTAGGCGAAAAAGCACATGAAATTTTTGATATTAAAAAAGGTGAAAAAATTGAATTTATGGAGAAAGCAATAATGGTAAGGAATAATTGGAAAAAAAAAATACCCGCGGTGACACATACTGATGGAACTGCAAGAGTACAAACTGTTTTCGAAAATTATAATCCAAAATTTTATAAATTGATTAAAGAATTTTATAAATTAACAAATGTTCCAGTATTAGTTAATACTTCTTTTAATTTGAATGGAGAACCAATTGTTGAAAATCCATCAGATGCAATACGAACTTTTCATACTTGCGGCTTAGATATTTTGGTATTGGGAGATTATATAATTGAAAAAAATAGAGAATATGAATAAGGGACAAAAACTTTTAAATAGAGCAAAAAAAATTATTCCAGGTGGCAATCAATTACTATCCAAAAGGAGTGAATTATTTTTGCCTGGGCATTGGCCAACTTATTATAAAAAGGCTAAAGGATGTAAGGTTTGGGACCTAAACAATAAAGTTTATTACGATTTTGCTGGAATGGGTGTTACAGCATGTGTATTGGGATATTCAAATGATGATATTAATAAAGCCTTAATTAATGGTTTAAAATCTGGCTCCATGTGCACATTAAATGCAACAGAGGAAGTAGATTTAGCAAAAGAACTTCTAAATATTCATAAATGGTCAGGAATGGCAAAGTTTTGTAAATCTGGAGGTGAAGCATGTATGGTTGCGATAAGAATAGCGAGAGCTTTTACAAATAAAAATAACATTGCATTTTGTGGATATCATGGATGGCATGATTGGTATTTAGCTACAAACATGTCAAACTCAAAAAATTTAGATAAACAATTACTTCCAGGTCTTAAAACAAAAGGAGTTTCAAATTCATTTAAGAATTCCATAAAGCCATTTCTTTACAACGATATAAATTCATTAAAAAAAATTTTTAAAAAAAGAAATAATAATATTGGAATTATAATAATGGAACCAATGAGAGGAGTTAAACCCTCACGTAACTTTTTAAGACAAGTGAAATCTATTGCAAAAAAGAATAATGCTTTACTTATTTTTGACGAGATTACCTCTGGTTTTAAAGATAATTACGGAGGATTGCATCTGAAGTTGAAAGTAAACCCTGATTTAGCAATTTTTGGAAAGTCAATTGGAAATGGATATCCAATTTCTGCAATAATAGGTAGAAAAAAAATAATGCAAGTAGCTCAGGAAACATTTATTAGCTCAACTATGTGGACTGATAGACTAGGTTTTATAGCAGCCAATACTACTCTAAAAAAATTAAAACAGTTAAAGATAAATAAAAAAATATCTAATTATGGAAGAATTATAAAAAAAGGTTGGATAGAAATTGCAAAAAAAAATAATGTTAAAATAGGCATAAGTGGCCAAGATTGTATTCCATATTTAAGATTTGATTATTCTAATGGTCAGGAAATTATGACTTATTTTACACAAGAAATGCTAAAGAAAGGATTCCTTGCCGGTCCACAAGTGGCTACAAGTTACGCTTATAATCATGTAATAATTAAAAAGTATTTGAAAACTGCAAATATTGTTTTTAAGAAAATACGTGACTGTTTAGAAAATGGAAACTTTCCTCTAAAAGGAGAAATTAAACATTCCACTTTTAAAAGACTTACTGGGTAGCTGATTTATGTTTTTAGAAAAAATTAATACTTATATAAAAATGAGTTTACAGTACAAACTAGTTAATTTGTTAAACAGTTTTTTTATAATTAATTGGTAACTTAATAATGACTGAGAATAAACAAAATTTGAAAAAGTGTGTTAAATGTCAAATACCTGAAACTTATGAGACTATTGAATTTGATAAGAATGGAATTTGTAATATTTGTGAGGCATCAAAAAAAAAAGAGAATATTGATTGGAAAAAAAGAAAATTACTTTTAGATAGAATAATTGAAGAGAATAGAGGAAAATATGCTTACGACTGCATTATTCCTTTTTCAGGTGGAAAAGATAGTGTTTTTCAACTTAATTATTTGATGAAAGAATATAAAATAAAACCATTATTAGTTAGATTTAATCATGGTTTTATAAGAAAAACTATTCAAGAAAATGTTGATAAAATTTTAAAAAAATTAGGTGTAGACTTTATAGATTTCACCCCGAATTGGAAAATTGTGAAGAAAGTAATGTTAGAGTCCTTTAGACGAAAAACAGATTTTTGTTGGCACTGTCATACAGGAATTTATTCTTACCCTATAAGATTAGCGCTTATGCATAAAGTTCCACTTATATTTTACGGAGAACCTCAAGCTGAATTTAATACTTATTATGATTATAATACGGATGCAGAAGGTATTGATTTAGAAAATGAGGAAAGATTTAATATGATAAGGACACTAGGAATTACAGCAGAGGATATGCATGGTATGATTGATACCCCAGAAGATCCCGTAGATAAAAGAGATTTAATACCCTACACATTTCCTGACATTAAAGAACTCGAGGATTTAAAGTATATGCCAGTTGCTTTAGGGAGCTTTATTCCTTGGGATCATCACAAAAATACAGAGATAATTAAAAAGGAATTGGGATGGAAAATCGATGAGCTTGAGGGTGTTCCAAGCAAGATTAATCAGCATGGTGAAAAAATAGAGTGTTTTATGCAAGGAACAAGAGATTATATAAAGTTTTTAAAGAGAGGCTATAGTAGAGTTTCACAAATTAATTCACTAAATGTTAGAAATAAAAGAATGTCACCAGATGAAGCAAAACAGATAAACGAAAAATACGATGGTAGGAAACCACCTTCACTTGATATTTTTTTAGAATATGTGGGTTTATCGGAACAAGAATTTAACGAAATTGTAGATAGAACTGTTATTCCACCTCATGAACCAAATTATAAATCAAATGAAATAGCTCCAAAAACATGGGATTTTGACCAGTGGTATAGAGAAGATAATAAAGAGAAATGATTGGCATAATAAATTATGGCTTAGGAAATTTATCCTCTGTTAAAAATGCTTTTAAAAAAGTATCACAAGAAGTGGAGGTTTTTGAAGATCCAAATTTAATTGAAAAATACTCAAAGATAGTTTTACCCGGCGTTGGCTCCTTTAAAGCTGGTATGGATTTATTAGTTAAAAAAAAATGGAATGATAAAATTCAAAAATTTGTAAAATCAGGAAAGTATTTATTTGGTATTTGTTTAGGAATGCAGCTTTTATTTAAAAACGGTTTTGAAGACGGTGAAACTGAAGGTTTAAATTTAATTGAAGGCTCAGTTACTGAGATGGAGGTTGATAAAAATTTAAAGTTACCTCATGTTGGTTGGAATAGCTTGATATTTAAAAAAGAACATGAATTGTTTAACAAAATTAACAAAAATATTGATTATTATTTTGTTCATTCATATTCATGCAATCCAGTAGATAGAAAACTTATTTTAACAGAATTTAATTATGGAAAAAATTTTACATCAACGGTTGTGAGAGATAATGTGATCGGAACTCAATTTCATCCAGAGAAAAGTTTACCCTCAGGTCTTCAACTTATAAAAAATTTTGTAAACTTAAAGGACTAATGTTAAAAAAAA
>MDTG01031298.1_pt1 | contig 17049 bp, 6 predicted proteins | sample 811421 | NCBI WGS metagenome assembly MDTG01 (sample SAMN05326645, study PRJNA326480) | marine metagenome | isolation source: seawater | place: Pacific Ocean: South East | collected 2011
CATGACGACCATGACGACCATGGGCATGACAAACATGATGACCATGGGATTGATCCACATGTATGGCTTGACCCTGCCAACGCGATTGTATTAGTTGAGGAAATTAAAAAAAGTCTTATTCTGGCAGATCCAAAAAATAAGCCAACTTATGAAGCGAACGCAATATCGACAATATATAACCTCAATAAATTAATTGAGGAAATTGATGCAGAACTCAAGCCAATAAAAGGTCGCGAATATATTGTGTTTCACGACGCATATCAATATTTCGAAAATCGTTTTGATATATCGGCAGTTGGTTCAATTACAGTTTCACCAGAAGTTTTGCCAGGAGCAGAACGCATAAAGGAACTGCAAAACAAGGTAAAAGAACTTAATGCAACTTGCGTTTTTTCCGAACCGCAATTCGAACCAAAGCTTGTGTCCATAGTAACGGAAAATACAAATGCAGGAACAGGTGTACTAGACCCATTGGGCGCATCAATCGATGATGGACCACAACTGTATTTTAATCTTATTAGAAATATGGCGAATGCATTGAAAAAATGTTTAATTCAGGCGAGGTAATCATCACGTGCGAGCTAATTATTTTGCTGATAATTGGCTCGCAAAAATTATATTTCAGTGTCTGTCAGAATTAAAAATTGCAAATCTTAACCATTTTATGGTTTATTCTAATTTTTTTACTTAAAATCAATAATTTGGATGACTTTGAAAAATATATAAGATCGCTTTTTGAATTTTTCCATTCAAAATATCTAAAAAACAAAGAAAAAGATTATCTTTCTAAAGTCTTGCAGAAAGTTGTCATTTATAGTTTAGATAATTGGTCCAAACCAACTTTATCTCTAGGTTGTAAAGAAATTAATGTCCATCTTTGCTGAAGCTATTGCAACGGCGTTTTCTCTTATTATAAACGCCAATGCAGACCTCTTGGAAATCATAGGCCTGTCTATGAAGGTCAGTTTAAGTGCGCTGTTGATTGCTTGCTTTCTGGGCTTGCCAATCGGGTTTTTGCTAGGCACTCGTGATTTTGCTTTAAAAAATATGGTTAGAGGAATTTTAACGGCGCTGATGGGTATGCCTCCAGTAGTTGTTGGGCTAATTGTCTATTTACATCTGTCACGTTCTGGGCTCTTTGGGGCCTTAGATCTTTTATATACACCGGCGGCGATGATTATTGCCCAGGTATTATTAATCACTCCCATAATTGCGGCGTTATCCAGTCAATTTTTAGAAGATCTACATGAAGAATACCGTGATTTATTTAGAAGCTTGGTAGTTCCCCAATCGAAGGTTCTTATCACCTATTTGATAGAGGCCCGCTATTCTTTGCTGACAGTCATTTTAGCTGGATTTGGGCGTGCAATTTCTGAAGTTGGTGCTGTAATGATCGTAGGCGGGAATATAGACCATCTAACCCGAGTGATGACAACCGCTATTGCTCTTGAAACGTCAAAGGGCGAGCTCGCACTTGCATTAGCCTTGGGACTTATATTGCTAATTTTAGCTCTTATTGTAAATTTCTCCGCGCAGCAGGCAAAATCTGCATTCTCCGTCCAACGATATGGAGGATGAGATGTCGTTCACGCTCTCACCAATTACAATAGATAAAATAACTTTAAAGGCGAACCAGAAAACATTACTAGATAGTATTAGCCTCAATATTACCACCAGCGGTATCTCAGTTATTATGGGACCAAATGGTGCTGGAAAGAGCTTGCTTGTGCGTTGCCTCCACGGTCTGAGCCAACCAGATAGTGGACGCATACTCTTTGGGGGCAATGAAATAAATAAAGACCTTCGCAAATGCCAAGCACTTATTTTTGAAAAGCCTGTATTACTTAAACGTACTGTGAAACAAAATCTGGAATTTGTGCAAACCCTCCGCAATACAGATAATACCGCCTCTATTGAATTAGTATTGGAAAATGTGGGTTTGTCAGAGCTTGTGAACCAGCCAGCTAACCAATTGTCAAGCGGTGAAAAGCAAAGGCTCGCCCTTGCTCGGGCTTTGATGATGCACCCTAAATTGTTATTTCTTGATGAAGCCTGCGCCAATCTTGACCCAGCCTCTGTTGCCAAAATAGAAGCAGTATTGCATCAAGCCATTAATAATGGACAGAAAATCATCTTGATAACCCATGATATTGCGCAAGCAAACAGGCTAGCAGATGATGTTATTTTTCTGCATCAGGGTAAGTTATGCGAGCACACCCCGGCTAAAAAATTTTTTAAATCTCCAAAATCTAAAGCAGCGCGCACCTATCTTGACGGACAGATATTGCTTTAAATAGGGCAAGTAGTTGGGTAATATTCAATGAAATATCAAATATTTTTCGCTTGCCTCTGCGTCACAATTATCAGCTCTGGAGCTTTGGCAAAAGACACAAAAAACCCTTTCATTGTTTTGCAATCCACCACATCAACCCAAAATTCAGGGCTTTATGATTATCTGCTACCTAAATTTAAAAAGGAAACAGGTATCAATGTACGTGTTGTTGCAGTCGGCACTGGCGCTGCGGTCCGTAATGCAATGAATTGTGATGGAGATGTATTGTTGGTACATAGTCAGAAACGTGAAGAAGCTTTTGTTGCGAGGGGCTATGCGCCGCGTCGTTATGCACTGATGTATAATGATTATGTTTTAATAGGCCCAAAATCTGATCCTGCTAAATTAGCGGGCAGGCGAGATGTAATAGCCGCCTTCAAAACGATTGCAGATAAAAAGCAACTTTTTATCTCCCGCGGTGATGACTCAGGCACCCATATCAAAGAACTAGCGCTCTGGAAGATGGCAACCCTTGATCCAACAGACCACTCGGGCGACTGGTATCGCGAAGTCGGCACGGGGATGGGGGCAACCATCAATATTGCAGTTGGCCTTGGAGCTTACACAATAAGCGACCGCGCCACATGGCTAAAATTCTCAAACAAAAGCGATTTCAAAATATTAGTAGAAGGAGATAAGCGCTTATTTAATCCTTACGGCATCATGCGCGTAACCAAAGAAAAATGCCCAGATGCGAACGTAAGCCATGCACAAACTTTTATTAACTGGCTGACTAGCAATGCCGGCCAGCAATTGATCAGCAATTATAAAATAGAGGGGAAAACTCTTTTTTTTGGCAACTCTGACTAAACTGCAGACATAATAGTATTTTTGGAACTCCTGACCAAAAAAATATCTTGATTATCATTTCAATCAAATAATTATTTAAGAATTAGAAAAATTTGTCGTTTTCCCAAGGGCTAGCTATAAATCAACAATTGGGATTCTGAGCAATGATCACGCTGAAAGTTATATTGAGACAAATATTCGCTGTAATTTTCCTTGCAGCGGGCTTCTTTTCTATGACTGCTAGCGCTGCTTTTGCGTCTAATATTTTTATTTCCGATACTGTAACCGCTGATGAAACTAACGAAAATAAGACCATTGCTGTTTGGCTTGACTCGTCCCCAGCGAGCGGCAACGTAACTGTTACCTATACAATTACCGCTGGGACTGCAACTCAAGGTGCCGATTACCAAGCAGGAGCCTATACTGGTACTCTTACATTTGCGAGTGGGGCCTCCACTGTTCAGTCTGTTGCGATAGAAGTCTTGCAAGATGAGATCGATGAGGATTTAGAGACCGTTACAGTTGTTCTCTCCAACCCATCTGCAGGCTCAACAATTATTCAATCACAGGCGACACTCTACATCACCGATGATGATTTGCCTCCCTCTGTAAATGTAGCAGACAATTCATCAGCCGAGGATTGTTCATCAGCCAATTGCACGGGAGGGAATGTATCTTTTGAGGTTTACTTGTCTAATCCCTCAAGTAAAACAGTCCAAGTTGATGTTACAACAATAGACTCTTCTGCAACCGCTGGCACTGATTACACAGCAGTGTCTGAAACCATTCAGTTCGCTCCGAATTCAACAAGCGAAACCTTCAACATTGCGATAGCTAATGATGGTTCAAGTGAAGACAATGAGACGATCATTATTAGTCTCTCAAATCCAGTTAATGCGTCTTTAGATAACAGCACAGCAGTACTGGTTATTGAAGATGATGACCCTGCGCCACAAATATCGATAGCTGATGCCACCGCAACAGAAAGTGTTGCAAACGTTGTTGTCTCCCTCAACGCGCCCGCTGGAAAAACTGTAAGCGTTACTGCCAGTACTCAGGCCGGAACAGCTTTAGAAAATACTGATTATGCCTTTTTTACTGACAGTATTACATTTGCGCCTGGTGAAAATTCAAAAACGATAAGCATCCCGATCAATGATGACACGTTATACGAAAATGATGAGCAGTTTCAGGTATTGCTTAGCAACCCCAGCTTCGGAACGATCGCAGACAATAGTTCCCTTGTAACAATAATAAGCGATGACCCAAAGCCTACAGTCTCTATAGCCAGCAGTTCAGCATCTGAAGCAAGTGATAATCAAACAGCAACAATAACCCTCTCTACTGCGTCCGGATTAGGCACAACAGTGAACTATGCCACCAGCAATGGGACGGCAATAGCTGGGTCCGATTATGTCGCAGTATCAGATAATGTAACGTTCTCTGCGGGAGAAACATCAAAAACAGTTTTTGTAGCTATAATTCCTGATAACACTTCAGAAGAGAATGAAAATTACACAATTGCGTTAACGACTAGCGATAATAATTCAGACATTAGCGCTGATGCATCAGCTACAATGCTAATTACGAATGATGACACTGACCCCACATTAAATATCGCTGCCACTACCGCAGTCAGTGAAGACAATACAACTGCGAATGTTGTAGTGTCACTCTCCGCACCATCTGGGAAAGTTGTGTCATTTAATTATGATATGGTGGATGGAACCGCGGTAGACGGCCAAGACTACACCGCTGCATCTGGCACATTGCAAATACCCGCAGGTGATAATTCAACTTTAATTCCTGTAACTCTCTTAGCCGACAGTTTGGATGAAGCTACTGAAAATTTCCAAATTAACATAACCAGCAGAACAAACGCACTCCAAGGTACCTTAGCAGGTACAGTAAACATTGGTGATAGTGCATCCACAAACCCCCCAGTAGTAAGCATTGCTGATGCTTCAATAATTGAGGGCGCCGGGTCCGTTGCTTTAACAGTAGCTGTGACGCCTGTTTCTGGCCAGGACATTAATGTTGATTATGCTACCATTAATGGAACTGCATTAGCAGTTGGAGACTATGTTGCAGACAACGATACCCTGACTATTCCTGCAGGACAAAGTTCAGGCACCATAACTATTTCTCTACCGAGTGATAGTATTTATGAAGGCAATGAGAATTTCAAAGTAGCCTTATCAAACGCTGTAAATGCAACACTTTCAGCAACTGATAATTCTTCAACGATAACAATTACTGAAGATGACGCGCTTCCTATTCTAAGCGTGAGTGCACCTAATACAGCAGAAGATAACGGCTCAATGGTTTTAACCGTTGATATAAGTCAAGAATCTGCATTTGCGACAAACTTTACTCTTACTACAAATACATCTTCTATAAATCCTGCAACCGCAGGAAATGATTATACGTCATTCACTAATGCTCCCTATTCTATCGTAGCTGGTCAGACTAGTACGACAATCAATGTGCCAATAGTTGATGACAGCATCTCCGAGCCTGACTTAGAAACTTTCACTGTAACAGTTGTCAATTCTGACAATAATTCAAGCACTGGTGCTAATAGTTCAACAATTGTCGGCATCGTTGATAATGATGATGACCCGTTTATTAATATCGCAACAACCACAGCAGGCAGTGAAGATAACGCGACTGTAAATATAAACGTTTCATTGTCAGCCACATCAGAAAAAGTAACATCAGTAACATTTGCTACATCTGACGGGACAGCAATAGCTGGTAATGATTACACTGCGACCAATGGCTCTGTGAGTATAGCAGCAGGCGACAATTCGACTTCAATCCCTATCACCATACTTGCCGATAATTTAGATGAAGCAACAGAACAATTAACTGTGACACTCACGAGCCCACAGAATGCGCAAGCGGGTGGCCAAATGGTGGGAACGGTAAACATTAGTGATAGCGCATCTACAAACCCGCCCGTCATCAGTATTGCGGATACATCAGTAAATGAAGGTGCTGGTTCTGTTTCATTAACCGTATCTGTAAACCCAGTCTCTGGCCAGGACATTGATGTGGATTATGCTACTGTAAATGGAACAGCATTAGCCGTGGGAGACTTCATTGCAGATAACGATACTCTGACCATTCCTGCAGGGCAGAATTCAGGCACAATCAATATCTCACTTCCTAATGATAACATATATGAGGGCAATGAGGCGTTTGAAGTAGCTTTATCAAATGCTGTTAATGCAACACTGTCGGCAACTGATAATTCTTCAACAATTACCATTAACGAAGATGAGCCTTTTCCTCAGGTGACCTTGTCTCAATCGCATAGTTTTGTTGAGGGCACTGATAACGGGACGGTTACGGTAGTGCTGAGCCAGGCATCGGCATTTGATGTAAGCGTAGATTTATCTGCAGTTGCTGGGACTGCATCCTCACCCCTTGACTTTACGCAATTTGACAACGCAACAGTTACTTTTGTTGCTAATGTAGACCCACTTTCGAAGGTCTATAACTTTTTGATTAGTGATGATAATGTGGCAGAATATACTGAAACTTTCGATATTATACTATCTAATCCACAAAACGCCTCCTTGGGGAGCGCTGCTTCAACAACAATTCAAATAACGGATACCGATGTTGACCCCACCATTTCAATAACAGATGGAACAATAACAGAAGCAAATGCTAATTCGACTTTAACAATTTCACTGTCTGCACCATCTGGAAAAGTAGTCGGTGTGAATTATTCAACCATCGACAATACTACAGAGGCTGGTGATTACACCGCAACTAATGGTCAAGTTTCATTTGCACCGAATGAACAAACTAAAACAATCAATATTGGTATTTTAGATGACGCTATTGACGAGGATAACGAAACTTTACAAGTACAACTTTTTGGAGCTCAAAATGCATCAATCGCAGACACGATAGGTGTTATTAACATTGTAGATAATGATGCAGCACCAACTGTATCAATCGCTGATGTTACAACAAACAATGAAGCCTCATTACCTGTCTCATTGCAAATTGTTCTCTCAGCTGCATCAGAAAAACCTATCAGGGTAGATTATGCCACACAGTCAACTGGCAGTGCTTCAGCGACAGACTATCAAGCTGTAGATTCCTTTGTTAATTTTGTGCCTGGTGATACAAGTAAAACTGTTACTGTCCCTATCATAGATGATTCATTATCTGAGGGACCTGAAACCTTTGAGGTTGCTATAGACAACACAACAAACACTACAGTAGCTTCAGGACAGGGAGTTGCAACGGTCACAATTACTGACGATGAGGGCCTTCCTCAAATTTCTATTGCAGGCGCAACTGTTAGCGAGGCGGCTGGAACAGTTACGCTAACAGTACAGCAAACTCTTCAGTCCGATGATAATGTGACGGTTTCCTACAATACTGCTAATGGGACAGCGCTAGCAGGGTCAGACTTTACCGCTGCCAGCGATAATGTGACCATTGTAGCCGGACAAACAAGTGCCACTTTTGATGTAACGATTACAAACGATACTACTGATGAGCACAATGAAAACTTCACGGTACAATTAGCAAACCCAGTCAACGCTGTTATTGGTACAAGCACGGGCACAGTCCAAATAACCGATGAAGACTTGCCACCAACCGTAGCAATTGCGGACAACACATCCTCAGAGAGTAGTGGGTCAATGACCTTCACTGTTTCGTTGGACAACGCTTCTGAAAAAGACTTATCTCTAACCTATAGCACAATGGCTGCTGGAACTGCTGAGGCATCGGATTTTGCAGCAGCCACGGGCACGTTAAACTTCTCAGCCGGCGACATGTCAAAAACTATTTCAATAGCGCTCACCAACGATACGACCGATGAAGACAATGAAACTTTTATGGTTGTTCTGGGAAGTTATCAAGACGTGCGCCAAGGTGACGATACCGCAATTGGAACAATACAAGACGATGACAGTGGACCGGTAATTTCTATTGCAGATGTTCCAACCATTAACGAGGTTGGTGCTGTGCAAACTTCACGGGTTTCACTCAGCCAAGCCTCTGAAAAAACTGTACAGGTTCAATATCAGACACAAGACGGAACAGCGCTCGCTAATAACGATTACAACCCGGTCGGTCCCACAGTTATGACGTTCCAACCCGGCGCCCCATTGTTTCAAGATATTCCTCTTGTAATTATTCAAGATAATAGAGATGAAATAAATGAAACTTTTGAGGTACTTCTCAGTTCTCCTGTTAATGCAACAATATCAAATACAGATAATTCAAGCACTGTGACGATTACTGATGACGATCAGGCTCCAACTATTTCCTTGGCTCAATCATCTTATACCCAGACTGAAAATGGGGGCCAAGTTAATCTTGTTGTAAGTCTGAGCGGCCCTTCAAATTTAGGGACAAGCGTCTCATATCAAACTAATGATGGAACAGCTATTGCTGGACAAGATTATACCGCTGCAACAGGAACGATTAACATCCCTGCTGGCAATTCTAGTGACAACATAACCATAAGCCTTACAAATGATAGTGATATAGAAGTTGGAGAGACATTTTCTTTAGTTTTATCAAATCCAGATAATGCAACTTTAGGTTCAATTACCACTTCTCAGGTAACAATAACTGATGATGAATCAGACCCAACAATCACCATTGTTGACAATAGCACTGTCGAGGGTACAACCACGGCTAATATGGTGCTTCAATTGAACAATCCTAGCGCAAAAACTATTACTGTTGAATATACAGTGGCAGATGCTACCGCAACGGGCGGGAGCGACTACACTGCTATTTCTGGTATTCAGACTCTGAACATTGCGCCAAATACGCAAAGCAAAAATATCCCAATCTCTATCCTCACAGACAGTGTAGATGAAGATAATGAGACTATTACGGTGACTCTAACAAGCGCTGTAAATGCAACAATTGCCAGAGCCGCTGGTACGTTAACTATTCAAGATGACGACAACCAACCATCTATTGTCATCAATGACTTCACTGCTAACAATGAAAGTGCAAGTACGATAACAATTCCAGTAAGCCTAACTACACCTACTTCAAGAACCGTCACAGCTACCTATGAAACAAAAAGCGGCACTGCCGTTGCAGGAAATGATTTTGCATACAAAACCGGAACTATTACATTCCAACCTAATCAGAGTACTACCTCTTTTGACTTGAGTTTGATTGATGACCAACTAAATGAAAACACTGAGCAGTTTACTATCGAAATAACGAACGCTTCCAACGCCACAGCTCCATCATCAAACCCAACTGTTACTATTCCAGACGATGACCAATTATCAATAAGCGTGAGTGACAATCTGACCATTGCAAATGAGGGTGTTGGAACACATGGAGTGATTGTAACTTTATCAAATGCATCAACGGATAATATAACCGTAAGCTATAGCACAAATAACATTACAGCTTCAGGTGTTGACTATAGCTTAAGCGGAAACGGTACTTTGACATTCCCGGCTGGGACAACAACTCAAACACTTACAGTGACCGTAATCGATGATAATTTTAATGAAGGTCCTGAAACTTTCGAGTTAGCACTTTCAAATGCAACAGGGGGGGCAACAATTTCAGACCCAAACAATACGATTACAATTCTTGATGACGATGGTGACCCAACAGTTACAATAAGTGATGTAAGCGTTAGCGAGGCAGACCCTGCAGTCAACGTTGCGATTACACTTTCATATCCCTCTCCTGGAAACGTAATAGTAAATTACACTGCGCAAGATGGTGAAGCTACCGCAGGTCAAGATTATACTGCAACAACAGGAACTTTATCATTTGCACAAGGAGAGATAACTAAAGATGTTCGAGTGGCGTTAATTAGCGATGATGATTTTGAAGGAAATGAGCGCTTTGAAGTTAAGATCGACAATGCGACCAATGCTACCGTCATCAAAGCCATTGGTGTCGTAACAATCAATGAAACGTCACAAGCGCTATCTACAGCAGAAATTGATTCTATTAAAAGCTCGCTGCTGTCAGGAACAAACAGTGTTCTGCGTTCAGAAACACAATTCATGAGCAAACTATTTTTACGCAATAGAACAGCTCTATTTAATGGAAAAAGCGGGCAGAATGAGCCTACGATTGGTTTCAAAAACCTAAAAGCTGATTGGGATGATAAAGGTGGAAATTTTGATGCCCTATTTGCAATAGATGACCTTAACAGCACAGGAACAAGAAGCACCTCGTGGGAAACCTCTTTGTCACATTCAAAAAATGCAAGTGGCACAACAAACACAATAGTATCAACGGCATTAAATTTTAACCACAAATTGAGCGATAGAGCGACATTCGGCTATTTGTTAGGGTTTGGGTATGGTGACACCTCGCTAAAAGGCGTAATAGACGGGTCGATCTCTTCCAGATCTGCATCTGTAGGCACCTACGCCTCATACAAAGTGACTGAAGGCCTTATTGTAGACTTGCTAGGCGCAAAAACGCTTGAAACTAATGAAATAACTGGCGTTATGAATAGTAAGTCAGTTAATGGCGAATATGACCGGAATTCCACATCTATTTCGGCATCCATTCAAGGGGTCTATAAATTTGAGAATAACGAAGTAAGACCAACGTTTAGCTATTCCGTTGGAAAATCAGCATTTAGGAATGCGTATTTTGACGTGAAAAGTGGTAACGTGACTCAAAGACAACACGTAGACTTTGGAACAGATGAATATAATTCGCTATCTTTTGCTCCAGAATTTAAATTCCTAATTGGCGACAAGCAAAGTCTCATCAGACCTTCTGGGTTTAACCTTATGAAGGTTACTCCAAAATATTTCTGTGAAAAATATAAAGGAGATGCAAAGCGAAGTTGTGGGAATGGACTAGCCCTATCCTTGGGCAACCACCATCCTTCATACCATTACAATCAGGATTTAAATTTTAGCTATGAGAATATATCAAAGACAAAGTCTTATTCGCTAAATTATAAAACAACATTTTAAAATGTAGATGCTCTCATCACAATTTACTTATCTAATTCAATGAGTAAATTGAGAATCGTAATATGGCATAATATTTGCTCTCGCAAATATTATGCCATGTATTTTTCTGTTTTTTATAGCTTTTTCTAATTAAGTAAAATCGATCGCCGTTTCTGAAGTTTGAGAAATTTTTACTTGGACTTCAAAAAATGTTATCAGTAAATACCAATATTGCGTCAAACTACGGACAATTTTATTCAGACCAAGCTGAAAAGTTTCAGCGTCACTCAATGCTAAATTTATCAACTGGAAGTCGGGTTAACAATTCAGCTGATGATGCAGTTGGGCTTGCAGTTTCAAACAAAATACTCTCTACTATAAAAGGTTTAGGCTCATCTGCTAAAAACACTGCAGATGGTATTTCACTGGCAAAAATTGCCCAAAATTCTGCTTCCCAAATTTCAGATATGATAATTCGAATTCGTGAACTGGCTATCCAGAACCATAATGGCGTTTATACCAATGAGGATCGAAAAAATAGTCAACATGAAGCATCTGCTTTGCTAAACCAAATCGACCAGATTGCTAACCACACAACTTTCAACGAAAAAAAAATACTAGATGGAACATTTTATGAGTCATTTAGGACAGGAAACCTCAATTCGGAAAACATGGTTCTTAATCTTAAAAGGTTATCCTCAGATAGCATTGGCGGGAAACAGCACGTTGCTTTGAAAAGTGAACTATTAATTGTGGAGCCGTCATTTGATATTAAAAATATGACCAGGATGTCCATAAATGAAACGCAAAAAATAAATATTAATTTGTTGAGTATGAGCAATGATTTCCAAACTTTTGTTTTAACCTCTCCTAATGGAAAGTTTAGTATTTCTGGACCTGATGCTAACTTGTTTTCCATAAATTCTGAAAATGGGAATTTAATTTCGAATGGGATGATAGCTCATACAAAAACTGCCCAGAACCAAAATAAATATAAAATAAACTTAACTTATAAAGCCCCCTCTGGTAGCGCCATAACCGAGCTATTGAGATTAAAGGTCAACGAAGTAGTCCCAAAAATATCCAAAATTAAAACAGCATCTTCAGAACTAGCCAGCCAAGAAGCTCAAAATGTATTGATACAGGCTACAGATTTTCCGTCTGGAACAAATAATTCTATTCTGAGCTCAGCATTAAAACAGTTCATAGAATCACATCCTGGCGGCACTTTTTCTCTAATTGGCAGTGACGCAAGCAACTTCACAATTAATTCTGAAGGGGTGATAATAGGAAATTTAAATTACAGTTCTCCAAAAGACCTCGACCAAAATAATATTTATGATTTTGGTCTAAAATATAGTTTACCAACCGGAGATAGTTTTCTTGAAGAAATAACCTTGACAATTCAGAGCCCTGTTCCACCAAACAGACCTTCAGTGCCCTGTGAAAATCATGCCTCAAAATCAACTCCTTCAACGCTTAGTCCTCCAACAAATCTATTTAGAGAGGATAATGGAACGGTTTTAGAAGCTTTTACCACTCGCGCCTCCAGTAAATTTCAGGCAACTGAGGCCAAGAAGCTTTCATTTTCAATTTTTGATGACTTTCAATTAACAAGTAATGAGCTACGCATGTTTATACAAGCCTTTCCTGGTGGAAATTTTTCTCTAATTGGCGATGATTCAGATCATTTCAAAATAAATAAATTTGGGACTATAGATTTGATCGCAAATGCAGATTTTGAGAGAAAATCACATTACAATTTTGGAATTGAGTATAGAACTAATGATAAAAATTTTAAAAATTATGTTATCATTGACTTGCTAGATAATACTATCGATAACTCTCCAAAGCTCAGTGATATTAATATGAAAACATCTGAGGGAGCACGGCAGGCTGTCTTAATCGCAAACAAAGCGTTAGAGCAAGTTAATTCATTTCAAGCATATGCCGGCGCAAGTGAGAATAGACTTCATAAAAGTCTGGAATTAATAAATAAAAATCTGGCGACAGCAAAAATCTCAAGAGGACGTATAATTGACAGTGACTTTGCAGTTGAAACAACCCAACTAGCGATAACTCAAATAATAATGCAAAGTTCTCAAAATATTGTTTTGCAGGCAAACACAGCAAAGCAAAATTTACTTGCTTTAATAGAATAATAAAGAATTATAAAAAAAGGCGGAGGTAGTGTGCTACAAAACCCCATAGCCAAAGATGTTTAATAGTATTAGCTTCGTTTTCATGTTCAATTTTTATGGTTTTCTCTGAAGCTGCAGGCGAAATCATAGAAAAATCAACTTCAATTACGCCATTATTTATCTCCTGCGGCGGGAATGTGACCAAATATTTGCCATTGGAATTTACAGCTGCTAATTCTCCCGCCCGTCTTGCTAAGTTATCAAGATTGGCATCATTAATGTCTAGTCCAAAAAATTCATTTTCTAATGCATTTATAGTTTTGTATGAATTTTCGAAATTTGTATTTGTTTTTATACCAACTATTTGTCTCGGGGATAATTTTCCAATCCTAATATTATTTGAGATATAAACATCTTGGAGAACTTTTATTCTGAAGGAGTTGTTATTGTCCTGAACCAGGACGGAATTATTTTGAGCCGATAAAAATTTTTCAGTGGAGCCCGCATTTAGTGGAAAAGCTTTTTCTAAACTTAGCGTGGATTCCCTGAAGGGGTCTTTAACTCTAGAATTCAATGACACCGTTGATATTCTTCCCTCCTCGCCACTGAGCGAAACTGGACGAATTTTAGCAGAAATCACACCTCCGACGTCGGCTCTTTTGATCAAGTATATTGGGTTATTTTCCCGTAAAATTGGCTTTCCGTTTCGCAACCATGTAATTATCGTTTTTCCCTCTATATCATCAGGATTGGGGTCGAAAAAATCATATTGAACTTTTAATTCACTGCCAATAATAGGATTTCCAATAATTTTGGCGTTTTTAACAGTAGGCACTCTTCGACCATATTGAATTTTTTTGCTAAATTCAGCTCCTCGGTGCGCTATTATACGGCTATCTTTTTCTATTGTTATTACAAATTCGATTTTTTGATTTACGTCATCTTCAATGATTTTATATGTCGCTCTATTGGCATTATCTATCAGTTTGCCATTCCTGATCCATTTTGCTGTGACTAATAAATCATGTTTATTTATAAACTCTCGGTCATAAGAGAAATTTGCTTTTATTACTTCACCTTCAATTGGTTTGCCTGAAAGTTTTAGTAAAGGGAGTAAATCACTAGATCCGTATTTTTGTTCTAGCTCAAATAAGATTGTTTGTTCTTTTTGGAAGTCATTTTTTGAAAATACGCGAAATTCTACAATTTCTGCAAAATTTTGTGAGCTTAATTTTAATTCAACATCAATCAAACCAAGCAATCGTAAATAGTTTTCGATTTTAATACGAAGAAAGTCAATGTTCTCGGGCTCTCCACACTGCAAAGTTAACGCATTTGCTAAATTGGCCCGAGAGGCAATTGGCCATTTAAAATCATAGTGAATTTGTACAGATTTTGGCGGATTCTTGCAAATTGAAGAGGTCTCTGTAGCCGATGCATCAGAGAAAAAAATCAACCCACTAATTAATAAAAAAACTCTAATATCTAACATTTGTCTAAAATTACCCTCAATCCGAGAATAACGACAACATTTTAGACATTTTTAAAAAAAACTAATTACACTATGGAGAAAACAACTCTCAATCACATTTCGAAAAATTACTCTCCAAACAAATTCTCGCCTTCTTTTGTGCAGAAGCAATTGTTTCCTTCGTTAATTTATAACTAAGCCGGTCTCTTAATTCCTTAGCATCTTTGCGCCCATTCGCGGCGGCGATATTAAACCACATGTGAGCACGCTCGAAATCTTGCAAGAAGTTCTCTCCACCAACATACAGTAATCCCAAATTCACCTGAGATTCCAATTGGCCTTGTTTTGCGGCTATTTCGTACCAATTCGCCGCTTTTCTCAAATCAACTTGTGTACCAATGCCCGCTTGTAACATCATTCCCAAATTATACGCCGCCTCAGCATTACCCTTTTTTGCTGCTCGCATGTAATAGCTAAACGCCTGTTTAAAATCTTCTTTTATTCCATCCCCCTGATTAAGTGCCTCAGCGAGTTTTATTTCTGCTTCTACCAGCCCCTGCATCGCACTTAGCTGATAATAGCGAATAGCTTCTTCCCGGTCCTTTGGTACGCCGATGCCATTATCAAAATTACGAGCAGTCTCCAGCTGTGATTGCGCGTCACCATTATCAGCGGCCTGTTTAAAGAAAAAAGCGGCACGGCTCAAGTCTCTCTCAATATCATCACCATCACGTAAAAACTGCCCAGCCTGAGCGAAGGCACGTTCAAACCCTTGTTCAGCTGCCGCCACTATGAGCTGCGCTATCACTGCACTATCACTACCTTTATCAACTTCGCGGCTGGCATAATCATATTGTGCCTCAGCTAAACCATTTTCAGCTGCCGCTATAAGGTAATTCTCACCGCGCTCTATATTTTGCTCAATTCGGTCACCTTTTAAATAAATCTGGCTAAGGGCATATTGGGCGTTTCGGTCATTATTATCTGCAGCTCTTTTTATCCATGAAAGTGCTAAATCGAACTCATTGTCATTATCTGCTCGTGCCAGAAGATTTGCGCCGAGTGGAAAGAAGCTTTGGGGATAATCCTGTTTTGCAGAAGCTTGAAACCAATAAATAGCGCTATCTAGTGAACGTTTTATTCCTTTACCTTCTTCATAAAGGCCGGCGAGCAAAAATTGCGCTCTTGCATGACCTTTTTCTGCTGCACGACGTAAGTTTTTTGCAGCGGCTGGAAAGTTTGCCCCAGTGCCGCGCCCACTTAACAACATATCACCGCGCTGATATAACGCTTCTGGATGGTCTTGTTTAGCTGCAGCGCTGTAAAATCCAAAGGCACGTAGCGGGTCATAAATAGCGGTATCTTGATTACCATAAACTTCACCCAGCAGTAATTGCGCATCAAGATACCCTGCCCTCGCCGCCTCTTCATATAGAGCTAAGCTACGCTCCGGTGCATGAATTGCTAAGCTTTTATCACTCAACAAAGTCGCCATCTCAAACATTGCCTCTGCGATGCCAGATTTAATTGCATCTTTTAAATAGGGCAAGGCTTGTCGTGCGGAATCATCATTTACGCCTTTTTGCAACATAAATTGTGCAAATAACAAAGCAGCCTCAGGATTATCTTTATCCGCTGCTAATTTCAGATAGTTTAAATAAGCGCCATTCGTTTTCGCAAGGCTATTTTTTGATGTGCCTTCGGGCTCGCGTCGCATGAGCTGGACAAGCCGCCAAGCCGCATCTTTAAAATCTGCCAATGCAGCGGCCTCAAACCAGAAAGCAGCCTGCTGACGGTTTGCTTCAACACCCTTGCCAGTTAAATAGGCATTGCCTAAAGCGTAAGCCGCCCTGGCATTGCCTTGCTCAGCGGCTGCTAGAAACCATGTGAAGCTTGCTTCAAGATCGACAGCTACACTGCTCTTCCCCGTATATAATTCAGCCAAGCGAAGCTGGGCTTCCAAATTACCTGCCTTTGCTGCCTGCTTATAATATACGGTTGCCAAATTAACATCTGCTGGCACACTATCGCCTTCATCGAGCATGCGTGCATATTGAAATTGTGCGTCCACAACGCCTGAATCAGCAGCGTTGCGGATATAGTGGGGGGCTTCAGTTATATCTTTTGTCCGTCCTCGCAAAAACAATAACCTACCAAGACGTAAATGTGCATCAGGCCGCGCACGGGCATCCGCTTGACGAAAATATTGGATAGCCTTGTCTAAATCAACAAAGCCTATCTCACCGCTTTCATATAAAAGCCCTAGATGATAATTTGCTTCACCATCTTTTTTAGTAGCTGCACGGTGAAGGAGTTCTGCGGCACGCTGAATATCTTTTTCTACCCCTTCTCCCAAATAATAAGCTTTACCAA
>MDTG01045982.1_pt1 | contig 17048 bp, 4 predicted proteins | sample 811421 | NCBI WGS metagenome assembly MDTG01 (sample SAMN05326645, study PRJNA326480) | marine metagenome | isolation source: seawater | place: Pacific Ocean: South East | collected 2011
GAGTGCGATGACGACAACACCGTTCGATTCACCGACTCAGACAATCAAACATGCGCGGCTGTCTACCGAACCAAAGACATGCTCATGACGGTGGGGGATTAAGATGCCACGTAAAATCGACCCAGCAAAAATCAAAGTAGGGCATGGACTTGCCGCTTCGGACAGCGTTGAAGTCAACGCGTTGATCCCAGGCGCAGGCGAGCCAGGTTCCGTTGCCAGTGGTGGCGGGGCTGGATCAGTAGCCCACATTCAAGATGAGCATGATGCCCACCCTGCATCTGCCGTCTCTGTTGATGACGTTCCTAAGATCTATGACGCTTCCAATGTCGAGGGTGTTCTCGATGAGTTGGCTGCACTGGTTCCACCGAAGCCACCCACCATTGGTAACGCGCTTCACTATTTCAATACGACAGGAATCCCTGATTGGGGAATCTTGAAGCTGGACGATGCGTCTTGGTTCGTCCGAAACTTTGACCAGTTTGACTTGTCTTATGGTTGGGGTTGGGGCGGTAAGGCATCTACGCCTGAAGGGAAGAATCTCCGCGCAGGCGAAGAAGTCTACCCTTATTTTTGGCGACCCGTGTTTGTCGCAGAGAACCTAAACAAGTTCGCACCTTCAAACGATATTGATAGCGACAACACGTTTAATGTCGCAAGTGGGCTTTATGCTGGCGGTGGTGTCGGTGAAGCACACGCTGGTACGATCAATCTCGACAATGTGACAACACTCCAAATCATCCCTTCCAGTGGTCCGACAGGTGGGAAAAAAGTTGTCGTCTCAGGCGTTGTCTTCCCTGCCGATAGAGGCACGTTAGCATTGGTTCGTTTCGATGCTAACGGCGCAAGCTCTTTCTTTGAAGTGGTTGATCCAGACGACTTTAAGAAGCTCCGTGTGCTTGCGGCTCTTAATTTGGGTCAAGGCATCTTCGATAAGTGCGACGGCTCCCCAGGCGGCATTTTCTGGCTTGGGGATCACGGCGGCGATTGTGCGCCACATTCATACGACCCGTTCTCCTTCCCAGGGCGAGCAACAGGTCAGCTTGACTTGTACGAGATTCACACAGGTAAGCGTCGCAAGAAAGGCGTCGCAGATGCCGATTTCGCAGCCGACCACCCGTTCTTTGATTTTGATGGCGATGGCGCACAAGGCGCACCCGCTGCTGGTCAGGTTCGACTCGGCACTGATCCCAATGCAGGCATTCCGCTGATTACAGACGGGATTCCGATTTTCGGAGGGACGACCGCTGCCAGAGGTGGTGGACACGACCAAAACTTCTTCCGCTATCGCTTGCCGTACCTTGCTGAATACACACAGCCACACGGTCTAAAGTGGACGCCGCCAGCCGAACAACATCGGTATTACGACAAGCCCTTAGTGGCAGAGGATGAGGCAACTCCATTGGAGATCGCGGGTCAATACATTGGGTTTGAGCGCGATTACTGGACCTTTCAAGTTGCGCGGTATCGCCACCAATTCTCGCTACCAGACGACATTATCCTTGATCACGACTCACGGGCAAGCGGGACGTACGTTCTCTTTCACTTCAAGAAAGAAGAATACTTTGAGGACTGTGTGCGCGATGAGGTCATGCCGACTTCAGACCAGCTTTACAGTGCCAACTTAGCGCAACCCTTGAACCCGTCGAGCCACGAAAACATCATTAACCAAGCCACCTCCTACAACGAGGGCTTGGCTGGCGGTGTGCGCGAGGCGCGTAGTTACCACATCCTTAGAGCCAATATTTTTGAGGACGTTCTTGGAGACAAAGACAGCGAGTTTTGCCACAACCCTGTGCTGCCCATCATTGACGGGTCAGGTCAAGTAGCTCACGCAAAAGTTGACTTCAACCACCCGAATGAAACGACTGTCTTTGTCAGCGGGGTCAAGTATTGGATTTCTGGCGATTTGGACGACGCCGCCGCCAACGTAACTTTCCGACACCTTGATGTTTTGCTTAACGCGCCAGACCATGACGCAGGCATCTACGGGCTGTTTGAGACTTCTTGGTTAGGCTTTGACAACCCAGAGGGTGTAAATGCTTCACATGATCCCGACACCCACGCTGATAGAATGTCGCACAGGAACCCTGCACTGTTGAGCTTGTTTAGCTTGACGCAGGGTCTTGGTCGGGAAGACGGCACGTATGAGCTTGACCTAAAGCATCCAGAACAGCCGAGCGTCGTTGGCTCGAAGGGCGAGCGTCGCGGTCGAGTGGAGTATTCATACCAACAGCTACTCAACCCCGATTCTGGAGACTTAACGTACCCTGGGTCAGATAGACAAGCGCAGATGGAGGGTCACTTTGTGGTCAATGGTGACGATGAGCAGCCGTGCTTCTCGCGTGATGCTGTCATTAGGGCTTTCTTCCGACGCCCATTGAATCATGGCAGAGATTTTCTTGATTACACGTCATTTTACAATACGGGGAACACGGTCCAGCTCTTGGACCAAGGCTTAAACAACATTTCACAGTTCCTTTGGTACGGGGTGAACCACTTAGAAGGTCGCCGACCAATCAGGTACAGCAACTACCAGCCGTTTGCGGACCTCGAAAATGACGCAAACTGTCTGATGTACAAGGTTGGTCAAGATCGGGAAGAACGCTTCTTAGATGAGAGTTATCGACTCCGTTCTTCCTTCAGAAGTACGAACGGCTCAAAGGTGTTGAACCTTCCACATGAGGAAACCCTCAAAGGTCCAGGTCTCCCACACGGAACGGGTCTGATGATTACGATTCCTCGCAGTGGTTTTCTGTGTGTCGGAACCCCGTGGGAACACCTTCACTGGATGACTTCACTGTCGAACGCCGCTCCGTTGATCCCTGATGGGAATGGAATGGGCAGCGAGCTTCAAGTTGCAGGTTGGCCTGACAGAAATCCTCCGATTGAGGACGGTTTGTCAGCACCCACTATTTCGTCAGGGTGTTTGATTTATCCCAAGCAAGACTACAGCAACGCCAATCCTGTGGGACCAGACTATTCAGGTCTGACGGGTGATCGGTGCTGGATCAGATACTTCAACTTCTACAACTCTGAAGGGTCTTCAAAGGTCACATTTGAACTCGACGGCATCTCGTTGAGCGATTTTTTGTGGCAGGTTGGTTCGCCAAAGGCTGGCAGCGTAGCGATGGCAGTCCTTATCAAAGTTCCAGGCAGAACAACATGGATGGACATTGGACGCCGAGACGGTGATGGACCCTCTAAGCAAGACCCGTTTGCTGACGGTGCAGGCTGCATGATTATCGGTCCAGAGACGAAAGACTTAGACCCAAGCGATGAATGGGCAACGATGCCCCACCGATGCGTTGTGACCTGCAATTTGGGTCCAGCCACAACACTCTATAACAACCACGACAACGTACAACAGCTTCTAATGAAAGTGGTCATCTATGAGGATGGCGCGTCTTTAGATTTGGAACAAGGTGGACCGACAGGGACACACGCAAACTTGAAGGGGCTTGTCGGTATTCGAGTCACCCCAAAGGTGTAACCAATGACTTGTCTATACCCCGCCTTGAACAGAAGCACGGAGACTGATTGATGGCTACGGACAGCAACGACCTGCTAAATAGACTGAGAAAGCTGCTCGCTGAAGCGGCTGGGACCACTGACTTTAGAGAGCCTTGGCAGGAGCTTTTTGGGCGTCAGGACAGTGTGCCTCCGAGAGCTATTCGCGCAGCGGAAGCTGTACGTGGTTTTTCGGGCAGTTGGGCTGCTTCCTACGGCTTCAGTCCGAGCATGAATCTTACCAATGCGGCGAGTGGAAACACGCCAACCCCTAAAGCTGGCGTAGTCAGCCAGCTTGGTCGAATCGGCTATCCAGAAATCAATTTTGTTCCCTACAACTGGAACACAAACGCTTTTGGGATCAACAGCCCCGCGCTTGTCGGTCACCCTGTCAGCTTTGAGTTCGTTGGTCCAACCGTCAAAAACAGCACGGTAAGTTTTGGGGTGGACTTCAACCTTAATGCAGTCCTTGTCTCAGATGACGTTACGGACACCTTTGGGATCACAGACAACAGCTTACAGACAACGCCACACTGGGTTATGATTAACGATCCTGGCGCGGGTCTGGATGCTGTACATGAGGGGTATTACCCACCGACAGCCCTAAATGCTTGCGGGGAAACTAAGAAGCACCACGGGACTGCTCGGTATGAGCTGTTCCGTGTCCAAAGAATCGAAGAAAAGAAACTGATTCTACATGGTGGCAAAGTTCTTAGTGACTACTTCGAGAATGCCGATGCTGCTAACAATGCCAACTTAGGCGCAGTTTCACTGATTAAGCCAAAGGTCGCACGGCTTGCTCCCATTTCGAGGGACAACCGAACGTGGGCGGTCTTGCCGCCAGCTCGCGCTGCTCAAGGCGAGTACAAAACCAGCCTCGACGCTTGGACAGGTCTGGATGAAGACTGGCTTCAGGGCGTCGCTCTGCCCATCCCCAAGCCCATCACTCTCCAAGACTTTGACGGGAATAAGAAATCTCAGCAGTTTGATGGCAACTGGAATCCTTACTACGGTAACGAAAACAACTTATTTACAGCGTCTTTGAGCAACGGTCTTGGTATGGCACTTGGGGTGCCTGATACGGGTCGTTTTCGTGTCTTTGCAGACAATCATTTTCTCGCGCTCGTCAATAAACGGTTGTCGCGGAAGCAGAAAACAATCCTGCAAGTCCATGACATTCAGCCTAACCGCAATCGCGCCAGACCTGACTGGTTAGGGGCGCACAACCATAACCGTATTGAACAATTCCTTGGCTACCATGAGATTGTAGACGTTGGGGATAACTACCTTGAATGTCGCCTCCAACAGACAGTTGACCCAACGACAGGTGAGCCTGCTCCTTTCTTTGACGCATGGACTATTTACGAAGAAGACAACCAAGACGAAGACTACTTTACATTTGAATGCTCGTTACATGCTGCCATTGACTCGTTGTTTAGTGATGTTCAAGAACAGCCTCAGACGAACTATGATGATATCGAAGCGGCACGACTCACAGGTCTGATTGACCCGAAAGAAGTCGGGCGGTCTTTGAAGCGACACGGTGTGAACGAGGTTCCAATCGGCGCACACTCACTTCGTGCTGATCGAGCAATTCCGAACACTCAGATCAACCAAGACCCAGGCTCGATGCTTGATCTCGGTTTCCGCATGGTGTTGTACACAGCCAAGCCTGAAGAAAGCGTCGCACCGCTGGCTGTCGCCGCGTCCAATACCCCCACAAGTCCTCAAGCGAAGCAAAACGACTTCGGTGATTACGTTTATGAGATTGATTGGAACAACCCCCTCACCTCAAATGAACTGATCCTTGATCCGAGCATTACGGATGAGACTCAGTATGTCGATGTAGACTATGCCGCTGGTACGGTCACATTCTCCCACCAGCCAAAAGCAGGTGGTGACATTGCGATCTCTCATGGCGGCGAGCCAATTATTTTCGCAGCCTTTGTGCCTTACTCTATGGAAGGTGGTCAACGAGGGTCAGCCGTCCGAGTGACGGGTGGAGATCTTCTCTCTGCTAACCTTGGCTACCCAAACCCGATTCAGCATGACGTGTTCTCACAACGTGCGTTGATGCGTACCGTCAATCAGCCGCAAAACGTCGGTCATGGCGGTAACCTTCAGTTGAGGTTCGAGAAAGGGGAAGACGGAGAGTATCCTGCAATCCCCTCATCAGGGTATGTCCATTATCTCGAAAAAGAGCATGAGACGCCTTACACCGATACGCACAACTGCCTGACCAACGATGTGTTTTCTTACGGGGCTATCGAACACACTGTTGATGGTGATGGGAATAAGATCGTTATCTTGCACGACGTGCATTTTGATGATTCTTATGGTGTCACGTATCTCTTTGATCCGAACACCACTGTCACATTCAATCACCGTGTAGACATTAAGTACGCCTACGACACGTCCCGTGGAAGCAGTGCGCGAACAGATGTTATTCGCTTCAACTATGCAGACCTGACCTACAATAAAGATGGGTCTGTTTCTGTTATGCCGACGGCGGTGGCTGGTCCAGCTCAAGAACTCCGATCCTATTTCCCACTTGGCGAAAGGCTCGACAAAACCACTGAGGTTTCTCGATTCCATTTCGATGAGTTGACTCAGCGGTGGACGACGGATGACCCACCTTGGATGGACAGCGGTCACGAAGACCCACCAAACCAGTCTCATGAGATCGGAATCGAGGTTTCTCGCGGTCGTCTTTACACGAATTGGGAGTTCTCTCCCAAGAGTGGCGCACGATTCCGTCGTGTTGCAGGTCTCATCACGAATGTCGATTACGCGGTGACCAATAAGAGTCAGCCCGTCCCGAGCGGCTTTAAGGTTCGTGCTGAAGGCGCAATGCTGCTTAACTGTTTCCCAAATCTGCAAGATTTGACCAAAGCCTATTCGCTTCACGCCGTTGTGGAAGGTGGTGCGATTTCCTCTCGTACTTACCCTGGGGTTAAGGGTGGTGATGTAGAAATCCAGCATCCCGACCGACGTAGGCGATTTGTGTTTGCGGTCAAGGACTACCCTTCGTCTGTTCAATCTTCTCAAACAAGTCCAGCAAACCCACGCAACTGGGTGAGCGTTATTGTCGATGCTGGTGTTTCAACCACACTCGCGGCACTCGCCGTCAAAATTAACGATGTGTTTGCACAGCAAGGCATTTCTAATGCCGCCTACATCGACCCGCGCACAGAGAGCTTGAAGGTCGAAGGGCGACAAGTTCAAGCAATACCGAGCTTCCCATTCTTTGCGTCAAACAAAGTCGGTTTGACTCTCAGCCAAGGGACATACGAGTTTACAATCAACCTTCAATCGGCAATGGGTTCATTTGGTAGATCCGAGGCAGGGTGGGTTCATTTCAATGTTTCGATGACAGTCGGACCCGCTGGCGAAACCTTCGCCAGTGCAGCGGATTTCGCGGCGGCATTGAATGAGCGTTTGCTGTACTCATCAACCACAATCGAAAAGCTCGAAGCCGCTGGATTTTATCAAGGGTTGTTTGCCTCGGAAAACCCTGAGCTTTTGGCTGCGGGGATCAGGGAACACCAGCTTGTCTTTGTAGCAGAGAATGACCCTCGCGCACCTTCTACCCTTGGAGCTAATCAGGTCGCTTTGCTTTGTAGTGGTCAAGGTGTCGCCGCAAAGATGCCATTGGAAGCAACTCAAGATGCCAGTGACCTTGATTGGGGTCAAGTAATTGCACCAAGCGTGTTGGTAGAGATTGATGGGCATAATCAAGGCTTAGGCAATACGAAAAAGAACCTTTTAGAATACTTGGGCGGTGATTTCGAGGACGGTGCAAGAGCCGCACTGCTTTTCGGTATTGATTCGCGCATGCAGTCCAACATAGCAGGCAAAACCTACCCAACAGGCGCAAATCCTGATGGGTTCGTTGCTGGTAGTTGGGACAACCCCATTCTCGGTGCATACGCAAACCACGATGAGCTTGGTTTCCCTAAAAGCGGTACGACTCCCATCGGTCGCTTTATTGGTTCTTTCCCCATTGAGTCTGCCAGACACAATGGTAACGAAGTGGAGTTCAACCTTCGCTTTCCTACTGGACAGTCATCTAACTGGTTCAATGACCAAACAGCCGTTGGGGATCTCGACAAGTACCTTGTGAAGTCGAACCCTCTCACTCGGTTAGGTCTGTCTGCGTATGACAACACCCCCGTTAAGCGATCCAGAAATGGGTGGTTAGGTCGTTGGGCTTGGCCCCACAACGCGCCAGAAATCCTGAGCAATGAAGCGTTACAAAGCGTGGGTGGGATCAGCGACATATACCTTACGTTTGCTGATAGTGCTTGGAACGAACATGAGTTCTCCTCTCTTTTGGGTGGGGTCGATAACTCTCGGACTTCTTTTTTGGTTGAGGTTTCTCCTGAGCAAGTTGAAGAATGGACGAGACCGCAAAGCGTTTGGGATGACATTTCTTACGGCGATGTTTTCACCGCCTATAACGACGAGTACAAGCACCCTGTGCTGTCTGGTCGGGTCATTCAAAAGGTTCCGAAGACAGAGTTGGATGAGAACGGGGATGCTGTAGATACGGCACCACAGCTTTTTGTCTTGGCTCAAGAAATGATTGACGTGACCCCCAAGAGTTTTCGGGTATCCCCCGAAAGTGATGTGTTCGCTTGCAGCGTAGTCCCATCACCTATTTGGGGTCGCCACGCAGCCGTCGCTCACACGATGAGCATTAAGGCTGCACACGGAGACAAAGAGCTTTCTTCTTCGCATGGCTTCGGATCTGCCCACCCAAGTCCAGATGCACTGTCTTCAGTGCTTATTGGTGCTGGTAGGGTCAGCATGTTGTCGTCCCTCGGTTCGATTGAACCGACAGGGTTTGCTCTACACAACCTAATTGAAGACCCTCAAAAGTTTAAGGTTTACAATGAAAACGACCCTGCGACCTTTGGACAGACTTCAGTTTATGTCGAGTCAGGTGCTTGGTCGATGCCAGCCCGAGGTGACCAGCCTCCGTATTGGAGCAGCAAGGGTAATCGCACGGGTACACACAACACACCACAGCCACGAACTTCCTCAGTACGGGGCGGCGTTGGTGGTTTGCGAGTCAGTGGCGACGCTCACCTGTGGCTGAATGACATTCAAGCATTAAGGTCCAAAGAGGACAGTGCCTACGTCTTGCGTGGACACGTCAATCAAAGCGTATCAGGGAGAAAAGACACCTTCGCAGGTCATCTGCCAGACGCCATGACGACGCTTGTTCCTGCTCGGGGCATGTACGTCACCGAAGCAACTGTTGTTATCGGATTGAAAAAATCTGACCTCGCTGCTGTGGAAGGTTTCATCAATACCCATAGCGCGTACGGTACGATCTCGTCAGCTTCGGCTATGGGTGTGGACTTTCCTGGCTTTGCGGCTTCGCCGAACCCCTACGATGTGGGTGAAAAGTATCTGGCTTTAGGTCAGGCAGGAACCGCCTCTGATTATCCGCTTCCAATGCCTTCATTGGCAGGCTCTTACATCGAAGTCGGACAAACCACCTTTAAGGTGATTGCAACACCCGTCATTCAAATTGGCGGGTCTTCCGATTCAATTTTGTACAACTGGACTAAGGATGGGAGTGCAGGGACACCTCTATTCGCTGACCACCCGCCCATTAACGGAATCAAAGAAGACACGGTTGTTCCAAGCAGGGGTCGTAATCGTGAGTCACAGTTTGTGGCGTTCATGGCGATTCGAGTTGAAACCTTTGTGGGACCGACGGATGTTCTGGAAACCCCCACACCTCAAGCGTGGGCGTTCTATAGAGATTCCGACAGGTATCACCTCATCTACACCGCTCATGTGGTTGACCCAGGCGGGTCGCCAACTGGGGCGCCATCGTCGCTTCGAGGCTTAACCCTTGATCCCAAAACAATCGCAGGCAAAAGTTGGCTTAAAGCAGAAATCCTGTTTGACAATGATTTTGAGGGGGCGTCCCCGTCATCGCTGCCCTCAACCGCGCCTGTACATCAGTCCACTAACTTTCAGACGTTAGGTGAAACTGAGGCTACGCAGGGGATGCACGGCACCTGTGAGCTTCTCGGTGTCCACGATCAAATTGGTCGGTACGGGAAACACTCAAGTCGAGCATTTTTCACGATGCCTGCCTCGAAGTTCGACCCCGACACCTTTGTGTCGATGTTTGCGCGAATGGTCGTCTTATCTGATTCATCTGGATTGGTGGATGGCGATTCTAATCTTAACGACCTGCTTGGTTACCCTCGTCGCTTAGGTCCAGGCGTAATGATGGACGGTGGTTTGGGCTTGGTTCAAGCCACGGCTTTCCGCGCACGACCTCGCCCGAAGCAGACCGAGAGCCTTGGTCAAATGACCGTGTGGGGTCGAGGCGCATACCCGTTCTTCAATGACCGAGACGCAGCTTACCATGTCGGTGTTGAGTTACCCTCTACCTTCAACACGTCTGAGTTCCACGGCGAAGTGTCAATCGCCAACCCGCAAGGTCGGTTGGTCTTTGAGAGTCCTTGGGCAACTGAGGGCTTGGCTGCGAACATGTTTACTGCGCAGTTCGCTTCGGAAAACTATGTTGGACCCCACCATTATGGTTGGAAGGGGATCAACGCGGGGGACAATATAATACCCGTCTTGGAAAGCGGGCAAGAATCGCTATACAGGACAGGCGGCTTGGGGATGTCCGACACGCTGTTCCCTTACGTCAGCTCTGGTATCGTTTACAAAACGCCAGGAACAACCGTTTATGAGCGAGCATTCAGCTCGATTGACGCTACAGGCAGCAACCCACATCGCAAGTCTCAATCTGGAAGCCACAACCGTGGCGGTATCGCTGGAATGGGAGTGCCATTTAAGGGAGAAGTTCTTCTTCTGCCTCAAGGACCAACATCACAAGGTACGGGCAAAGCTGACTACACTTATGGCGAAGGCGAGACGCCGCTGGACATTCCGCTTTATGAGTTTTTGAATGGTGCGACCGAATCTCAGATGGTTAAGGACGGTACTGGCAACGATGTTTTAGTTCCAAAAACAATTCTTGCAAGCTCCCCTTTCGGCATCAACCTCTCTGGCGTTATCGGCGGCAACGCGAACATGTCTTATGCGCGTTTGAATAGGGGTCCAGCCAAGCATAAGGGCGAAATGGGAACTGTTTCCCAAGCCTACCGACACTCGAACAGCCGTGAGAGTACGGCTGATTATGATACACTGGCTGAAGATGGTAGAAGCCCATCGTTCCAAGTTCGATTGCTGGACGGAATGGTCTTGGAAGACACCACCAACGGGACGTTCTACACCGTTGGGAGTATTGGTCGAGATGTGTATCGACCAAATGCAACCACCGCGATGGGATTTCTTGGCGATGATGTTCGCTCGCCCGTAAACGGTTCACTTGTGGCTTCAGGCGCGGACCAGTACCGCGTCGTTGATCCCACAGGTACAAATTATGATGTGAGGGCTTTGCCTGAAGCTCTCTACGACTTCACCGACGCTTTCAAAGCAGATACAGATCCTTTCGTCGATACGAGCAACGGGTTTGGCGACAGAACAGACAGTGGTGCGGTTCGCCGCCCGTTGTTTGGACACAACATGAGAATCACGCCAAACGTCGAGTTTGTGCCTGTCCTTGGACCACGGGGCGTTCGAGGTGGGTTGCTTCCGCCTTGGATTAACCTGAGTGGGTCGGGGTCGAAGTTTCGGTTGACCATGCTCCAAATGGGCATGGACGCAGACGCGATCTTTTACGATTTGAACCACGACTTTAAGGCTGATGACACAGGAAAGATGCTCTATATCTGCGGAACGCACACCTACGAACATACTGGATGGTGGGTCGTTGTCGCTGTCATTGACGAGCGGTTTATAAGCGAGTCCAATATTTTCAGTGGCAGAAAAGCCTATGCACACGGAGACGGCGAAAGTGAGTGCGAACTCACAAACTTTGCAGTTCTGAGAAAGTACAACTGGAAGGACCGTCAGGTTAATCATGTGACCGACGGTTCAAATAGAATGACGGTTGGAAACAGCCAAAGGTCTTATGACGCAACAGGGATGATCCCGTTACGCTACCGTGCGCCTTACGTGACTTTGGTTGCCGACAAGAAAACAAACTTGTCTGACGGTAAGGGATTTCTCGGAACCGCCTACAACGGCGATGGAGACATGACGTGTGGTGACTTCCGTATCTGCTTCATCGCAGCGGACGGCACAAAGAGTAACGTCGTCGTTGACTCGACAACTATGGAAGGACTGACAACGCTTACAGATGTTGGAGACTTCCTTAATGGGAACGTCAAAACCAACGGCCAAGAGTTCCTTTCTGATCTTAATGGCAAACCTGTCGCCGATGTTACGCCGTTCGTTTTTTGGAGTGTGATAGAAAACGTCTTGTTTGGCAGATACCTTCTCAATGAGATCTCAATGTCGGAACGAGGCTTGGTGTTAGGTGGTCAAGCAGGGTTTACCGTTTATTGGGAAACCCGAACAGACTTGGACGACAAAGTAGGCTTCGTGCCAATCGTCGGACACAGTTTGAATGCAGACCGAACAGAAGGCGACCGAAATAACGCTTTCCCTGTCCAAACTGCCCTTTCCACTATGAACGACACATTCACTCCATACAAGGAAACCGCAGCGCGTGGTCTTCGTTGGGTGTTCTCACATCCTCTTACTGAAGAGAATGTGGGGTCTTACGTCCACTTAACCAAGCCCCATAAGTATCACTTTGGTCGGGGTTTGGTCTCTCAGGAAAGCCTAAACCTTACGGCTGCCGAGATTCAAGTCCAAGATAGCACTTGGACTACAGGCTACTACGCCGAACAAGATCAGAGCGCGTACAAGGGTATTCACCTAACGACTGATATTTGGAGGATTAACCGCTGTCCTAATACGGGGAAGATTGTCCTTGGTGGGGATTGTGAGGTTTACTTCACTGAAGCCCATAAGGTCTGGCGTCCTTCTGGCGCTGACCTCGGATACGGACAAGCGGTGATGTATTCGCCCTTGGGTGTTCACGGTAACTGGCAAGATACAGACACAGGCGGCTTGCCAGTTGAGCAACTGAATTGGCCCACCTTGTACGACCTTCAACCTATTGCGCGTGAAAAGATCGTTTCGATCTCACCTTCAAGCGCGAAGTCTTCGTTCATGTTCACTCGCGGTCGCGGTGATCAACGGGACATTCCAATCGGACCTCAAGGTGTTGGTCCGATGGTCGTCGCAGGAAACGCCCCACCAAACGTGCCAGAGGCTTCGTTTGTGATGGAACCTTTCCAGCTTATGAGCCGATCTGAGGTATTGAAAACAGCGATGGCACTACCTTCGGAATTGCAGTTCGATACCCGCGTAGAAGCAAACAACGCTGATGTGAATCTCGTATCGTTGATGACAATGATCGAAAAGTTGGAGGCGCAAAGAGCTGAAGCAGAGGCTTCGGTGACTAATTTGGAAGCGCAAATAGCGGATAATGAGTCTGAATCAGCTTCGTCTACAGTGATTGTAAATGACGCTATGGTAGTCGTAAATGAGCTTTCTCTCTTAATGCAAGAAGAATTAAACGACATTGAAAACATCGACGCTGACGGGAATGTCAGAGTAAAACAAGCCATGTTCGACGATTGGGAAAAGATCATTGAGCAGACAGAGAGTTTCTTAGCTGAAGTTCTTCAGCTTGTTTTCGGACTTCAAGGAAAAGAAACTGAAGCTGCAAATGCGGTCGAACTGGCTTCCATTGAGGTTCTTGAACTTACTGAGGCCAAGACCGCGTTGGCTGAAAAGATTGGTGAAAAGCAATCAGAGAAGGCTGCTTTAGAGGTCGAGTTAGCAGACCTTGAGACAAACAAGGATGCGGCATCACTGCAATCGTTGTCAGCTATTGTTCTGCTCACTGCAAAGGAAAACGAGATCAGGCTGATTGATGAGAACTATGATTTTGAGGCTGATCTGGATTCAGATGACGCAAATTTGCAAGCTCTAATCTACGAGCGTCGTGAGGCTATCGAGAGTTACACCAACATCGCCAACGACATTTCGCAGCTTAGTGAACAGATACTCTTAAAACAGCAAGATATTGAGACCCTTGTGTCAAAATTGACTGCACTTCACTCTGAAGTGGATGCTGTTGACGAAGAGCTGACAGTGAAGACTGATTATGAGAACCAAGCCATAAGCCTTCTTCAAGAAGTGCAATGGAAGTTAGCTCTCGACGTGGCACAGATAGATAATATCCTCGCTGTAGTGGGTGACGGCTTCTCAACCTTAGATGAAAACATGTTCCTGTCCCTTTTAGGGCAAGCTGACATGCTCGGGTTCTCTTATGCTTCCTTGGAAAAGGCAGTTGAAGTTGCCTTATCTAATATGAACGCCGCTCATGCAAGCGAACTTGGTGCGTTTGAGGCACAGCCAGAAGTACAAACACTGCTTGTCCATCAAGAGGTTGTGGCGGCTTTTCGCCAAGCAATAGAGATACTTGTCGCTGAGTCAGTTATGCAAAACCGCGCCAATGCCAACAGGTATGAGGCTTTAGTTGAATTAAACAAAGACGAACGGCTTAGGGTTAAGAATAAGATCGCCAACTATGATCAGATGCTTGCTGATTGGCAGGCGAACTTAAAAATACTGATGGCTCAAGGCATCTCAGACCCCGTGATTGCTTCAAAGTCGGAGTATGTCTGGTCGCCAGCAGGAGAATGGTGGCAGCTCTATCAGCCAGCGTGGGATCAATATGGACCTGATGCGTCGGCTGCGCCACCCACTCTAAGGGTTGACCTGACAGAGACATTTACTCAGGCGATTGGGCCTGGCTCTGGATTAAACAGTCCGCATCCTGGGCGTTTCCCGCGTGGTGTTCGTTTGAATCGTCTATGGGTCAACTTCGGTTCGTGGGGTACACCGCCTAACACCAAGGGTGGGCGTCGGATGATGACCCTTCCTGGCTATGTGCAAGGGATGGAAGAGGGCGAGACTGTAGTAAACGACGTTCTCGACGAGTTGTACATCAGCTTCAACTTGATCTTGGAAATCCCTGGCTCCCAAGCCAGAGAAATCCAAACAGGTAGAATCCATCCGAAAGGTTCTGGTACAGCAGGGTTCCCGTTTGGCGACCGCGCACCAACGAGTGCGACAAACCACAGGAGCAATGAAGATGCCAACGATGAGTTTGCGAAAGACACTTTCCCAGGTGGAACCATCGTTGTGCCGCTTTACGTGAACCGTGAGGCTGGCGACATGATGCCAAACGTCATGGAAAGGTTCGTAACAGTTGGTCCTAAACCACGCTGGAACTCAAACCTGTCCTTGAACACGGATGACCCAGAGTTTAACGATTGGTCTGGCGGTCACTATGAGCATGGTTTCGGAGCGTCGGGCGACGTTAATGACACCAGTTTGTACAGTAGTGACAACTTGCCACTCACGTACCAAAGACTGCATTGGTCTGGCATTAAGTCAAAAGATTTTCATACGAAGATGTTCGTCAACTCCTTCAACCCTGTCGTTTGGGGTGGTATGGACTTCGCGCCTCCTTCAGAGGGTGGTGTTTTTGAGAAGCCTAAATACGCTCGCGTTCAAGCAAGTGTGTTCCCAAGACAGTCGGTAATGGGTGGTGGTTATCGCTCGGTGTTTACCAGCGGCTTGGAGCCAGACGGGGAAGTGTTCAAGCAGTTTGAGCCACATTCTCTTTCGGCAGCCACGATGACAGGGGTCACCGTGGCTCATTCCGCACAGCATCTTGCCCCACCAATGGTGCAAGCAGGTAGTTATGCTTCTTCCAATACTGAAGGCGGCTACTCTTGTCCTCACGCATTTACTGTTGCACTGACCCCTGTTGGTGACAGCTTCATTCCAAGTCGTTCTTACAGACCTGGTGGGTTGACGCCAACGAATGACGCTGATCATTGGCTCGGAGTTTATGGTCGCGGTCTTGAAACCAAAAAAGCCGCTGTTAGTGACCAGTCAGAAAGTACCAGAGCGTTCAAGGTTGGTAATTGGCTCGACCGAATCAAGACCAAGTACGGCATTTTTGCACCGTCGGGATCAATGCTGCCGCCTGGTTCGCGAGTATACTTAGAAGTCGCTGTTGGGCCTGGGCCTTCGGCTAAAGAGCAAGACCCCGAGGCTTACTGTGCCGCTGGTACATGGGTTGGTGGGATTAAGCTCAGTTTCGATGTTGAAACCGCTGATGGTACCGCATGGACAACCGACGTAAACACCCTTGGCGACGAGGAAGGATAGTCATGAATAAGAATCTACTTCAAAAGCTCGCCAGAGGGGTGGCACAACGTGCCACGGGTCAAGAAAAGGCAGCAAGTGTTGGGCGTGTTCTAAATCGGAACCAAGCTCGCCGCGTTGCCTCACGGGTGTTGATCTCGAAGAAAGCCCCCGACAACTTGATTGCCGAGTGCAAGTATTGGACAAAAGAGCTTGGGCGAAAGCTCAAGGCGAAGACCAGCTTGAGCTTCACCCGACAAGGCGGTTGCCAAATCAGCTTCTCCGAAGATTGGGGTGGCTACTCCATCGAGGCACACGAAATCGGCAACGTCATCGTGTGGTCGTCAGGTCGAGACAAGGCAGCGAATCTTCCACGCGAGATCGAGAAGCTGGCTCAGAAATCCAAGCGCGGCGCGATGGCTCTCTACCGTGAAAACTCTCCGAGTGTGAGTGCGCGAGAGGTAGCATATAGGTGGGCGTCGAAGGAGGGCTGCAAATGAAAGTCATCGTAAACCACACAGACAATAAGCTCATCGAAGTCGGCAAATCCCCTGAGATTGGAGAACACATGTTCGTCAACGGGCGTTATTTGCTGCCTGTTCCTGAAGGTTCTGATCTCGACATTGAGAAAGGCGCAAAGGTCGTATCAGACGACGGCTCTTTCGGTGCTGACTCTCTCGTACATCAAGCCTTTGAGGGCTTACTCGCTCAATATCCCATGTACAGCCACGTCATCTACAACCCGAACATTCTCGCTAAGGATGTAGAGGATTACGACGTTGACGCAGGTTTGACAGAGGTTGGTCCTCCATTGGTCGCGCACACTTCGAGAGCGCAAATCGGAAGATACCCAGGCCCCCAAGCTGGAAACGCTGCGGGATCAACGATTGTTCTTCCGCAAAACAACCATGTGGACCCAGCTCGACCAGGACTTCTCATCACCAACACCTTGGACATTGAGCCATTTGTTAGTGAGTGTGGCGCCGATGAGTTTATGGTGTGGTGGATGATTGCAACCATCGACACCACCCATGACGTGATCACCGATTATGGTTTTCAGGCAGGGACGAACAACCCTGCGATACAAAAGTTCAACTTCATTGACCAAGAACCTGATGGACTCGATGTTCTACTTTCCGTCAACGACGGGGAGTCTTATTTCAAGGTCAACCGATTGGAAGCGATTGCGTTCTGCGACACCGCAACTAAGCTGAGACTTGCTTTCCTAAATCGAACGGGAGTGAAGTATCGGATTCTTGGTTGGGCGGTGATGTTTTAGCCGTCCGTTGAAGGGCGTGTATCGGTTGTGGCTCTATACCCCGACAAGTGTAGGTACGTGCAGTGCGCGTGTAGAGTAA
>MDTG01256285.1_pt1 | contig 17047 bp, 29 predicted proteins | sample 811421 | NCBI WGS metagenome assembly MDTG01 (sample SAMN05326645, study PRJNA326480) | marine metagenome | isolation source: seawater | place: Pacific Ocean: South East | collected 2011
ATCCATTTAAAAGTATTGTTCCACCTTCATCTACATTATGATCTTGTGGTGAAAGAGAATTAATTTTACCACCAGCATTAGAATAGTTTGGATTGTAATAATAAAGTATTGGTGAGTTTAAAGGTATTTTAATTTGTATGAATGCACCTTCTGTACCTGTGGCAATAGTAATATCAGACTTAGTTACATCCGTTGTATATTCTGATCCACCACCATGTGTTCCGTCAGCAGTAGTACTAAAAAGAAATGGATGATTTAATGTTGATGTTTCATTATATAATGATGAATCAGATAAATCAAATTTGTATGTCCACCCTTGTTGTAAAATTAAATTTCTTTGTTTAACACTATCTACTATAAAGTAATAAGTTGAGCCACTATCGTCTGTATCAACTTTAACTTTTGTATTAACAAATCTTACTGAAGCTGATTCAATAGATGTTGCATCTAAAACAATATTGTCAGTAGTAGTTGTATCAATTATTTGTGTGTCTTCCATTAGAAGATTGCTTTCGTTTTGAGAACTTGTTTGATCTTCTAATACAAAGTTTATAGGTAAGTCACTTGATTGTTCCATATCAAATCTTTCGATATTTTCAAAAGTACAATCTAGTTGTTGTGTTGTTGCGTTCCAAGCTTTTACAACGCCTGTATGTCCAGCTGTAGATAAAGTATTACCTGCGGCGAAAGACCCTGTTATATCTTTTAAAATAAAGTGAGCTCTAAAACGCATGTCTGGTAAATCAGAACTATTGTAATTAAATCCACTATCATTTACCTTTAACGATTCTATTCTACCAATATCATTTGTTAATGCAATAAGTTTAGCACCACTACCACTTTCTGTTTCAATAGTAATTGTAGGAAGTGAAGTATAACCTGTTCCTTTATTATCTAAAAATATTCTACTGATAGCTGTTGCCTCATCGTCATCAGCAAAAGTACCTCGTTCTAATACTAGAACATCATCATCACTAGTATAACTGTCAAGCGATATTTGAGTTTCGTTTGTTTCGATCTTATCCCCAGCATCATCACCTGAACTATTTGTTCTATCTAAAAGAATATTATCTTCATCTGGTATTGGCCATTTACTATAACTATGCGATGCAGGTAAATCTGTTTTACCATGATTTATATCACCTGCTGGCATATAGAAAGTTATACCAGGGTATTCAACAAAAGTATGTGAATGTGAATTATCTGCTCCGCCTGCTCCAGCTTCTGTCAAATATAAAGGATACCAATAACCTTCTAATCCAGCACCTAACTGATTATACTCTGCTGTTGCATAGATATAATAAGGTCCGTCACCTATATCTCTTTTTTCTATTGCAACATTAAAAGGTGTTAATGATGTTACTGTTCCTACTTCTCTTGTTATTCCACCTGTACCATCTTCTAATAAAAATTTTCCACCAACGGCAGATACTATACCTGATGCAGCTGTAATTCCACTTCCACCTGTGAACTGAACTAAATCACCTACTTCATATCCACTACCAACTGTTTGAATAAAGACTTCACTTACCGATCCCTCTTTAATTGTATTAACTAATACATCTGCTTTTCCGTTTCCTTTATCTGTATCAAGAACTGCAGCTTCAGATAGTGAATGTAGTATACCATCGTTAATTAAATTTGTGCCTGTAATAACTGTCTTAACTGTAAATGTAATTTTGATATCAGTACTAGTTGAAGTTGCCTCAATTGTTTCGCCTGTTTCAAAAGTACCTAATACATTTTCTAATTCTAACTCTGAAACTGAATCTGTTCCTTGTTGGAATGTTGCAGTTGAATCAACTGTAGCTGTTGCACCAGATGTTTGCCCTGTAATAACTTGATTAAGTATTTCAGAAGATGCACCAAGACCATCAGAGGTACATCTAATTTTAATTTTTTCTTTCCATTTACCATCTGATACACGAAGCATATTTTCATTTGGATATATAACATTTGCGTTTTCATTAAGTAGTAAACGCATGAAAAGTTTATGACCTTCAGCTGTTCCTTTTGCTGAATATAAATCTTTAATTGATTTAATTAAATTTCTTTTTGATATTCCACTTGCTAATGTGTTTGGAATTACTTTTAGAAATGCTTCTCTGAACTGATCGAAGTATTCAAATAAAGTATTATCTATATCTGCATACTCTAATAGTTGTTGAATGTTTTGTACAGGGTTACCTTTGTAAGATAATAACTCTGCCTCTGCACCAGAAGTTGATCCTTTAATTTTTTCCCCTACTTCAAATCTTTGGTTTGATGTAATGTATAATGCTGTGTTACGAACATCTTCTACAATAACAGTTGACTTGGCACCAGATGTTTGACCTACAATTTCTTCATTGTTTAAAAATTCTATTGAGTCTTCTAAAACTACTCTATCAACAGCTGCACCTAAGATACCATTCTCAGAAAGAATATATGCTTTAGTTTCTGGCTCTTGAATAACATAGTTTGTAGTAGATGAGTAAGTCATCTTTGCTGACTCTAAAAACTTATAAAACTCTTTTACAAATTTAGTAAAGAGAGCATGATCTGATTGTACAAAATCAGGTACCTGACCTTCTATTAATGGACTTAACTTATTTTGTATTGTAGGACTATCTTTGCTCATTCTGTATCATTCTAGTAACTCGATGTTCCACCAGAAGTTGATACAGTTGTTGTCGCTGATGATCCACTACCTGAAGTAGAGTATGAACTACCAGAAGAAGACTCTGTATCTGCTGAGGCAGTAACAGTTGTATTTGTAAAATCTATTTCTAATATTTGGTTTCTTACAGGCACAATATCATTTGTATTTGGTGTAACTATTATTCTTATTTGTGTTGAAGTTGCATCATCAACATTTGATATAGCAGTTATATTAATATTATTAATTTTAATTACGCCTGAAGTATAATCAATTGTTCCAGCTTGTGAATCAGCATATGATCTTGTTGTTCCAACTAAAGAATATCTTCTTATATTTCCAGCACCATCTTCATCAAAGAAAAATTCAGAAGTAGTATCTGTACCAACTTTGAAACCTGAAGAAGTTAATATTCCACCTGTTGAAGCTAAGTAACCATCTTCGGGGTGATACAATGCATTATTAAAAGAAAGATTATAAGATGTTGTTGTACCTGTTGTAGGTGTAAAAAATTTAGATAACTTAAGCGTTGTTGTGTTATTCAATATTGAAGTATGTGCTTCGTCAATTGTTCTTCCAACTGCTGATGCTCTGTATTGAGAATTAAAAGTTTGTAGATTATTAGTATTATAACTTGTTAATGCTGATGTAATAAGTGTAGCAATATCCGATGCTGATTTTGTTGTTGCACTAGAATCATATTTTGCAGCTGTTGTTAATCTTAAATAAGTTGTCTCTGGGTCTACTACTTGTGGTGTAATAGATGCCACAGTATATTTTTTTAAGTCATTAACTAATTGTGATTTCTGAGTTGATGTTAAGTCAGCACCAGTAGTTGATTTAATTGATATAAACACTTTACCGTATTCTGGTGTAGATGATACACCTGTTGATGCATCATACGATCCGTCTTCTCCACCAAACACATTAACTGCTTGTGTATTAGCAAATAATTTTTTTACATATGTTTCATAATCAGAAGTTGTAACACATCTTCCTTGCGATGCATAATTTAAAGGTGCTGATAATTTAATTGAACTTAAACTTTCTGGCTCTGCTCCACCTGTTGCTCTCATGATTGTTGAAACTGTTATGTCTGATTCTCCAGCGATAGATGATGGTGGACTAAAAAGCGCAGCCCCATTCGCTTCTGTTTTGTTTGTAACTACATAAGAAAGTGAAACTATATTACCATCTTCGATTGCTTTAGAAACTATACCATCACCAAAATAAACTTCAAACTTACCTGCCTCAACTTCTTGTAAAAAATAAACTGTTGATGTTGAAGTAAGTTGTGTTATGTCTGTTGCTTTAGTATAAGTTGTAGTTGTACTATCAGACGCAGAGTTAATTACTTTTACTGTAAGAGTAGAAGTATCTGCTCTGTTATCTCTTAATAAAAATCTTTGTTCTAAATCAGAAGTGTCAGCTGTATATCTTGTCTCAACATATGTACCTTCGTAAACACCTATTGAATCAAAGTTAACTGAGTTTCCAAATTTTGCCCCAACCAAATCTGCAACAGTAACAAAGTTATATGTTGCTCCGTTTAGTGTTGACGCAAACTTTGTACCTGCAGGCATTGAGATTGTTGCAGCTGAAGTTTTAATTGAAATTGAAATTGTAGCATTTGCAGCTCTTGCTGATGATACTTCGTATCCCATTGTTTTAGCATGAGAGACAATTGATGATCTAAGGGATGCACTATCAAGAAACATTTCATTTGCCAACATGTTAGCATTGTAACCTAGGTAGTGAGTGTTATATGCTAATGTATCTAATAAGATACTGAAACCTGATCCGTCAAAATCATAGTCTTTAAATTCGTTTTGAGATTTTAAATATATTTTTAAGTTTTCTTTGATTGCATCAAAATCTAATTCTGTTACTTTTAATCTTTTCTTGTTTGTTGTTGTTGACATATTATCTTAATCTTTCTAACATTACATCCATGTTTACTAATTCTGTTGGAGTATTAACAACATAGAAACTTATTGAAACATCATAAGCATTTCTGTCGTAATTAGGATAACAACGAACTGAGTTTAATCTTGCTCTTGGCTCAAAGTTATTAATGACATCTTCAATCTTTCTAGCAATTACTACGGCAGTAATACTATTCATGTTTTCAAATAACATTTCTCTAACACCTGCGTATATTTCTGGTTGGAAAGGTTTCTCATATTGATTTAAGAGAACTAGATTTCTTACAGATCGTTTAACTGCTTGGATATCCTCAACCTTATTGACATCACTATCCTTATTAGCTCTTCCGAAAAAGAGGTCTAAGTCTTTGTATTGTCTATTACTTCGGTCTGCCGCATTTGTTAATTGTGCGTCATTACCCATAGTGCCTGTGTTGTGTGCCATTGAAAACTCCTACTACCTCTTTTATTTATACGAGATTGGTAGGGTTATTTAGAAACGAGGTGGAAAGAAATTATAAGGATTTAATGAATCAGCGATCTTATTGACCTTATGATTCACCCATACTGCTAATATTACTACCCCTATAATGAAGTAAACTACTTCCATATCAACCTCTCTGTTGATACTATTTATACATTAGAGACTAAAGGATGTTCCACAGCCACAAGAAGACTTGGCTTTAGGATTGTTAAAAACAAAGGCACTTTCAAAATCATCATAAGTATAATCCAATTCCATACCCATAAGATATAATTCATAATCTCTACTAACTAATAACATATTATCAATAATCATATCTTCTCTTTGTTCTTCATCTGAAAAAGACCATTCATAATTAAAACCAGCACAACCACCACCTTTAACATCAAGTCTAACAAATTTCTTATTGTGTTTCTTTTTTAATTCACTCAATCTTTTATATGCGTTATCTAATATTGTTATCATTAATTTGGCGTAGAAGTTTCTGCTCCAGCTACTCCTGCTGGGTCTGTGTGTGTATGTTTTGTAAGTTTAATTTTACCTGCGGTTACTTCTGAGCCTGTTGCCGTACCTGTCTTAGTCATAACACCTGTTACAGTTTCAGTAGAAGTACCTTTTACATTTTCTATTTTGTTTCCGTCAACTTGTACATTCCAATTACCTTTTATGTGTGTATTACAATCTGAATCAATAGTAAGATTACATTTACCTTTTATATAAGCATAGTCATCGCCTAGTGTAATATTATAATTATCTTTAACGACTCTAATTACTTTGTTTCCGTCTTTATCTATTACATAAAAGGTACCAGACTTATGTTGTTCTTGTATTCTTTCTGCACCTTCTGAGTCATCGTATTCTTTGAAGTGACCACTCTCGGTTTCAAATACTCTGTTATATGGATACACAGGTTTGGCTGTGTTATCTGGCTCACTCCAAGTATCATCTGAGTTTGCTATTGTAATATCTTTAGATTGATTTTCTGTATTATCGAATACAACACCTTGAGCAAGATCAGATAAATCTGATACTCCAGCAGTTAAAGGATACTTACCATTAGGATCGTTAAACCCTTTTGTTGTATCTGCTAAGTTTGTAGGTTTGCCTGGTATTGTTCCTATAATCATAGGTTGTTGTTTTGTTTCTATATCCATAAAGAAACCTACAACCCATGTGCCTTCCATTAGAAAAGGAGTAATACCTTTTCCACTATTAGCAGTTGATGTTGTTGGTTGCATAACTGTCGCCCATGGCAAGTCTGCCGTTGGAAGATCGACTAAGTTATCTGTATGAAATGAAGCACAACGAACTTTAACTCTGCCTAGTTTACTTGGATCGTTTCTATCTTCTACGACTCCTATAAACCAAACAAATCCGTCTAGACCCATGTGTGTTTTTGTACTCATACTATTATTTATAGTACTGTTTTAATTCTGGTATGTTATCTTGTAAATTAAATCCCCTATGCTTATTCATCTTTTCCATTTCAATAATTGCTTGAGACATGGTATAATTTTGCTTCGGGTCTTGAGCCCTAGACTTATAATCTAAGGGTGAGCATTGGTATCTGGTTTGGTATTGATTGAATATATCCTCTGGTAATATATCACAAGAAACATACTTAGGCATGATTGCCCAATTGTGAAATACTATCTTATCAATAAACTCTCTATCTTTAAAGTACCAATATATCTCTTCTAGATGAAAAAAATTATATAAACTTATTGTTGCTCCTATTTGAATTTTGTTACCTGTCTCATGATAGTACTGCTCCATAGTCTCTACTGTCTTTAGAAAGTTGCCTCCTCGTATCCAATCATATACTTTACCAATGCCATCGATGCTTGCAAACAGTTTTAAGTTGGGAATCTTTTTAATGATACTCATGGACTCTGGTGTAATTGTATGCATATTTGATACAATACTTACATTACAATTAGGATTTACTTCAGAAAGTTTATTTAAAATACGAATATTTCTTACATCGGCGAACGGCTCACCGCCTTTTATTTCCAAATAATTCAATCCATAAAGAACTTTTTCTATTTTTTCTACTGCTGAATCTGAAACTTTTGTTAAAGGATACACTTTTCTACCGAACTTTTCATCTAGTTTTGCCCATTTGTTACTAAAAAAAGAACTACAAGTCGAACAATCTGCGTTACAAATATTGCTTAAAGTATATTCTAGATACCGAATTGGTGCATCTATACCTTGTTCTCTTGCAAGAGAATCTATTTTTTCATTGGGAAATTTATAGTATTGATTGATCCTTTGGCGAAATGTTTCATGACCTAATGCCTCATTGTACACACAAAGTTTGCAAGGATGAAGTGTTTCTATGTTTCCTTTGTTTAATTCTGTTCGAAAGTAATCCATTACTTTAGAATTGTAAAAGGATTCTAAGTCTTCTATGTCATTGATATGTCCTAAAGAATCTTTTTGACTATGACAACATAGAACAACATCGCCCGTAGTCTGTAAGTATAAGCCAGTGAAAGGTACTTTACATGTTATCATAATTTGTATTAACCAAATTACCTGCTACCATTATTCGTTCACCATCTACTTCTTTAACTTCATGTTGTATCCAGCCAGGAAATAAAACTAGATCGCCGACCTTTGGATTGTATTCATAGTTTGCAGTAGGAAAAGTAATGGGTGCTGGAGTATCAGGCATCTTTATATAATAAGAGAAAGCAAATTGATGTGGCCAATGAGAATGTCTCTTAGTACTCTCACCTGGTCTGTATCGTACTCCCCAACAATCTATACACTTAAATGTACAGTTGGCCATCTTCGTTGTGATCTGTTCTGCTAATCGACAAGCTTTATTTGCAATCCAATTGTAACTATCAAACTTGTTATGTAGTTTCCAATCCGTCATTGGTGCCTCTACATTTGATCTAATAATTGCCCCAACATTTTCTAGTGTGGTCAACTCCATGTCTATATGATAGTCAACTGTTTGGCCTGTATGTCGTGTGATTGTATTTTGCTTTGCCTCATTCAGTACATTACGAATTGCAAAGGGGTATGTCTCAACAACTTCAATATGATCTTTACTCTTAATAAAATCTTTTAGTTTCATAATATACTCCGTATTTAGTATATACAAAAAACCCGCCCCATAACATCAGAGTTTTTTTCGCTCGTGCTGAAAATGGGAATCGGGTTATTCGTAAATCTTTTGTGTCGTCTCTACTGATCCATTAGATAGTGTAACAAGTGTGTACATATATTTCTTTTCAATCTTTGTATCATAGACTATCTCATCGTAACAAACTTTACGCACTTGAACATCGCCTAACATTAGACCAGAGATTGCTCCTAGAAATGCATGTTCGGAGTCTATCATTGATCCAGCAATTGCTAGTATGATTGCCTTTGCGAACGCATCGTCATTGTTCGTCACTTCTTTACATACATACTCACGACCAACTTCTGTCTTTACTTCTACATTTGCATATATCTTTTCCGAACGAATTACTTTCCACTCATCCGCTAATACACTTGTTGTTGTAATAAGTAATGGAATTATAATGTAAAAGAATATTAAAAACTTACGCATATTATAACTCCGATCTTAATATATGTTTACGCAATTCTTTAACAAAGAACTCTATCTTATCAATATACTCAATTAAAGTTTTGTCCGTAATATATTTACTTTGATCTTTTAGTTTATCGTACTCACGCAAAGATAGTGTAACAGTACTACTTTCATTTTCGTATGACATATCGTCAGCATGTTCTTGCGAAGTCTCATACATTCGTTTTTCTTTATCCGCCATTATATTAACTCCCTCATATTTGTTTCCATTGTTTTTTGAAGATGTACTTTTGCAATGTCTGCTCCCCACCTTCCGAATTTCTTATAACATTTCTTTCTTAGTTGTAAGGTTGTAGGAAGATCATACAACATTGCTTTAGATGTACACTTCTTTTTTATTTCATTATTGATATATTCAATAACTGTTTTTTCAAAATTATCCATATACAGTATACCTCAAGTTATCCAATAAAGATTTAACTAGTAATCTTTTTGCACGAGCAATTCTTGCGTCAAATCTTTTTTTCAACACAATTGCTTTTTTTAAGTTATAGTTTTTCATAAGTTATTAACCTCTCTTTTATTAGTATAGAATACACCAATATGCATCTATTGTCAACCCCTAATAACCCCTATATTTCCTAGACTTTTTGGGGGCAGCCTGGGAGAACATTTAGCGAACATCTAATACTTACGGAAATTTTTTCATATGAATGGTGGGCTCCGAATCGCTTAGGATTGACGGGGTACCCTTTAGTATATCCTATGAACGCTTGATATACATTGGTATCATTACTTTACTTTATAGATTACAAGCGGCCACCTCATTATAAGGCACACCCGTCCGAGTCAAATATATGATATGGTGATTAGAGTACCTCGCAGCTATAATGAAACTTCCACCCCACACTCAGTTTTGAGAACTTTCAGCGAATGCCTATGTGGGCCACAACATCCTTAATTCAAGAATACTGCGAGGTACAATCGAGTCAATTTAATAATACTATAATGTGCTCGATGTTGTTATACTAACACTATTTGGGAGTTTTGTCAAGGCCTTTTTTGATAAAGTCTTTCAGTGGCTTAGAGAGTTTCTCTTTAGGTATACGCTTGCCTATAGCTATATCCTTTGCTTCGTGAGCTTGACGAATGCGCTTCATCTCTGCCCAGTACTTCGGAGATTTGTATTCAAATGTCATATATGTTACTTAGTATACCCTATATTCTGAGACTCCTCAAAATCATTATACAGGTTTATACAAATGATGTCAAGGGTTAATTTGGCCACACACCAAAATAGTTTGCTCCATCTCAGGGTCTGGGGCAACGTATCCTTCTCCCAGCACACCTGGGCAAGCTAAGGCTGGCTTGTGCATACGGCGGCGCCCGTCCTGTGCGTCTCCTGTTTTACTCTCCGTGTGTGCTGAAAAATTGCCGAGTGGCCGTGGATTTTAAAGGCAACAACCTACTCTTTTTTGGTATCTTATCCGATTTCTTCCGATTTCTCTATTTGTCCGAAATGTTTAAGAGTATTGTGCTTTACTCCTAGTCCTATTGCAATAACGATACTCAGTAGAAAGAACAATATCAGTCCTTTAATCATACTGGGTCTCTTCCTTATATCCGATACAATCGCATTTATCACATGTACAAGGGCCACCATTATCTAACTCATTACTAGGAACATGCATTTCACTATCGCAATGACAGTCACAATGACAAGCGTTACAAGTTCTACTCATGGGTTACTTCCTTTATGTTTCTGTATGGGGTACTTCTGAACATCCAAATTTGATGTATATTTGGTGTAGATTGATTTCTTCTGGTCCTATTTGAATTGACTTTAATTTACTCTCTTCATATCCTTTTATCATACAATCATAGTAATTGTCAAATGATGTTGGATATTGAAACGCAGGTAAGCAATCACCAGCTACGGCACTACATATCACTAATGTTAGAAGCACTTTCATATTTACTATTTAGTAAATTAGTGATTATTTCTCTACATTCCTTTGCAATTGTCCTATGTTCTTTCTGCGTATCTGACCCTGTGCGTATATCAAAGTAATGCAACCATGAACGCAATGTACCATTCATATACAGTCTGCTTTTAGTTAGACCTTCTGGTAGAACAGCTCTTGCCTGTTCCTTGGCGATACCTTTGTCGATGGCCCATTCGTACGCCTTTTGTGCTGTGTTTAATACTCCTAGTTGCTTTCTACGCCATTCGTCTATTAAATCCATATAGCCCGAATTGAGCGCCGTGTTCGGATCGGATTCTATCTCTATACTGTTTTGCCGATTTGATCTATCTTGTAACCTTGTTTCTCTTATTGTAAATTCATCTTTGAGTAACTTAGGCTCTGCGTATCTCTGACTAAACTCTTGAAATGTAAATGATCTATGGCGTAATATTTGTCTTGCGATATCTCTTGTTGTATTGATCTCTAAACATATGGATACCATTTCAAATGGCGACCAATGCTTATGTTCTTTTAGATAGTTGATTAATTTCTGCGATGTTTCCTTATTTTGTTGATTGCCTGGATTTGATACCCTGGCGCAATATGCGACAATATCCGATAAACTGTCTTTACCATTCTGCGTATAGGATACTAACTTAACATTACTCATATGTTCTACCTTTGTTCTTTTTTATATAATCTATTACTCGTTCTGCGATAACTTCATTATCTTGTAAATTTCCCATGATACTATTGCATGGTTGACATATGATTCCACGAAATAGGCCCGTCTTATAGTCATGATCGTAAACCCATACTGTTTTCTTCATAGTACCTTGAAATAGTCTGTATTCTAGTAATATCGTTTCTTCCGTTCTGCGACAGCATTCACACTCATGATCGTTAGGAATAGGGCCGACTTGTTTTTTGATTATTGCTACTTGTTTTGTCGCAATCTTATCGCAAGCCTTACAGTAGTTCTTATATTCCTTTTCACCATTCTTATTAAATGACCTATGTGCAAACTCTGACTTATGCTTTGTCTCATCGCATCTGCGACAAGTCTTTGTCTCTATCTTACTATCTGATAATTCATCAAATAGTGGGTGAATTGCGTAAACTGTTCTCATTATCTTTATCTAATCTGTCATTTGGTGTCTGTTGTCTTTTTGGTTGTTGATCTCCAACCATATTAGTTTTCTTACATCCTACTTGCATATACAATACAGAATCCCCTAGTTCATTTCTTGTCCACTTTTCTTTTGCTACTGCCTCTATTTGACATTCTTGATATGAATTAAAAACTCTATGTGGGTTTTCATATAAAGTGCTACATTCTGTCATAGTTGTAAAACACACTATTAAAAACATTTCAAACATTTCTTTTCACTCCTTATAGACCTAATGCTAGTCTTGCTTCTTCACTCATCATTTCTCTGGTAAATGGTGGTGTATGTGTAACCACAACCTTCACTTTACCAATACCCTTTACTCGTTCTACAGCTTCCTTAATATTTTTACTTATTTCATCTGCCATAGGACAAAACATAGATGTTAATGTATGGGTAATGGTAACATCTTTATCTTTAATGTCAATGTCATATACTAATCCTAAATTGAAAATATCAATTGACGGCATTTCGGGGTCATAAACTGTTTTCAATTCTTTAATAATTTCTTCTTTCATTCCTTATAGACCTAATGCCTTTATAATTTCTGTTTTATTTATTGGTAATCGTTTACCTGTCTTTAACCATTCCGTTATTTGTTCAAAGGCAAACGATGCATCTTCATAACCGTTATATTCTAATTGTTTGCCTGCATCTTTAAAAAACTTAAATACTTCCATTTCGCTATATGATTCTAATTCGTATAACTTAGTCGTTATTGACTTGTTCATGATTGGCTCCTGCTTTCTTTTTTACATTCTTTTCGAAATTGGGGCCACCGAAAAAAGCCAATAGACATAAAAGTATTATTAATATACCTGTAAAATGATATTGTGTCATGTTTATTCCTTATATTAATTTTATTCATATTTATCTCTATTTGATTTTCTTTTTCATAGCCCATCTTGTCTTAGATACCCTTTGTTTAAATGTAATACCGTCTAGATGATCTAATTCATGTTGAAAACATTTTGATTCTATACCATCTAGAATTGTTCTTTGTTTTCCACCTTTAACTGTTTCATATTCAACTTCTACTAATCTAGGTCTTTTTACCTTTACTAATATTCCTTTAAATGATAAACAACCTTCTTCATCTACCATTGTTTGCTCAGAAGATTTTATGATTGTAGGATTCCATATAACACTAGGAGTCTTAAAATGTCTAAAGTACCTATGTCCTATACAGAAAAATCTTACAAGATAACCTAATTGATTTGCAGCCAAACCAATACCACCATTTTTTATCATAGTGTATTTGACTTCTGTTTCAAATCTATCAATATCATCATCAGGCAAATCTAAAGTAAAATCTGTTATGTTTGTCTTCTTTGCCTTTTGTGTTAATGTATCATGTGGCCATTGATATATTTTCATTTCTTGAGCTGTCCATTTAGGTCCTAATATTTCATTCATAGTAAATACGCTTTCATTAATCCCATTATTAATATTACAACCAAAACACCATTTAATGTAATCAATGCTCTATCATGCCATAACATTCCTACTGCAAACCAACCCATTGTTCCAAATACACTAAGCCATAAATCCCACATAGGTAATACGCCTGTTGATCTACAAGCTACTGCCGATAGTATTAGCAAAGATGATATCCATTTGATATACCAAGATAAATCATATTTTGGTGTTACTTTAGTAAATTGTTTCCATTCCATTATTTAATTACCCTATACAGTATATAACAGATTATTGCCATTACAATCAAACCTGTAAATAATAATCCTAATCCGTATCCTATTGTCATTCGTTATAACTTAACACATACCATTTAATACCTAATTGCTTTACTGCGTCTAGTATATCTAACAGTTCTTCTTTATGAAAGCTATGTGTTACTACTGCCTTTCCTTGTTTATAGCATATTATAGTCATTTAATTCTTTTGCTATTAGTTCATGTGCTTTTGCATTTGGGTGTGTATCAGTTTTACTTATTCTATAACTGTCACCCATTTTATCTCTTAAAAATGATTTAACATTATGGCCGCCCATATGTTTACCAACAGGCCAACCCCAATAACATTTGTCATCTATTAAATCAAATAAAGGATGTTCTACAAAATATTTGAAATATGGTAATTCTTTAAATTCTATTTTGTGAAGCATATCTTGAAATATAATTGGCTCAAATATAGATGCCATTGTATATGGTATCTTATGTTTATTTAAAAATAGTTGTGTTGTGTATATGATATTCATATTTAAATCTATAATATCATTTTGATTTTTGATTATATGAATCCAATCTTTAGAAGTATTATTGATAATAAAATCTCTATCCCAATCTGACCACATAACATAAACATGTTTGATATCACCAATATTGCTCATAACAGATTTCATTAATCTATTAAAGATCATAAGGTTACCTGATCCACTCTTTGCTGTATTGACTACTTGACAACCTATTCTATCACCAATGATATCAGGCCATATCTTAAAATCATAAGCTGGATAATCTTTATCTGTAAAACTACAACCTTCAAATATTATCTTCATCTTATATCCTTAATAAAAATCATCTTCTTATTCTCACCTGTAGGTTTCACATACAATTCTTTTAGTTCATCCTTATTATGCCATTTCATTGATAACGATTTATGTTTAGGTAAACCAGCTGTCTCGCCTATCATTTTCCAATTATCTGCTTTATATACTGCACCATTATTACCACCTGCAACAAAAGTAATAAGATATTTTAAATCATCATTATATTTTTGTTTCCAATGTAATGGCGCTTGTCTTCTTAATTCTTTTAGTATCTGAGTTCCAGCATTCTTAATCTTTTCTCTCATACAGAAACGCCAGTTATTAGCAAAACTATTAAAGTTATTTTTATATTCTTTTATTGTCATATCAATATGTCTTAGTATATCCTTTGGTGGTGGATAAACAGAAGAGCCTATTCCAATCATGCCCACAGGTTTACCTTCATTAAAAACAACCCAATCAATTCTTCTCCCAACCGAAGATGTTGATGGTACATAACTATGAAAGTTTTGTATTGTCTCTTTAACAAATCGTTTACCAATGTCATCATTTACCACATTTAATTCTATCATAATTCTGGTGCCCCTTGTCCGATTCGAACAGACGACCTACTGATTACAAATCAGTTGCTCTACCAACTGAGCTAAAGGGGCGTCTATTCTCTTTGATCTTCATTAAAAGATTCCATTAATTTACAAAACTCATTATTAAAACCCATTTCTTTTATTAGTTCTAAATTCTTTGGAAAACATTTTCCACCCCAACCTTTTTTACCATCTGGCCCAGGCACATCCCAATGGTCATTTATCCACATTCTCTCATCTGCACCTATAACACTTTTTAATTGTTCATAGTCTAGGCCTTCTGCTTTACATAGATTGTATAACATATTAGCATATGTTACCTTTTGAATAAAATAGATATTAGTTGAAATCTTCATTAAAGCCGCATATACATTTGTTGTATAGTGAAAATCTTTGAATATAGTCGCACTAGCAAGGGCGTTAAACTGGTCATTATTCCCACCCACCACATTCGTCTTAGGATTGACTGAATCGTACTCAGCATGTCGCTCTGTTAGAAACTCAGGCCATACAGCGAAGTTTGTACCTCTTACTATATTAAATGGAATAGTAGATCGTATGTAAGTATATTTGTGATCTGATAGTTGATCCACATAGTTTTTTACTATATGAGTAGGTGTACAGATAAAGATTATATCTGCGATTTTGTATGAAGACTTATAACCCTGCTCTGGGTCATGTATTAAAACTGTATGATGTTTTTGAATTGTTCTATGAGTTGCTTTTCCCACAATCCCATAACCAATAATAGCAATTTTCAATTTATTCATAATCTATTCATATGTAGTTGTTTCGACATTACCTGCTCTTCTAACAACTCTTCTAGCTCCTTGTTCATTTGTAACCGTAGTATCAATTGGTTGACCTCTAAGTGATTTTTGATCTTCTGCGACTTTTGCTCTTTGATTTCTATGTCTAGTTTGTAATGATTGATATCTTCTTCTCATTTTAACTAACTCATCAACCTTCTTATTCTTCATTTCAATACTGCGAGTCCTAAATGATATATTTGCACTTACTAATAATAATACTGCCAATGGGTCAAATACAAATATGAATATAATGATAAGACCTCTTACTGCCTCATCTAACATATCTCTTGCTTTATCTTCACCATATACTAATTCTGCAATGTATTTTAATGGGCCAACATCTGCCTCTAATATTGCAACTGATTTTTCTAATTCAAATTTTTGATTGTTTAAATTAGTAATCTCATCCATTGCCGTTTTAATAATAAGATTTAATTCGTCTCTTTCTTCTTTCTGCTTTCTTCTTTCTTTAAGTCCTTTACTAACTCGTTCTCTATCAATATAAACATCCATTACCTCATCTAATTGATTAATGGTTGCTTCTGCTCTTGATATGATCTTCTCTTGTTGTTCTATCTGTTTATCTATTTGTACAATTTGAAGATTGTTAGATGCATTTGGTTTGATTTGATCTAGGTGTGCTTTTGATAAGAATCCAAATATACCTATGGATGTTATAAAGATTAAAACTATAACTGCAATAAACAGGTAAACCTTTAGTGTATATCCAAGTAGTTTATTTCGCCAATTCTGATATAACCAAGATGCCGTAACTAATTTACCGACTTCTAAGGCACCGCCCATTATTGCAATCTGCATTGCAGCCCCACTAAAAATTGCCATGAGTCCTACAATACTATAATATGCAGCCACGACAGATATACCTATAGCTGTAATGAATGTTAGTAATGCCAAAAACATTTAAATCCTATCTATACTTTTTTTGAAACCATCTAAGAAATGGTTTGTCTTCAAAATATTCTGCGATTAGTTCAGGCGATACTTGATCTGTTTTTATACAAGTTGCAATATCTTCATATTCAGATTTTTTTATAGGAATATACTTGTCAGTTTTATTCTTTTGCTTCGATGCCATAAACTATTCTCTCTTTTTATTCTTTTGTTAACACATATTTTAACACACTCGTTGATGGGTCAAAATCTATCTTAGTACATGATGTTGATACTATAAAAATAAACAACAATAAAAATGTCACTTGAACAATATTTAAATTCATCATTAGTTATTATTTATCTTTCTGAATCCGACATTATCAACCAAATATAACTCGCCATTGATGTGCATTCTATCGCCCACAGAGGTGCTTCTTACTGCATCTGCATTTACAGTTTTTTCTACATCTTTACTATTCCACCAACCATCGTCAATGTTTTGTGTTAACATA
>MDTG01187082.1_pt1 | contig 17045 bp, 17 predicted proteins | sample 811421 | NCBI WGS metagenome assembly MDTG01 (sample SAMN05326645, study PRJNA326480) | marine metagenome | isolation source: seawater | place: Pacific Ocean: South East | collected 2011
GGTACCGGCATCAAGTCTATCCAGGATTTGCGCGGTAAAAAAGTTGGCGTTACTTTCGCGAGTACAGGAGATCTATATCTCCGGACGGTTCTGGAGAAGAATGGTATAAAGACACGTGACTACAAACGTATTAATACTCGGCCTCCGAGCCTGGTATCCGTGCTCGATACCGGAGGGGTCGATGCAATCGTTGCCTGGGAACCTAACCTAACCCGGGCACTGGATAAGATTAAGGGTTCTGAGTTGGTTCTACGCGGAGGAGACTATGTATGCTTCTGTGCAGGCCTGCACGGGTCTCCTGAGAAGGTGTATGGTGATCGTAAGAAAACGCAAGGCGTTGTTGATGCCATGGCACAATCCGCTTGGTACATTCGTGATATGAAGAACCGCGAAGAAGTGGCTCAAATCGGCGCCCGTTTCCTCCGCGGTGTGTCCCCGGATCTGATCAAACGCACCATGCCGAATATTGTTTACGACGTCCGAATGGGTGAGAATACGAAAAAGGCGTTCAACTTCTCTGTTAAACAGCTGATTGCTCAGAAGAAGATGAAAAAACCCTTTGACCCGGATAAATATTTTGATTTTTCGTTCATCAAAAAAACAATGACAGATCATCCGGAATGGTTTGCTGACCTGAAGAAATAAAACTCAGCTACCCTTACAGTTTGGAATGTTGCGGGCGGGACGAAACTCCCGTCCGCGACTACCAATAATATTCAAATCAAAATAATGAGCCGTCCATGAATGCTATGACCGCTAAACTCATTGTCGAGGGCCTTTGCCATCATTATCCGGATGAATACACCGGGGAGTCAGTGCATGCTCTTGAAGACATTAATCTCGAACTCTATGAAGGTGAATTGGTATCTGTGGTGGGCCCTAGTGGATGCGGTAAATCCACCTTGCTAAATATCTTAGCAGGACTGTTGCCCTACAAAGTGGGCACTGCGAGCGTCGATGGAAATATTATTGAGGGACCTGGTCCAGACCGCGGGGTCGTTTTCCAAGAACACGCTATTCTTCCCTGGAGGACCGTCTCCAAGAATATTGGACACGGTTTGGAAATTCGAGGCGTTCCTAAGGCAGAGCGGGACCAACGGGTTCAGGAGTTTGTTGATCTAGTCGGCCTCACAGGCTTTGAGGATAAATACCCTCATGAACTCTCGGGCGGTATGAAACAACGCTGCCAAGTGGCGCGAACACTTTGTTCTGATCCAGTTGTGATGCTGATGGACGAACCCTTCGCGGCCGTAGATGCACAGACGCGCATCACTCTTCAGGAGGAGTTAAATCGCATCGCTCAGGCCACTCGTAAGACCATCTTGTTTATTACCCACGCGGTCGACGAAGCGGCTTTCCTTGCAGATCGCTGCCTAGTCTTTTCGGCTCGGCCAGGCCAGTTAAAAGAAATCGTTGAGATCAATATACCGCGTGAAAAACGCATCTGGGCGAATATGAACAATGATCCGGATTTTATCGCTGCCAGAGATCGCATTCTGAAATCCGTCCGTGAGGAGGTCTCCGTTGCAACAGAAGAGTAGCACTGCTTCCATGAGTCAACCTGGGCGTAGAACTGTCCTCGATCGTTTTATGTGGCAGTTTAATCAGCTTCTGAAAATCGACGCAATGAATCTCTTGATTCTGGTGGTTGTGATATTGATTGGTTGGTCGATAATTTCAGTGTCGATTCCAAATCCAGCCCGCTATCTGCCATCACCATTGGCGGTGATGATGTCTTCTGTGGATATGTTGGCGAAGGGTCTGCTTCCGAGTTACTTTTCCGATACATTAGTGCGACTCGTCATTGGGAGTGCTATTGGTCTCGCTGCAGGTATACCATTTGGGCTTTTGCTTGGGTTGAACAGAACTGTTGCAGATATGTTCCACCCTATGATGAACTTCTTTCAATCGGTATCGGGGATCGCCATCTTTCCCATCGTGGTGATTTGGTATGGAAATTCAGACACGACAGTTCTGGTGGTAATACTTTACACCAGTTTTTTCCCCATAGCTTTTAATGTGTTATCTGGGGTGCGGGAGATACCTATCCGTTATGTCAACGCGGCAAGGACCCTTGGAGCAAGCCGGTATCAGGTGATGAAGGATGTGCTCTTTCCCGGTGCCATGCCCCACATTGCGACTGGATCAAGGTTAAGCATTGGATTTGCGTGGCGGGCTGTGATCGCGGGTGAAATGCTGGCCGGAAGACAGGGTCTCGGCTGGATGATTTTTACTGGCCAGGATACGGACAGCACTGCGGAAGTGATTTTGGGAATGGTCATGATTGGACTGACTTGGATCATTTTAGATCATTATCTCCTTCGGCCTATTGAGGAAGATACGATTGAGAGATGGGGGCTCGTGCAACGATGAGCCCACTATCAAATATCTCCATTGCCATCCAGCGGCGCTTTGGGCGTCAACGATTACGCAAAATGTTATTGGGTTCGGTGCCATTCCTCATAATGATCAGTATCTGGCACGCTAATACTGTTTTTGAGTGGCTTCCTCCCGTATTTATCCCCACCATTGGCGATGTATGGGAAGCTATATTTTTTCTCCAGGAAGATTGCGCGGGCTTTGTGCCTCTTATCATGCTTGATAATAGTTGTCTTATGTCTACCCACGTTCTATCTAGCGTTGGACGCGTGATCTTGGCTGCGCTGATTGGTTTACCTTTTGGCATCGCGTTCGGAATTTTAGCCGGTATGAACCGAACGATCTCTAAATTTCTGGAACCAGTCGGTGTTTTTGCTAATTCTATATCCGGTATTGCTTGGATCCCGCTTGCTATCGTCTGGTTTGGTGTAGGCTGGGTGACAACACTGTTTATCATGCTCAATACTATATTTTGGCTGATGTTTTTTAATTCTATGTTGGGGGTCCGAAGTGTGGCGCGGGTGTACGAGCAAAGCGTCCTCACTATGGGTGGCAGCCGATGGGACGTTATCCGTCAGGTATATTTGCCGGGTGCTATGCCAAGCATTATTACCGGCATGCGCATGAGCATGGGCTTTGGCTGGCGGGCACTGATCGCTGCAGAGATGATTGGTGGTGACAGTGGCCTTGGCTTTATGATTTTTACTTCTGCAGCCGAGTTCAAGATAGAAGAAGTCTTTCTCGGTGTGCTTGTTATTGCAATCATCTTTATGGCTACAGATAAATATTTACTGGCACCTCTTGAAAAGTGGACAGTGGAACGCTGGGGCCTAGTTTGGAAGCCGACGTAATATGGCACGTGTACAACTGGACGCAGATGGTAATGAACTCGAAGGCGAATTTGATACCGGTATCGTTGCGGTTTCAGGGTTTAAGCGAAGGCGTTGGTATCATCGGCGTGATATACGCTTCATTGGGCTTGTTATCGCCTGTATCATCGCGTTTCAAGTATATGGCTTGGCCACAGGCCCAGATAAGGTCTCTGAGAATTTAAAAGCTAAGATGTCAAACAGTCAGAAGATCGATATTTTGGTTTGGGCAAAGTTCCCAGCCGAAGCATTTCACATGGAAATATACCAGGAGCTAGGCGCTCTGAGTGGAGAACAGGACGGCGCTGTTCGTGTCGGCGGTGTGATGCCGGAGGGTGTTGAATTTCTGGCTCGAAAATATTGGATAAAGAAGATTGATTTGGCACCGCCCAGCGATATCCCAACGGTTCAGCGGGTGAAATAGGGGAAATACCTCGTTCACCGACTGACCAGTCTTCGGGTGTCATTATTGACCGTTTCTACCGATAAGTAGTTTTGTTGGCATATTTCTGCATCGCCCGTTTCCAGACGATCCAACGGAAATATTTTTGATTTTATGGTCTCCTTCTCTCACGTCATAAGTTGCATGATAATCTATTGCTCCGATCCATGTGTCATGCATTGGAAAGGCGGTATATACATTTATCCCAAAATCTTCTGAAAAAGGGATTTGCCGCCATCAAAAATGTTGACGTTTTAGGCGTCCTATTACCTAATACATCATAAATAAAGTGCCCAAATATTTCGGGGAATAATAAAATACGGGGAAGTCGCATGAAACCAGCCCAGTTCGCGTATGAGAAGCCGAAGAATTTGGCGGAGCTTTTTGGCTTGCTGTCAGAATATGGTGCCGATGCTACAATTTTGGCGGGCGGTCAAAGTCTTATGGCGACAATGAACATGCGTCTATCTGCGCCCGACGTTCTTGTGGACATTAATGGTTTGTCGGAACTCAGCGGGATATCGATCTCGGCTGGGTCTCTTAGGATAGGTGCTCTCACCCGTCACTGCGACGTGGCTGAGTCAAAAGAAGTGAAAGATCATGTTCCGCTCATCCACCGTGCCATGCCCCACGTCGCGCATGCCGCGATCCGCAACCGTGGTACCTTTGGTGGCAGTGTAGCCCTTGCCGACCCTGCGTCGGAAATACCGGCATGCATTCTGTGCCTTGACGGCGAAATTGAAATGACCGGCGCCATGGGTGTGCGCCGAGTCCCTGCGATCAAGTATTTTAAAGGCCTTTACGAGACGGATCTTCAGGAAGGTGAAATTATAACGGCTGTCCATTTGCCAATTATCAGCGATGGTCAATGCCATGCATTTGAAGAGATAACCCGGCGACATGGTGACTATGCTATGGTGGGACTGGCAGCAATTGCCACTGTTTCCGGGACCACACTTGCGAATATTCGTTTAGTTTATTTTGGCGTGGGTGCCACACCGATGCTGGCGGTCAATGCCGGAGCGGCCCTCGAAGGTAAATTGGATCACGGGCGAATTGGTGCCGCGCAAACGGCATTAGAGACGGATCTGGATCCCTTTGATGACATTGGCTGCAGCTCCGCTACCAAGTTGCATCTTGGCAAGGTTTTGCTGGATCGTGTAACCCGCCGATTGGTGGCAGCGGAATAGGAGAGGGATGGTGGATAAAGTTGTACAAGTTTCTGTGTCTGTAAACAGTGAAGCGATTCTCCGAACGGTGGAACCGCGCCAATCCCTTGCAGACTTTATCCGAAATGAACTTGAGCTCACCGGCACACATGTAGGCTGTGAGCATGGTGTTTGTGGTGCTTGCACGGTTCGGCTGGATGGCCGCATCGTGAGGGGTTGCCTAACTCTTGCGGTTCAGGCTGATGGATGCACAGTGGAGACCATCGAAGGTCTTACCGAAAGCGGCGAAATTGCAGATCTTCAGGAAGCCTTTGTCACTCGAAATGCTGCTCAATGTGGGTTTTGTACGCCTGGTATGCTGCTGACGGCGGCTGAACTACTCTCTTCCGATCCTGGCGCCTCTCGAGATGAAATTCGGAAACATATTTCTGGAAACTACTGCCGATGCACTGGCTATCAAGCGGTGGTCGATGCAATAGAAACGACGGGCCGCCGCCGAATCGGAGAGGCATCATGAGCGGATTGACCATTCATGACAGGCCGAACTCCTATATCGGCCGCTCGATTCCTCGGCCCAACATTCGCCGTCTCGTCGAGGGTAAGGGACGATTTACAGACGATGTGACTTTGCCTCGGATGCTTTTTGCAGCTTTTCTTAGAAGCCCGTATGCCCACGCCGAGATAGTTTCCATCGACACATCTGCCGCTAAAATGGCGCCAGGCGTGATACGTGTCGTTACTGGAAAGGAAATGGCAAAGGTCTGCTCCCCCTGGGTCGGCGTGCTTAGCCACCTGGAGGGGCTAAAATCCCATCCGCAATATGCGCTCCCCATCGAGAAAGCAACTTGGCAGGGGGAAGCCGTAGTTGCGGTTGTTGCGGAAACTCGTGCCCAGGCGGAAGACGCGGTTGAACTCGTCCAAGTTGTTTGGAAGGAGCTTCCGGTTGTTGCTGATATGGAGACAGCGTTGGATGCAACGACACCCGTTATTCATCCGGAATTGGGGGATAATTTAGCCTGGCAACGTGTTTTTGAGACCAGCGGAATCGACGAGGTGTTTGCAAGTGCCGACCAAGTTGTGGAGGAAACCTTCCATTTTGGCCGGCATACGGGTGTTACCCTAGAGGCCAGATCCATCGTGTCGGAATATGATTCGTCCGAGAGCCAACTCACGGTATATCTTGCGACCCAGACCCCGCATATGATGCAAACTCTATTCGCCAAGCATATGGGGCTTGAGGATCATCGGGTCCGAGTAATTTCCGGAGATGTTGGCGGAGCCTTCGGTATTAAAGTGCATTCCTACGCCGATGAGTACGCGACAGTTGCCCTAAGCATCATGTTGAAGCGTCCAGTGAAGTTTATCGCCGACCGATTGGAGTCATTCACCAACGATATTCATGCCAGGGATCACCGCATTACCGCGCGCATGGCGGTTTCCAACGAAGGTGAAATTCAAGCCATTGATTATGACGATGTGACCGGTGTTGGGCCTTACTCTGTCTATCCTCGAACCAGTGGGATCGAGGCTAATCAAGTGGTGAATATGACAGGTGCACAATACTCCTGCCCTAATTATCGGGCCAAGGTGAATGTGGTGTTTCAAAATAAAACACCAATGTGCCAGTATCGGGCTGTGGGGCATCCTATCCTGACAGCTCTTACAGAGGGACTTGTAGACCTGGCAGCTGATGCTATTCGTATGGATCCGGTGGATATGAGACGCAAAAATTTGCTGCCGGACAATGGTTACCCCTGTAAATCACCTACTGGTATGTTATTTGAACAGCTCTCTCACCAAGAGAGTCTCGAAAAAATCATCCAGATGATGGATTACAAGTCTCTGCGTAAAGAGCAGACAGAATTGCGGGATAAAGGTATTTATCGTGGCATTGGACTTGCTACCTTCATCGAAGTAACCAACCCGAGTGCCATGTTCTACGGCATCGGCGGTGCACCCATTTCCGCTCAGGATGGCGTTACTATTCGTCTTGATGCCAAGGGCAACGTCATCGCTCAGACCGGTGTGACGGAGCAGGGTCAGGGCACAGAGGCTGTCATTGCACAAGTGGTTGCTACCGCGCTTGGTGTGACAATGGACAAAATAAAGGTTTTGACTGGCGATACGGACATTACGCCTTACGGTGGCGGAACTTGGGCATCCCGTGCGGCAGGTGTCGGTGGAGAGGCCGCGACCCAGGCTGGCCATGCCCTCCGCCAGAAAATTTTGGAAGTTGGTGCTATAATGCTTCAGGCGGATGTCGCGACATTGGATATCCGGGAGAATATTATTGTCGATGCAGCTGATGGTCGGGAGCGAATCAGCCTCGCTGAGGTGGGCCGTGTCGCTTATTACCGGCCCGATACGCTTCCCAAGGACTTTCAGTCAGAGTTGGTGGTGACACGCCACTATGTGCCTAAGGAATTTCCTTTTGCATTCACCAATGGCGTTCAAGGATCTTATCTTGAAGTCGATACTGCGACCGGTATCGTGACCCTTTTAAATCATTGGGTCGTTGAGGACTGCGGAACTGTGATTAACCCGCAATTGGTAGACGAGCAGATTAGGGGCGGCGTTGTGCAGGGGATTGGTGGAGCATTGTACGAGGAATGCCTGTATAGCTCTGAGGGTCAGCTCCTGAACGGCAATATGGCCGATTATCTCGTCCCGATGGCTGGTGAAATGCCGGACATTGATGTGGCTCATGTGGAAAGTCCGACGAAAGATTCTGAATTGGGCGCCAAAGGAGCAGGTGAAGCTGGCACCGCCGGAGCACCTGGTGCAATTATGAACGCTATCAACGATGCTCTAAAACCGCTGGATGCCCGTGTTACTCGCCAGCCATTCACACCTGAGCGGATTTTAACTGCGTTAGGGAAGGTTTAGCTCCTTAATGGTTTACGATCCCATGCATTAATCCGACCGATTGATGTACAGATTTATTAATCGAAGTAGTTCAACTCGAGCGTGATATTGTTTGGATCTTCGAGGAAAAGCTGAAACAGGTTCATCTCAGGCACTTTGCGTTGCCGATAAGGAATGCCCAGTGTATCGAGATTGGCGATTAGGTCTTCGGGGTTTGCAGCTCGAAAGGCGAGGTGATCCACTGCACCACCGCCGTCTAGGGCGTCTAGATCGATATCGCCAAGATAGTCTATGAGCCCAGAGGGGTCGTTCGCGTCGATCCCCACTATGTGAATGACAGCCTTGCCACCAAGGTACATCCAATAGCCTGGAAAGGGGAGAGGCGGGCGATCGCCAGTCGTCATTCCCATAGCAGTTTCATAAAATTCTCGTGTCTCCTCCATTTTCGTGGTTCGGATGGAGAGGTGGTCCATGGTTTCAAGCGCCATTGGTGGTTTCCTCTAAAGCGATTTCGATGGCATTGCCGTCAGGACCAAGCTTCAGGCCTGTGGCCGCCGCTTTATCAATAATATCGTCTGCCCAGTCAACATAGCCAGAATTTGAACCGCCTAAAATTGCCATGATAAAGCCGAGTTCTTTACCCTCGTTACGAAAACCACGCATTACTCCTGGGGGCACAGATACGGCATCGAATTGTTCAATTTTGATTTCATTTTCACCTTCATCCCCCCAAAATATAGTCCAGTCGCTGGTCATAGGAACAAACACCTCAACGGTTGGATGGTCGTGGAGAGAGGCGCCTTTTCCGGGCTCTGCGCTGACATAGGTGAGATTGAAATCTCGAGCATCGGAGATAGCCGGCTTGAGACTGGCATCCTCTGTAACCCCTCTACCAATAACATTATAGGTGTTACGCATGTGCTCTGGAATACGGCTATCTAAATAGCCATCAGAGCTATAGTTTAGCTTTTTGAAACGAGCGACCCTTTCAGCCTCCATTTTCTCAACCGAAATTTCAAGCTTGGCCATGACATACACTCCTATGTGAAAAGACTAAATCCTACTTGGGGCCTCGGATAATTCCATAATCTAGGCAAAAAAAGCGGCCCCCGAGGGGACCGCCGATTTCTTAACACGAATGTACTGTTTACTTGATTACATAATCTAGTGGAAATTTATGGCCCCCAGCCTCGACCATTTTGATGTAATCACGCATCGCACGTCCCATATTGATTTTCTTTTTCTTGGTAACGGCCTGTGCACGCGAGTTTGGCCAATCAGCTAATCTTTTTGCCCAAGCCAGTTTAACAGATGGGTCTACCTGGCGAACCTTTACGCCAGCGCCTCGTAACTTATTGATACCCCAATCATGATCAGCTTGAGACGTAGCTGCCGATTTAACCATGTACTTTGCGGCCTCTTCATCAATGATTTTTACAACCTCTGGCGGCAACTTTTTCCGGGATCTCATGTTCATCGTCAGTGAAATCTGAACAACAGCACCGAAATCCATCAGAGTATAAACTCCACCTTTGGTTGCCTCGTGCAGCTTTAACTTATAATCCGTGTCAGGAAAGAGAATGATTGCCTCACCAACTCCCGTTTGAAGTTGCTGCGCAGCTTTAGGTATGGTTGTGCGTACTGGAATTCCGCCCTGGACCCAGGGCAGATTGGGTCCGGCAGCTAATATTTTGCGTCCCTTGAGATCATCAAAAGTATTCCACTCGAAAGAACTCAATAGGCCGTAGTTGTTAAAGCCTGTAACTGCCAGCAACTTCTGCTTATAACGCTTTTCATAATCTTGGTATAACTCTGGGTATTTTGTAACCAGATCATAAAATATTTTTGTATTCTTATCCGCATTTGGCTCATGAAATGGAACGTAATAGGTCAAGTTCATAGCCATGGCTTTGTCATCATCAAAGCAAACGCACCAAGCACCGATGTCAAGTCGCCCGTCTTGTGTTCCTTCGAGAGTATCAAACACATTTACGACCGTACCTGCATAGTGCTCCTTAAAATTCATTTTGTACTTGGTCTCGGCAGCGACTCTTTTTTTGACGTTTGGTACAAAATATTTGGAAACTTCTTTCACGTACGTGATGAACGGTGGGTGTCCTGAGCCAATCCGCAGAGTGATCTCATTTCCCTTAATGCTAGCAGCATGTGCTGCACTACCCACGGCTAAAACCGCAGCAGCTACGCCGGCTACGCCGGCTCTTTTTATAAAGTTAGTCACAGTGGTACCTCCCTTTTAAAATACCAATTCAACAATGGTCCCTATCCGTTAACCCGGAACCTTTGGGTTCCCCATGTCGTCCAATTATATCATATTTTTTAGAAAGTTGAAGCAAAGTGGAACAAGTTAAACCCCCGAGTGCATTACAACATTTTTGACGGTAGCCATGTAGCAATTTCAGGTGTGGACCAAATAAGCAGCATGACAAATAGCATCAATATCCAATAGGGGATCGAGCCTTTAAAAATTTCAGCGAGCCGGACGGACTTATCCTCCACAGCCCCTTTCACGGTATAGACTAATAACCCGAATGGAGGAGTGAGTAGCCCTGCTTCGATTACAAGAATGCCAAAAATGCCAAAGGCTATCGGGTCAAAAAAGGGCTCCGTAATAGGCGCAAAGATCGGAACGGTAATGAGGATTATGGAAATTGAGTCTAGGATCATCCCCAGAGCGAGCCAAATAAAGATAATAACGAGCATTATGCCGAGTTCACCTAAATTATAGGTGGCGAAGGTTTCTCTAATCAACTCTGACATTCCAGCTGCTTCCATGAACTTTGCATACATGTTAGCAGTTAAAAGCAGAAACATGATTGGCGCGGCAGCTTTTCCGGAGTCAACTACGGCAATTGCCAGATCTTTAAGTCTCATTCCTTTCAAAATGCCGAGACCCATCGCACACGCGGCGCCTACACCTCCTGCTTCGGTTGGTGTAAATAATCCGCCCCAAATACCGCCCAAGACAACGAGTATGAGCCCGCCAATGCCAAGACCACTTGCTACCTCGGATCGCGATAATTCATCCTCTCCTTCATCCCGAACAGCAGGTGCTAACTCAGGTTTTATCGTGGCCATCACGCCAATATAAATCATGTATAGAGTGGCTAATATCAATCCAGGTATAGCACCAGCTATGAATAGTTGTGCGATAGATTTCTCAGCGATAATACCCCATACTATTAGTAAAACGCTCGGAGGTATGATCATACCTAAACAGGCGCTTCCAGCGACCGAGCCAAGTGCAAACTGTCGATTATAGCCGTGGTGGCGCATTTGAGGATATGCTATCCGGCTGAATGCCGCTGCGGCCGCTATGCTCACTCCGGTAACTGCCGCAAAAACAGCATTTCCAGCTACAGTTGCGACAGCAAGCCGTCCAGGAATTTTTTTGAGGCCGCGATTTATTAAGTTATATAAGTCACGCGCTGACCCAGATTTATTTACAAAATCTCCAAGAAGCATGAACAGGGGGATAGTAGCAAAGACCTCGCTTCGAAGATATTCGTAAGCAACACTTCCTACCCCGGATATAGCAATATCAAAACCACCTTCCCAATCACCATCGATGCCGCCAAACAATATGACGTTGCCAAGTAAGGCGGTGATCCCAAAGGCGAACCCAATGTGAATACCGGAGAGTATGCCAATAAGCATGATTACAAACATGCCTATCAGAACGGTATTTTGGTCTATTTCCATAAGTGGTTCCCGGTACCCTTGGATAAATTATTCTGGGTTTGATGATTCGGATTGATAGGCTTGATACTCCTGTACACGCGTTATCGATTGAAAAATAGAGAGTATACAGACGATGAAACCGACAGCTCCTACAAAGACAACCAAGGTCCTTATGGGGTAAACGGGTATCTCAATGACCCCAGAGCCCTCTTGTTCAAGAATTTCCCAAGCTTCTATCATGTTTGGCCAACTGCCTATAGCAATGCCCAAAAATAAAAGAGCAGCGAGAAAATAGGAAATGACATCGATCGTCTTCTTGCCATTTATGCCTACCTTGTCGAAAAGAATTGTTGTTCGAAGAGAGCTCCGATTAATGACTGAGAGTGGTAACTGAAGCAGCAGGATGGAGAGCACTGAGTTGGCAACAATTTCGTTGGTGCCGTGGAAAGGAGTGTTAAAGGCTTCACGCCCTACAACGTCATAAAGAATTAGCACTGCGACGGATGAAAGCCAGGCAGCGGAGACAATGTTGAGGCCTTTTACAAACGTCTCGACTGCTATATCTAAACGCGTATGTTCACTGGATGGATTTTCGATCATCCCGTTCCCTGTATTACGTGAAAGCCATATTTATTATGTTCTCTTTGAGTTTGTACGGCTTGTTTCCAAAGATCAACCTCGAATTGGCTCAAATTCATTAACTCTTAGACGCGTCAAAGAGCTTAGGTCCCGTCTCCCTCCGTTGCATCAACTATAACGTTTTCGACCTCGCCGGACCCGTCCCGGCGAAATGCCGCCGCCGCTTGATAGTCTTCGCTTTCAAAGCAATCTATGGCGTCTTGCATGGTAGGGAATTCGACGACGATAAATCGGTTAAAATATTCCGGTCCTTCCATAATTTGGTATTTGCCGCCACGTGAAAGCGGCTTGCCTCCATATTTTCGAAGTATATCGGGCACCAGATCCGTGTAACGTTTGTAGCGCTCGGGGTCTTTGACTTTCGAACGGGCAAGCCAATATGCAGGCATTTCATCTCTCCTTGATCACGTTAGAATGATATAATGATATGAAGCCTTACGGCATGGGCATTATTTGGTCATTCTCAGGCACGTTCCATCCGGCTTTTACAGCAGGACGGTCGGAGATGGATAAATACCATTTGACCACATTCGGATATGCGTTGAGATCGACCGTTTGCCAATCGTGACGGGCTATCCATGGGAAGATAGCAATGTCTACAATGGAATAAGCACCACCGACAAACCAATCTTTATCCCCCAGATGTTTGTTCATTACGCCATAGAGCCGCTTGCATTCGTTCAGATAACGCTCGCTGGCCTCAGCATTTTTCCCTTCCCCGTAGTGGACGAACGTATGCACCTGACCGAACATTGGACCTACGCTGGCCATTTGGAACATAAGCCACTGCTGCATATCCCAATAATTAGCCTCATCCGTCGGCATCAATTGGCCGGATTTCTTAGCAAGATATTGAAGAATGGCACCCGTTTCCATGAGCTTAATGCCATTGTCGCTGTCGACAATCACTGGGATTTTATTGTTGGGCGCGATTTTGAGAAACGCTGGGTCGTGCTGTTCGCCCTTGCTGATATTGATGGCGTGAACATTGTAGTCTATGCCAATTTCCTCCAGCATGATCGAGACTTTCCGCCCGTTAGGTGTAAACCAAGTATACAGATCAATCATCGTATTAAGTTCCTTGCGCGTTACCAGTGTGACCCTTTGGGCCATAATTGTGCCATTCATTAATCCTCTAATGGCTGCGACAATAGAGGCTCTCTCACAGGGGTTCAATGCCTAGCCGGCATTCAGACGTAGGTATGAAATATGAATTTGAATGCAAGCAAATCTGCGCGTTTTTTCCAGGGTAATCCTGCCCTGGATTGTCTCTCGGAATGAGCCTCTGGAGTTAAGCTTAGTCGATCACCGCTGTTGCTTCTATTTCCACTAGCCAATCCGGATGCACCAACCTTGAGACCTGAACCGTTGTCGAGCAGGGTTTGGTATCACCAAAAAAGGCGATTACTTCAGGCGCACCGTTGTCCACATAATCATCCGTATCCAGCGTAAAGACGTTAATACGAACTACATTGAATGGCTGGGCACCGGCGGCCTCGAGTGAAATACGGAGGTTTTCGAGAATTTGGCGTGTTTGCGCTTTCATGTCACCAACGCCGACTACCGTAGCGTCTTTGTCAAATGGGACGGTGCCTGCCACGTGGATAGTGGTTGCGCCGGTAGAAGTGACCACTTGGCTGTATATTCCCTTATTGGGCGAATACATGCCACTCGGGTTCAAGCGATTGAGGGCCATTTTTTTCTCCTTAAACGATTTGGCGGTTCATTAACCGCCAGTCTGTTCTTTGTACCATTCGTATATTTGTTCGCCAGTCCAAATTAGGACGTCAGGCTTCGATGTTATATGTTCATACACCTGTTCCACATATTTGGAGCGATGCGGAACACCGGAAATATAGGTATGCATGCTGATCCCCATGATCCGGGTAATGTCCGCCGACTCTTCATATAATCGGTCAAAATGATCAATGCATTTGGTTGCGAACTCTTCCGAAGAATGGTGATGCAGTGCCATCATGGTAATGTCATTAGTCTCCACGGGATAGGGGACGGAATATATTTCCCCGGCTTTGACTTTCAACGACAAGGGCTGGTCGTCCAGAGGCCAGTCTGCGACATATCTAATTCCCTCTTCGGCCAGGATGTCCAAAGTCTCCATCGTCTCTGTGAGGCCCGGGCTTTCCCATCCCACAGGGGCCTTGCCAGTAAAGTCCCGGATGGCCTCGACGGTGGAGCGGATATGCTCTCGTTGGTCTTCGAGCTTGTGCATGGGGCCCTGGATGTATCCGTGGCCCATGAATTCCCAGCCTTCTTTCAGCGCATACTCGACAATTTGAGGGTAGCTCTCGATGATGATTCCATTCATCGCTAGCGTTGGCGTAACGCTATATTTTTTGAACATGTCGCGTAAGCGCCAAAACCCCACCCGGTTCCCGTATTCGTGCCATGACCAGTTGGGCACGTCTGGCAAAAGCGGTTGCCCCATGGGCGGCGGTAGGATGGTTCGCGGTTGGGCTTTAGTGGAGCCCCAATGCTCAACGTTTATAATGGTCCAGACGGCCATGCGGGCATCGCCCGGGAGCACTAGTTCCGGCCGTTCCGTGATGGGAGAATAGGGAAGGCGGTCCCGGGGTGTTTCGATCATTTCTTTAGTCCTTATCTCGTTTGTATCCAGCATAGTCCTCCAGCACCCGACAGACGGAGGCCGTGTCCAAGGCCTGCATGCCCTTTGCTAGACCCGACTCGTAGACATCACGTCCCGCCGTGAACAGAGGTGTTGGGCAATTCAATTGCGATGCAAACTCTCCGATAGTGGTCATGTCCTTGAGCCAGACCTCCATTTTCATGGTTGCCTGAGAATAATCATCATCGACCATCATGGGTGCGCGAAGCTCGAAGATCCGTGAGTTGCCAGCGCCAACTTTGATAACGTCGAAGATTGTTTGCGGGTCCAGGCCCGCTTTCATTCCCAATACCATGGCTTCGGCAGAGGCCACGTTATGTACATGAACAAGATGGTTGGCGACAAATTTCATCTTACTACCATTGCCGAATTCACCGACATAAAATGCATAATTTGCAAAGCCGTCGAAGACTGATTGGCATTTGTTAAACGCCTCCTCCGAGCCGCTGCCATAGACGGAAAGATCTTTATTCACGGCCTGCGCGCCGGTACCGCTGATAGGGCAATCCAACATAATAGTCCCGACTTTAAGTAGGGCATCATGCATTGCCTGTTTTTCAGCAATGGGAAAAGTCGAGCACTCGATGAGGATCAAACCGTCTTTTGACGCTTCCACGAGACCGTCTTCGCCCGTGATTACCTCATGGAGAGCTTTCACGGTCGGGAGCGAAGTGATCACAACATCCACACGATTTGCCACATCTTTGGGGGTGGCGCCTGCTTCGCCGCCCAGCTCGACAATTTTTTTAACATTGCCTTGGACGATGTCGAAGCCGGTGACCGCCTGGCCATCCGCCAATAAGTTCCGAGCAAATGACCCTCCCATGATGCCAAGGCCAACTACACCTACCGATAAGCTCATTTTATTCTCCTGCAAAACTCATACGTTCTTAAGTTCATTTCTGATGACGATCTCGTCGCCCGAATAAACAACTAAGAGGTGGCTACGTTATCGCAAATTTAGACAATTCCCCAAGCCTTCTGCAGCTCCAACTAATGTCGCGTCACCGCCTTACTCTCTCATACTTACGTTTCTTTACCCTCCGCCAAGCGGGGTGCCAAGGCGGTCTCGGGGCGTGCCCAAAACACCCTCCACTCCAAGTGCAGTGGCAATTAATTCTTCTTCCTGGTTCGGACGGGCGATTAATTGAAGGCCCACTGGCATGCCAGCGTCATCAACCCCTGCGGGTAACGTGATGGCGCAGATGCCGAGTACATTGCCCGGCATGGTGTTGCTAAGAGACAAAAGGTTCTTGGCTTTGTACTCCTCCGGATCGTCAATATCAGATAGCCGCGGGGGCGTAATAGGTGCAGTGGGAACCGCTAGCACATCGATTCCCTCTAATTTGGCGTGAACGGACGCAGATAAGTCTTGAATTTTGTACAGGGCCTTATGGTAGTCAAGTGTCTTGGCCTCAAAAGCAGCCTCCATGCGGACGCGGACATTAGGATCTAGACTTTCGATCCATGCCGGCAAACGAGACTGGAGGAAGGCATACCCTTCGGATGATACAATTGCACCTTCACCCCACAATTGAAGCGAGGTGGCAGCTTCCGGAAGGGATAACTCGGATATGGCGGCGCCAGCGGGCACTAATTCGCTGATTGCATTTTCCACAACTTCTGCAACGTCATCCTGACAATGATCCCAGAAATAGTCCTTGGTAATGCCAATCCGCAGTCCGGTTACGCTGCGGGGTTCAATTAGCGGCGAGCCTGCTGCACTCGCAGCGGGATCAATGGCGGAAAAACCAAAGGCAATATCCGTCATACTTTTAGCAAGAATGCCAGGTGTGTCGAAGCTGGTACTTAAAATGGTAATGCCGTTTGTGGACCAACGGTTCTTTGTAGTCTTGAGACCGACGTTGCCGGTGAAGGACGCCGGTACGCGGACCGATCCCCCCGTGTCCGTGCCAAAGGCGATTGCTGCCGACCCCTCGTGCAGACTGACCCCAGCGCCACTGGAAGAGCCACCCGGCGCCCGATGATTTTCCATATCCCATGGATTGCGGGGTGTGGGCCAATGAGGGTTTGTGCCAACACCTCCGAAGGCAAACTCCACGGTATGGGTCTTTCCCGGGACTACAGCAAGCTGTTTCCGAATTCCGGCGACTACAGTCCCGTCGCGCTCCCATTCTTCTGGTAAGGCTTTGGGGGAGCCAGCAAAGATTGGAAAGCCCTCGGCGCCGTAAATATCTTTAACAGAAAAGGGTATTCCCTGTGCTGGGCCTAGATCATGTCCTGCCTTAAATGCCGTCGCAGCTGCATCGGCTTGATCCCGCGCATATTCGGCGTCCCACGTTTTGTAGGCACCTAGTTTTGCGTCCCATTTCTCGTGA
>MDTG01428709.1_pt1 | contig 17043 bp, 16 predicted proteins | sample 811421 | NCBI WGS metagenome assembly MDTG01 (sample SAMN05326645, study PRJNA326480) | marine metagenome | isolation source: seawater | place: Pacific Ocean: South East | collected 2011
CATGGCAGCACAGGTCGCTGCCAACGCTCAAAATATGGGTTTTAGGGTTGCTTATTTTGATTCTGAGTCTGCAATCGACCCAGATTTTTTAAGAAGAGCTGGGTGCGATGTTGATGATGAGGAGAGGGGGTTAATTTATATTCAAGCTCACTCTGTAGAGATGGTTATGGAAACCATTGAAAATTTATTAAAGTTACCTGAAAAGTGGTTGTTTATTTGGGATTCTTTAGCGTTAACACCATCAGAGCATGATTTGGAATCTAATTATGATCCTCAATCATCGATGGCGATGAAAGCACGTGTATTATCAAAAGGCATGCCAAAATTGGTACAACCAATTGCAAATGCAGGAGCAACGTTATTAGTGTTGAATCAATTGAAAACTAATATAACTAGGTCTCCCTCTGAAGCGATGACTACTCCATATATGACACCTGGAGGCAAAACGCTACCTTATTCATATTCTTTAAGAATATGGTTGACTGGAAGAAAAGCAAAAGCGTCTTTTGTAAAAGATGAAAACGGGTTCAGGATTGGATCTGAAGTTAAGTGCAAGATTGAAAAATCTAGATTCGGATCAACTGGACGCATGTGTAACTTTAAAATTCTTTGGGGTGACTCGGATATTGTGGGAGTTCAGGATCAAGAAAGTTGGTTTGATGCAATTCAAATATCTGAAAATCTTAAACAATCTGGTGCTTGGTATGCTTTAGTTCATGAAGACGGCACAGAAGAGAAGTTTCAAAGAGCGCATTGGTTATCTAAACTAGAAGACCAAAAGTTTCATAAAAGAGTACTGCAGATTATGGATGATGACGTTATTATGAAGTTTAGCAATAAAACCGGGAAAGCGTCTGATTTTTATGACCAGGAAGATGACCCACCACAGACCGATGACCTACCATAGACCGACAGCAATTAGTTGGTCCGCCCCTGAGAAATCAGGGGCGTTTTTTTATATTAGGAGAAGATGATGAAGAGAATGATGATTGTTGATGGACAAAACCAGTTTATGAGATCCTACATTGTAAACCCAACCCTAACTCCACATGGTGACCCTTGTGGGGGTGTGGTGGGATTTTTGCAAAGTATGAACAAGTTTTGTGATTCTATATCCCCTGATGTTTTTGTTGTGGTTTGGGATGGAGACGGGGGATCATCAAAAAGAAGAGCACAGAATAAAAACTATAAAGTTGGACGTAAACCACCAAAATTAAATCGGTGGGGTAACAATATGAATCCAGACCAACTAAGAACAAATCAAATCTATCAACAAGTGAGACTGATTGAATACCTTAATCAGACCCCCATTTTGCAGTTTAGAGAACCGAAAGTAGAGGCAGACGATGTTATATCTTATATAAAATCAATGCCCATGTTTAAAGATTATCAAAAAGTTATTATTTCAAGCGATAAAGATTTTATTCAACTTTTAGACGAAAAAACAATATTACTTAGACCGACTCAGCATGAAGTTTTAAATACAAATCGAGTATTAAGCGAGTATAAAATACATCCCAGAAATTTTGCTCTTGCACGTGCGATGGTTGGTGATAAAAGTGATAATATAGAGGGATTGAAGGGTGTTGGACTTAAAACAGTATCTAAGTGTTTTCCATTTTTATCAGAGGATAGAGATTATTATTTAAATGATATAAAAGAGCATGCCGTTAATGTAGATTCTACACTTACGGTATACGAAAAAGTGGTTGACGAATACAAAAGAGTGTGCGATAATTATTCAATAATGCAGTTGAGTGAACCTTTGATATCTGTACAGTGCGCTCATAGCATAAATGAAAGATTTGAAAACTATCAACCACTATATAATAAAACGGAAGTTAATAAGATGCTATCGGTTGACGGACAAACAGCACTCAGGATCGATTGTATCAACACAACATTTAACTCAATGATCAATTCCTGGAATGGATTTTAATTAATGCAACAAGAGAAAAGAGATTTTTCAAAATTTGGAAAAAGTTTTCAAGAGAGTTTGTGTCATCTGATATTGGATGATAGACCTTTCGCGGATCAGATATTTGAAGTCTTAGATATTAACTTCTTAGAATTAACATACTTGCGTGTTTTTATAAAAAAGATTAAAAACTACAAGAAAAAATACGGGATCCACCCAACAAGAAAAATCATGACTAGCATAATGAGAACTCAACTATCAGATGAGCAAGACTCTGTACAAAAGATGTTGAGAAATTATTATGCTAGACTCTTAACACAAAGTGTAGATAAAAAAGAATCCGAATACATAAAAGATACCGCTCTTGATTTTTGTAAAAAACAAAAGTTACAAGAGGCGATGATTAAATCTGTACCTCTTTTGCAAAAGTCCTCTTTTGACGAAGTTGCTAAAATCATTAATGATGCTTTAAAGCTAGGAACATCAAATGACTTGGGTTATGATTATATGGTTGATTTTGAGAGAAGGTTTGAAAAAAAATCTAGAGATCCAATATCAACCGGTTGGTCTGCTATGGACAGTATATCAAAAGGCGGTATAGGTAAAGGCGAACTCGGCGTGGTAATCGCCCCAACCGGTGCAGGTAAGTCTATGGTGCTTGTGCATTTAGGTGCTGCAGCTCTTAAAGAAGGCAAAAATGTTGTGCATTATACGTTAGAGTTGGCTGACACGGTTGTTGCATCAAGATATGACAGTTGCATAACTGGATATCATTTAAATGAGTTAAGTGTATTTAAAGAGCAAATTTATGACAAACTGAGGGATCTACCAGGCAAACTAATAGTTAAAGAGTATCCTACAAGATCTGCTGGCATTCAAACTATAAAAAATCACATAGAAAAAATGAAAAATCAAGATTTTATTCCAGACTTGATCATAGTTGATTATGCGGACTTGCTCAAACCAGAGGGTTCTTCTAAAGAAGAAAAGAGGCATCAATTGGAATCAATATACGAAGATTTAAGAGGTATATCCCAAGAGGTCGGTTGTCCCTTGTGGACTGCGTCTCAGACAAACAGGTCTGGATTGAATGCAGAAGTGATTACCATGGAATCGATCTCAGAGGCATTCAATAAATGTTTTGTAGCAGATTTTATTTTTTCCGTTTCTCGTACAACAGACGACAAGGCGGTCAACGGTGGCAGAATTTTTGTTGCAAAGAATAGGAACGGTCCTGACGGACTAATTTATCCTATATTTATGGATACTGCTAATGTAAAAATCAAAGTTTTGCCAAAAATTATAAGCAACGAAGAAATGGAAAGTGTCGTCAAAAACGCCGCCAAGAGACAAAGACAGGTACTAAGAGACAAATACAACAAAATGAAAGGAGGTAGCGAAAGTTGAGTTTATCAAATACAATTTTATCAGATATTACGGTTCACATGAAATATGCTAAGTATATTCCAGAGAAGAACCGCAGGGAAACGTGGGACGAGTTGGTTACTAGAAACATGAATATGCATCTAAAGAAATTCCCAGAGTTAGAACTTCAAATTAGAAAAAACTACAAGTTGGTTTTTGACAAGAAGGTTTTACCTTCTATGAGGTCGCTGCAGTTTGGGGGCAAACCTATTGAGGTTGCTCCAAATAGGGTTTTTAATTGTGCATACATGCCTATTGATGATTGGAGATCATTCGGGGAGGCGATGTTTTTGTTGCTTGGTGGCACCGGTGTTGGATACAGCGTACAAAAGCATCATATTGAAAAACTACCAGAAATTCAAAAACCAAATCAAAATAGAACTAGAAGATTTTTAATAAACGATTCAATTGAAGGTTGGGCCGACGCTGTAAAGGCACTAGTGAGAAGTTATTTTAACGGTGGTTCTAGACTTAGGTTTGATTATAAAGATATTAGACCGAAAGGTGCAGCATTAATTACATCTGGCGGCAAAGCACCAGGACCTCAACCACTAAGAGAGTGTTTGGTAAAAGTAGAGGGTATGCTTTCTCAAAAAAACAATGGAGATAAACTTTCACCTATAGAGGTTCATGATATTGTTTGTCACATCGCAGATGCTGTATTGGCAGGCGGCATCCGCCGCGCCGCTTTAATATCTTTGTTTTCAGCTGATGATGAAGAAATGATTTCGGCAAAGTCTGGTAATTGGTGGGAAACAAACCCCCAAAGAGGCAGAGCAAATAACTCCGTTGTTTTGCTTAGGCACAAGATCGATCAAGATTATTTTATGAATCTGTGGGAAAGAGTTAAAGCATCTGGAGCAGGTGAACCTGGGTTTTATTTTTCTAACGATAAAGATTGGGGTACAAATCCCTGCTGTGAGATTGGTCTTCGTCCATATCAATTCTGTAATTTAACGGAGGTGAATGTCTCAGATGTAACATCGCAAGAGGACTACGAACAGAGAGTTGCGGCCGCTACATTCATAGGAACCCTCCAGGCAAGCTATACAGATTTTCATTACCTTAGAGATATATGGAGACGCACAACAGAGAAAGACGCTTTAATAGGCGTGTCTATGACTGGTATTGCATCCGGTGCAGTGTTAAACTTAGACATGAAGTCTGCAGCGCAGGTTGTAAAGCAGGAAAATGAAAGAGTGGCAAACTTAATTGGAATAAACAAAGCAGCTAGAACTACGTGTGTGAAACCAGCTGGTACAACGAGTCTTGCACTTGGAACGTCATCTGGCATTCATGCGTGGCACAATGATTATTATATTCGCAGAGTGCGGGTTGGTAAAAATGAACCTATCTATACTTACCTGGTGGAGAATCACCCAGATTTAGTTGAGGATGAGTATTTCAGTCCTCACAGCACTGCTGTAATATCAATACCACAGAAAGCACCAGACGGTTCAATCACCCGCACTGAATCTGCTTTGCAATTACTTCGAAGGGTTAAAAGAGTGACTGATGAGTGGGTAAAACCTGGTTTCCGAAAAGGTCAAAATACCCATAATATTTCTGCTACAATATCCATCAAGGATGCAGAATGGGTTGACGTTGGTGAATGGATGTGGCAGAATAGAAATTCTTACAACGGTCTTTCTGTCTTGCCATTTGATGGTGGCACCTATACACAAGCACCTTTTGAGGATTGTTCTAAAGAGACGTATGATGTTTTGATGAATTCTCTTGAAGCAGTTGACCTTACTAATGTAATAGAAACGGATGATAATACCGACTTGAAAGGCGAAGTTGCCTGTGCAGGAGGTTCTTGTGAAGTTAAATTTGTTTAAAGCTTGAAATAAACTTCACAGTATGTTAATTTATTTTAAAACAAAGGAGATAGCATGATTAACGATGACAACTTATTAACTAAAGACGAGCACATTATTAATTTTATAAAGTCTTTTGTCGCTTTGGAAGAGGCGATGCAACCCTACAAAGAGCAAGTTCGAGATCTTAGGGCAAGTTATTCTGAAAATGACTGGTTAAGTAAAGAGGACATGAGAATGGCAGTGAAGGTGTATAGAATGTTAAAACAAGGGGATGATCTAGAGATGATCTCTGATTACTTCAATCACCTTAAAAAGAATTTTGGAGGTCCGAATGTTTAATATTGAGAGACTAGTACCTGTGAATCGTCACTTGCTGATTGTCCCACACTTTAATGAAAAAACAGAAGAGACAGGGGTTTTGCTACCAGGTGATTATGAGCAGGAGGACAAAAAATATATACGTGCTACAGTTATTGATGTCGCTTCTGATTGCAAAAAGCACTTCTATTCCTTGAGATATGGAACGGTTAAAAATCAAAAAGAAATTTTAATTGATAAGCATATGATTGAAGAAATAGAAACAAAGGATCGCAAGCACTATATCATTTTAGAAAATTACGTCGCTGGAATCTTTAGGAGTCCTGATGAAGATTGATTTGTTTAAAGATGACATTGGTGCCGTTGAATACATATCTCACATGGGTAATGATCTATCCGTTGTTAACAGTGCCAGGGTATCTTTTGGTGTTGATAAAAAGCAAATAGATGAAAAGGATATTAAACTTATTAACTATCTGATGAAACACAATCATTCTTCGCCTTTCGAGCACTGTGTTTTGACGCTTAAGTTTACAGTGCCTTTATTCATTAGAAGTCAGCACCATCGTCATAGAACTTGGTCCTACAATGAAATTAGTAGAAGATACACAAGTGTTGATATGAAATTTTATGAACCTAACAAGTTTAGGACACAACACAAGTCTAACAGACAAGCTTCTAGTTCTGATGACCAAATAGATCCTGTTCTATCATGTGGCACTGACTGTAGCGAGTCTGTCAATCTTCATCATCAAATGTCTGTCAATCTTTACAATAAAATGCTGGAAGCGGGGGTTTGTCGAGAACAGGCACGAGGTGTCTTACCTCAGAATCTCTACACGGAGTATTATGGCACCGTAAATTTACATAACCTTTTAAAATTTATTTCTTTGAGGGTGCATGAGGGTGCGCAGTGGGAAATACAACAGGTTGCGAAAGCATGCTTGTCAATTGCTAAGGAACTGTTTCCTCACTCTGTGGAGTCTTATATAAAACATAAATGGAGAACACATGAATAATAAAAAAATAATGATTTCAGGTGGGTTTGATCCCATCCACATAGGTCATGTCAGAATGATTCTTGATGCAAGTAACTATGGAGACGTGGTTGTCGCTCTTAACTCGGATGAGTGGTTAATGAGGAAGAAGGGATATGTTTTTATGCCCTGGTCCGAGCGTTCGGAGATTATTATGGCAATCAGAGGAGTGACCGAGGTTGTCACCGTAGACGACTCAGACAATTCTGTTTGCGAAGCTCTAGCAAGAGTGCGACCTTACTACTTTGCAAATGGCGGAGATAGAAAACTTTTAAACATTCCAGAGGCAGACTTGTGCAACAATCTTGGCATAACTATGGTTTGGAACGTCGGAGGGGAAAAAATCCAGAGCAGTTCAAACCTGGTTGCAAACACATTAAAGGGGGATTCATGAGTGTGTTATCTTTGTGCATGGTGATGCCGCTAATATTACCAATGAGCGATTTTCAAAAAAGAAAAGTTTGCGAATATGAACCGATTATTAAGAAGTGGTCGAGAGAAAACAACATTAAACCTGAACTGGTAGCATCCATAATATACTTTGAAAGTGGGTTTCACAAAAATGTTGTCAGCTCAGCGGGTGCCTGTGGATTAATGCAAGTAATACCAAAATGGACTGGGAAATCAACGCGAGGTAAAAAATATACTTGCACAGACTTGAAAAATCCAGAGGTTGCGATCCAAGCGGGGACCACTGCGTTTAGGTATATTCTTGATAAGTACACTGGTAAAATTGACAAAGCTTTATGCTTCTACAACGCAGGCACAATTTGCATTAAAAGCAAAACTTACTATAAAAGATCGTCTTACGTGAGAAGGGTTAAAAAGGCATACGAAAATATTTTATCGTACACACAGGAGATAGAACCATGAAAAACGCTTTGTATCTTGGGTTATTTTTTGTTTTATTAAGTTGCCAAGGACCAGAAGTAGTTGGACAAATTGATCAAAATGCGGTTATCATAGAAGGGGACACCGCTTCGCCGTTAGACCTATCTTTGATACAGGTTCGAGACGCACAAGAACAGGATATCTATATAGATCCCTGTGATGGTGTCACTGTAGACCAACATGAAACATATTGTCTATGCCACCCAGAGTGCTGCTCACAGCAGGAGTGGTATTGCCCACCTCAACCTGGTAATGCCATAGAATCAATGAGAGTGATCATTGAAGTTTGCAACGATCAGGGTCAATCTTGTGAATTTGGAGAGGATCCTGCTTGCCCCCCGCCACAAATACTCCATCAGGGTCCGTGTCAGACTGCCTTTGAATGTCCTCCTGGATCTTCAAGGGATTTTTTAAGGTGGTTCGAGTGCCAACTTGCCGACGGACGTACAGGTCGCCAAAGAGTTTTGTGCGACAAAGGGATCATAGTGCATGGCGCTTGTGTCTCGTGTGAAGACGAGATTTGCGATGCCGTCGACAACGACTGCGATAATCGAATAGATGAAGACCCCATTGTTTGCGAAGACGAATGTGGTGAAGGTGTTGGAATTTGTCGAGACGGTCAAATTGTTGATTGCGTTAACAGGGAACCGTCTGAGGATATATGTAATTTTATCGATGATGACTGTGACGGTTTAACGGATGAGGGGCAGAGGAATGCTTGTGACGAGTGTGGAGAGTTACCGCAAGATGTATGTGATGGTTTGGACAACGACTGCGATGGTGTCACTGATGAGATGCTAATTAGAGAATGTGAAACTCCTTGTGAACGTGGTGTTGAGAGTTGCATTGATGGTCGTTGGGGTTCATGCACTGCTCGCGCCCCAGTTGATGAGGAGTGTGACGGATTTGATAATGATTGTGATGGTATTCCTGACGAAGGCATCAATTGTCTTTGCACTGTTGATCAAGTTGGGGTATTATTTCCATGCTCCGAGGAACCTTTAAAATGTGGCATTGGTTTTAAAACTTGTGAATGCTTAGACGTTGATTGTGATATTTTACAAATGGGTGAATGTAAAGCGCTTTGCGCACATTTCCCCCCGGCAGAGGGTCAAGAGTGCAATTCTCGTATTGGTAGACCTACTAACCAGGAAATATGTAATAATTTTGATGAAGATTGTGATGCACAGATAGACGAAAACCTAACTAGAGCGTGTTACACTGGTCCAAGGAACACTCTTAACGTGGGCATATGTTTACCCGGTGAACAGTCATGCATAGACGGACTGTGGGGCGGACCTGACAATGCAGGCGTGTGGGCAGCAGATATTTGCGCAGGCGAAACAATCCCAGAAGAAGAAGTTTGCGATGGTGCCGATAACGATTGCGATGGGGAAATAGATTACGGTGAGGAAGTTCGTGATACGGACATTCTTCTAATTTTAGACACTAGCGGATCTATGACCGGCGAAATACGTGCAGTTACTCAAGCTTTATCAAGATTTGGACAACATTTTGCGGCAGAGGATGCTATTCATTGGGGTTTAATTATTGGTCCAACTCGAATCCCAAGACCAGAAGACCCTAATTCTTTGTTAGAAGTGCTAACAATGGTTAGTAATATCACTGAATTTAGACAATTTTTTGCAGATTTTATATCTTTGGATGCTAATGAATTTGACGGTGGATTAGAAATGCACATGGATGCTGTTATGATGGCGCTAAGGAACATTGCCCCTCAAGACGTAGATCTTAACAATAGAGATTGGGTAAATGGCGTTGTATCGATACCGGATAAGGATAACTTTGTTGTTAACTGGAGACCAAATACTGATAGAATCATCATAGTCTTTACAGATGAAGATGAACAGTCATATATGAATCCAGCATTCCATCGCAATGATTTAGAGCAAGCGCTTTTAAACGCCCCAAATACAAAAATGTATACGTTCGCTTTAGAATTTTATGGGTGGGATGAACTCGCCATTGCGTCCGGGGGACGCAATTTTAATCTAATTGCTAATGCTGTAAAGATGTACGAGAACTTGATGACTATAATAGACGAAATATGCTTACCTCGTGGCGGACAAGACCAGGGTGCATTTTTTCCTCTAGAGCAAGATTACAAACCAGCTAGCTCACATCAAAGATATTTTAAGAGCAGAGGCATTTGTATTTGAATATAACAGAGGTTGTTGTTGGTTCGTGTTTTGATTCTTTGATGAAAAGTCACAAAGAAAAGATAAAAATAGTTTTGACAACATTTGAAGCGCCGCACTTTTTTGACTCTCTTAAAAAACCAGTTCTAATAGAGGGGCAGCGATTTAGCAGTCTAAGAGAAGCGTGGAGTTTTTTAAAATTTTTAAACTGTATGGAAGGTTTGGTGGTTAATCCCACCGAACCTTTTGCGGTTAGAATTCAAAAAAACACAGTTGCGTTTGGAAGACATGAAATACAGTTTGAAAAGTGTCACCTGTTTCCTGACTCGAAGTTAAAAACAGATTTAGAAGTTAAAAAGATAGTAAATGAGGATTATTACCGAGTATTAGATATAATGAAGTTGCCATTTTGCAGCGTGGAGGACATGAAAACGATGAACATTCCAAATTCTTTTGTCAATCAAGTTAAGTTTTTTGGAAAAAAAGATATAGTATCTGCTTCTTATTTAAATTTTAAACAAATTAATGATTTCAACTATTCTGATACCATGGCAAAGTTTTATGTAGAAAAAGAGTTACTACACCAGAAAGATCTAAAAAGACCACTCATTTCTCCGTCTCGTGGACCTCGCAAACCTAAACCAATCGTTACGGAAAGGATAGTACAACCGTTGAAAAAGGTATTATATAAAAGCACAAGAAGGGTAAAACAACATGACTCAAAAAACAATTTCAACAGTTTCAAAGCACGTGGCAGGAATAGTACCAGTATACGGGATTAAAACTAATTTAAATTTATTTTTTTCCAATGCAGTGTTGCCAATTGGCAATAACTTTTACAGCATTCAGAGATCAATTGTTGAATGTTCGTACGCTGGTTGCGACACAATTTGGATTGTTTGCTCTGACACTGATGCATCTTTAATTAAAAGTATATGTGGCGACTTTGTGTTGAGCATGAACGATTACGAACACTCAAAATATTCCAAGTTTCCTAAAAGCAATCGTAGAACAATCCCTTTAATTTATGTGCCTATATCTTATAAACACACAAATAAGGAAGGTCTAGGTGTGTCCGTAATAGATGGTATAAGTGCGTGTTTTCACGCTAGTAGTAAAATTTCAAAATGGATAGTCCCTAGCAAATACTATATTTCTAGTCCTTACGGTGTCTATGATCCTAAAATCAATAAAATTCGCACTCATATTATGAATTCTGATTCGTTGTTTTTAGAGTACAATGGGCAAACAGCAATTGATGGAGAACACATTGGTTTTTGTTTGGGTGTGGAACAAGTTAAGCATATGTCTTATTTGTTTAAAAGAATGGATGTAAAATCTCATTTTAGTCTTGACAAAATACTCAATAATGATATAGTACTAAAAGATATGAGTACTGTGGACGTCACCCATTACAGCAACATTTCAGAGTGGGAAAGTTACTGCAAAATGTTTTCTAATCCAATTAAAATACATCCACAGTATAAGTATTGCTTCAGTGCAGGATTTAAAAAACAAGAAAGGAAATTAAATGACTGAACTCACCAGACAAAAACCAACCATACCGTTTACTGGTTTACATGCTCACTCTGTGGCAGGATCCATATTTGATGCTTTGGGGTATCCACAACAGCACATGGATTTTGCCTATAGTAATGGTATGGATGCGTTAGCGCTAACAGACCATGGTAATGCCAACGGTTTGGCATATCAAGTTATGCATGCCAAAAAAATGAACGAAGAAGGAAAAAACTTTAAACCCATATTTGGATGTGAGGCGTATTTTGTACCTAGTATCGCTAATTGGAAAAAAGATTATGAAGAGGCTAAGCGTGAATCTAAAAACAAAAGTTCATTAAAAGATGTAAAGTCGGGAGCAACTGTTGAAAATGAAGCTTCTAAGAAAAAGATAAAATCAGCGCTCAATAAAAGAAGTCACCTAATACTGCTAGCGCAAAACCAGGTAGGATTACAAAATATTTATAAAATGATATCAAAATCGTATTCTGGAGATCATTTCTATAGGTATCCAAGAGTTGATTATGCTCTGCTAAAGAAGCACAACGAAGGAGTTATCGCAGCGTCAGCGTGTCTCGGCGGCGTTTATGCTTCAGATTTCTGGCAAAATAGAGATGCTGGCGAGGATAGTGTCCTTGACGCTATGCGTGTTACAACGCAGAAAATGCAAAATATATTTGGAGACCGCTGGTATGGAGAATTACAATGGAATAACGTACCAGAGCAACACCTTCTAAATCAATTTATTATTCAAATGCATTATGAGTTTGGAATAGAACTTATATCTACTGCTGATTCACACTATTATTCACCCGAAGCTTGGAAAGATAGGGAGTTGTATAAAAGGTTAGGATTTCTTGGCAGAAAAGTTGAGTGGTTGAGTGAAGAGTTGCCAATTGATGTAGATGAAGTTGGATACGAACTTTATCCTAAAAACGGAGATCAGATGTGGGAGAGTTACAAAAAATACTCTACACAGTGCGGAGTTGAGTATGATGATGACCTTATACTGGAATCAATAACAAGAACATATGATATATCTCATAATAGAATAGAAAAATTTATGCCGGATAACACTGTCCGCCTACCAGACTTTGTAGTGCCAGAAGGACAGTCAGCTGGCGAAGCGTTAGCTTATTTAAGTATTTCTGGCGCAAAAGAGAAGGGGTTTGTCAACAATCCAGAATATATCGAAAGACTTAAAAGGGAGGTGGCGGTTATAGATGAGCGTGGATTTAGTAAATACTTTCTCACAATGAAAAAGATATCTGATGAAGCGACAAACATGCAGCTTACAGGCGCAGGACGGGGTTCTGCGGCGGGTTCACTGGTTGCTTATGCCTTGGGTATTACCCAGGTAGATCCGATACGTTACGGTCTTCAATTTGAAAGATTTTTAACAAAAGGTGGATCGGGATACCCAGATATAGATTATGACGTTTCAGACCCTATGGTTTTGAAGGAGCACCTTATTAAAGAATGGGGAGACGATGTTGTTGTTCCGATAACAAATTGGAATACGCTACAATTGAGGTCGTTAATAAAAGATATATCTAAATTTTACAATATAGAATTTTCAGAGGTTAACTCAGTAACAAGTAAAATGGTTTATGAGGCAACCCCTTTAGCTAAAAAAGCACACGGTATTACAGCAGGTGTATATAATCCAAATTTTGAAGAACTCATGATGTATTCTGAATCTTTACAAAACTTTTTGGATAAATACCCAGATGTCAAGACTCATGTTAATGCACTATATGGTCAAACCAGATCCGCTTCGAGGCATGCTGGGGGTGTGGTCGTTGGGGAAAATCTCGATCAATGGATGCCGCTTATAAATTCTGGTGGAGTCCGCCAAACACCATGGGCGGAGGGGCAGAATGTTAGGCACCTTGAACCAATGGGGTTTATCAAATTTGATATTCTTGGTCTCGCTTCATTGCGTATGATTGAAGATGCAATTAGGCACATATTGGTAAGATATAAGGGTGTAGAGAACCCAAGCTTCGACCAGATCAGAGACTTTTATAACAATGTTTTGCATCCTGAAAAAATTGATTTAGATGATAAAGATGTTTGGGAAAACGTTTTTCATGAAGGCAAGTGGGCAGGGATATTTCAGTTTACAGAGGGTGGCGCTCAATCTTTTTGCAAACAAGCAAAACCAGATAACATTACAGATCTAGCGGCGATCACTTCAATATATAGACCAGGTCCGCTATCGGCAGGCGTTGATAAAATGTATGTTGGCGCAAAAGAAAATCCAGAAGAAATAGAATATGTTAATGAGTTAGTTAAAGAGGTGACACAAGAAACATATGGTTTTCTGATTTTCCAAGAGCAAATTGCTATGCTGGCACATAAACTAGGTAAAGACCTGTCCTTGGATGAGGGAAACAAGTTGAGGAAACTTTTAACTAAGAAGGGAACAGGTGAAGTTCAAATACAAAAAGACAAGATATACGACAAATTTAGAATTGGTTGTATGGAAAAGGGGATGAAAGAATATGAAGCAAAGGAACTTTGGGATAAATTTGAATATTTTTCAGGTTATGGATTTAATAAGTCTCACGCTGTATCCTATTGTGTACTATCCTATCAGTGTGCTTATTTACTTAATTACTATCCAGAATGCTGGTTAGCAGCGTTCTTAGATAAAGAACCGGACAAAAGAAAAGAAAGAGCAATTAATATTGCGAAATCTTATGGATATAGAATTGAACCGTTAAATATTAACACTTCTGGTGTCAGGTGGGAGATTAGCGCTGACGGAAAAACTTTGATTCAACCGCTCTCTTCGGTAAAAGGATTGGGCGAAACTGCAATTGATCAAATCATTAACAACAGACCTTTTAATACCATAGAGGAATTTCTTTTTAGTGAAAATATAATCTATTCTAAGTTAAACAAAAAGGCACTAGATGCACTTTGCAGAAGTCAGGCACTCAATTGTTTAATGGATAATAGGTTCACAGGACTTAAACATTTTTGGTCTGCCATCGCGGTTGATCGACCAAGAAAAGAAAAGAACCTAATCGAAAATATTAAAAAATACGAGATGGAGGGTGACTTCACTGAGGAGGAGAAATTACAGTATCTTGTTGATTTAGTTGGTATTTTTCCTATAAGTTTGATAATGAACGAAAATCTTCAGTCTAAGATAGATGAACTCATGGTGCCACCAATATCTGAATTTGATGCAGATCTGCAGGTTTGCTGGTTTATTCCAAGAGAGGTCTTGATTAAAAAAACTAGAAATGGAAAAAATTTCTATCTCGTTAAGGTTATTGATTCTAATTCTGAAGAAAACAAGATTAAGTGCTGGGGCGTTGATCCTGAAAAAGATAAGATCTATATAAACAGACCTTATATGGCCAGATTGAGCTGGGATCCTCAATGGGGTTTTAGCACAAGATCAGTTAGAAAAACTTTTAAAATGTTAGCATAAGGAGAAAATAAATGGCTAGATTAACTGGACTTTCTGCCAAAATAATGGCAGACCAATACAGAGAAGTTTTTAAAAAAAAGGGATATGCTTTTTTTGAAAACGGAGATTATAACTTAAATATAGTTGGAGTTAGGAATGACTCTGGCGATGCATCAAAATTTGATGATTTTATAAATGTTGTGTATAAAGTAAAGGGCGAGTGGGTTTGTGATACTTACCCTGCTACTACAGAACCTGGAGTCAAAATACTTAGATCGCCAATCAAAGCTGTGAGACATAAAGGCACGGCGATCTTGGTCCCAGACCAATATAGGTCAACCTATATGATTGACACTCACGGCGGCAAGCGAAGTTATACTGCTCTCTGTCAACGAGGTGGCAAGGTTCGAGTCGTAAGAGACAACAACAGAGACTCAAAACCTGATTATCACAATCCAGAGGAGGAGGGTTGGTATGGAATCAACATCCATAAGCATTGGGGGTCTGATGCCAGGGTGAACACGGGTGGTGTTTCCGCTGGTTGTCAGGTTTTTCAAAGTAGCAAAGATTTTTATGAATTTATGGATACATGCCAGGTATCATGTGACGTGTGGGGTAATAGTTTTACTTACACGCTGCTGGAGGAGGGTGACTTTACAAATGACTTCTGCTGAGACTAAAAGTAGAACCATCTTTTGCGATATTGATGGCACAATATTCAAGTACAGAAAATTTGAAACGTATCAAGATTTAAAAGCAGAGCTAACTCCAGGAGCGTTGGATAAACTTAGCAAATGGAGAAGAGATGGTTGCTTCATTGTATTAACAACCGCCCGTCCGGAAAGTTATAGAAACCATACTGTAAAAGAACTTTTAATTAACAACGTCCCATGGGATAAGTTAATAATGGGTATAGGTAGGGGACCGAGGTATTTGATTAATGACATGGAACCAAACGGGACTCAACTAAGGGCAATTGCTTATAGTATACAAAGAGACAAAGGACTAAAAGACGTTGTTGTTGGGGCAACAGAAGAAATATATAGGAGATAAATATGAAAGTTAATGTTTATAAAACTAGACCTGATGCAATAATCCCGACTAGGGCGCACTCCACAGATGCAGGCGTGGATTTTTATTTTTGCCCTGTTGATAATTCTAGTAAAAGAATAGAGCCAGGTCGATGCGCTTTGTTAGAAACTGGTGTAAAAATTGAAGTGCCACCTGGATGCATGCTTCAAGTTATGAATAAGTCAGGAATAGCAACGAAGACTCAGTTAATAACTGGCGCCTGTGTTGTGGACGAAGGATACGACGGTGAAATATTTGTCAATTTACAAAATGTTGGTACCGAAACGCAGTATATTTCACCAGGTCAAAAAATTGCTCAAGGGGTATTTGTTAAAATAGAAAAACCAAGTTTTCAAATTCTTGAGACTGATGATGTTTATGGTCGGCAAACATCACGCGGTACGGGCGGTTTCGGATCAACTGGCAAGTAAAAATGAGCATCAAAAGGAAAATAAAAAGAAACAAAGCGAAGCAATTTAAAAAAGATATAAAAGTTACGCTTGGTTTATTTGATAAAATTCCAAATCAATGCTTGACTTGTCATGCACCATATGATAAAAATAATAAAGAGCATGTCAAAAGTTGGAATGTTGTCGTTAGGGAGAGACAAAAGCAGGTTAACCTTTACTGTCCAACTTGCTGGAATAAAGCAAAAGACATGCTCAAACAACTAGAAGGAAATTTAAATGAAAACACCAACGAATAGTTTTGACGATGTGTTGTTAGTTCCACAATACAGCGACATCGAATCCAGAGAAGAAATTGATTTAACCAGAGGTTTGGGAAACAAACTTTATAAAATACCCATAATGTCTAGTCCGATGGACACTGTGACAGAACTGGAAATGGCAAAAACTTTTGCTAAGATGGGCGGACTTGCTGTTACGCATAGGTATTGCAATGAGGTACAGCAAGCGTCCATGACTCCATCAACTGCAGCAGCAGCTGTTGGCGTCACTGGTGATTTTATGGAAAGAGTTACCTTCCTCTATGATAATCAAGGTGTAACTACTTTTTGTTTGGATATTGCACACGGTCATCATGCACTAATGGAACGTGCAATTAAACAAATAAAAGACAAGTACGGCACTCTTGTAAATATTATAGCTGGAAATGTTGCAACGCCGAAGGGTTATATAGATCTATCTGAGTGGGGAGCCGATGCTGTTAGGGTTGGTATCGGTGGTGGTTCGATTTGTTCAACTAGAATACAGACCGGACATGGCGTCCCAACCTTTGAATCAGTACTGACTTGTGGGTACACAGATGGAGCTGTTATTATTGCTGATGGCGGGATAAAGACAGCAGGAGACATTGTCAAGGCATTGGCGGCAGGAGCTGACTTTGTGATGTTGGGGTCCATGCTGGCGGGAACGAATGAGAGTCCAGGTCAAGTGTTTCAAAGTTCTGATGGTGGCAAGTATAAAGTCTATAGAGGCATGGCTAGTGTTGAAGC
>MDTG01004540.1_pt1 | contig 17042 bp, 23 predicted proteins | sample 811421 | NCBI WGS metagenome assembly MDTG01 (sample SAMN05326645, study PRJNA326480) | marine metagenome | isolation source: seawater | place: Pacific Ocean: South East | collected 2011
TATAGTTATTTAATTAAAGTATATCCAACATTAATTTTTCAGTTTCGTAAAGAATGGTGTAAAAGAAATGGAAATAATTTCTTCTTTGATTTTTGCATTCCAGAATATGATATAATCGTTGAATTAGATGGACGACAACATTATATGAAAAGTAAAAGTTGGGGCAGATCAACAAATGAAACACAGGAAATAGACATATACAAAGAAGAATGTGCGAATGATAATGGATATTCTACTATACGAATCATAGAAGAAGATATCCGAAATAATAATTATGATTGGAAAAAAAAACTAAAAAATGAAATAGAATACATTAAGAACAATAGAGATGTCATACACAATATCTATATATGTAATAACGATGAGTACTCATATTTTTAATATTTTTAATATTTTTAATATTTTAATGAATTTTTGTAAAATTGAATTTTTATTAAGTATTTTAGTATATCAACAAAACAAATATAATAATAATGACAAGTCTAAGTGATTGTATTTCTGAAAATATCGCGAAATTTTCCCAGCCAAAAAACCCAATTTATAGAATAGTGTATGTTATTAATTATTGTGATCATGAAGTGCAATCATTAGAGACGAAAAAAATAAGTAGATTAGTTGAATTGGTAGATAATTTGAATGATTGTGGGTTAAAGGAAAGGGAAAGTGAAAAATCCCTACCTATGAGTTATGAAATACGCATTTTACATCAAATGACACTTTTAAGTAAAAATTTATTTGATGATATAAAAAAAGGAAATGTACTTTTTGAGGTGCCAATAGAAATGATGTTGGATTTTTGTGGCTATGGTTCTTGTAATTTTGTCTTTGCCAATATGACAAGAATTGCTTAAAAGTTAATTATAAATTTATTTAAATAGATGTTATAATCTATATTATATGATGTTATCTATATTATTTTTATTTGCTTTTTTTGCTCTTATCGATGGAAAAGAATACAAGGCTGTGGATGAGGTTGATTTAACGATGTATATGGGAAAATGGTACCAAGTATATGGTGATGGATTTAATAATATTTTTCAAGGAGGTGGTCACTGTTCTACTGCTGAATATGGTTTATTAGAAGATGGTCGTGTTTCTGTCTTAAACAAACAGTTTGATGAAAATAATAAAATAGATGCTATATCTGGATTTGCCTATTATGATGAAGGCGATTGTTGTGGATATCTTACAGTTGAATTAAAAGATTTGAAACCTGCTCCTTATTGGATATTAGAACTGGGACCTATTGTGTCCGATAATTATCAATATTCTATTGTATCTGATAATTTAGCATTATCACTTTTTGTATTAGCACGGGATGTTGATGAATTTTATAAACTATATGATACAACTGTATTAGAATCTTTAAAAGAGTTTGGATTTACAAAACCTTGGAATTCTCCAAAGACAATGAATCAAACAGACTGTGTTTTTTAACGTTGTTTATAATAATGAATATGATGTTTTTAATAATTAAATTACATTTACAATAATCTGGTATTATAATAATGAATACAATATCAGATACTAACGAAAAATCGTATGTATGTAAAGAGCATTATAATCACAATAACGAAACACCTTTATCACCGTGTCGTGGAAAACCGTGTAATATATGTAAAAAACGGAAACCCCATGGGTATACAAATCCTGAACATGTTTCTAATCCATTTGGATATTTGTATTTGATTCCTAACATATGTATTCCGTGTGCGATAGAGCATAAAAGATGTATGTGGTGTATGATAATTGAAGAATAATATTATACATATTTTCTTTATAATATTATTATCGTATATAATGATGAATAGATATATAGTCATATTTACAACCATCTTCTAATTTACTGGAGTTTTTCCATAATAATTTTCTTATAATAATTTTATCATTATGATATTTTAACATATAATTAAAATAAATTTCATATTCTGATGCTCCAGAATGTATAATATATTTATCTTCAACACATTTTAAAAAAATATTATAGAATAAATCTTTGTGTTTATCTTCTAATAATCGAAATAATTCATCTATATATTTTTTTTCAAATATCATATGATGACATATACCAGATTTTTGTTTATCTACTTTTTCTAATGATTTGTCTAATTGTTTCATGTGAATAAAATATGGTTTGTGATATTCTGTTCCATAGCAATATAAGCACTTGTTATCCCTTATAAATGTGGTTGGTTTTATAAAAAAAGTATCACTATCTATTACTAAATAAGTATCCATAATTCCAGGAATTACATAACATGCATACAATTTTAATAATTGTTGAAGATACCAACCATTTCTTTTATTTTTTCCATGAAATTTTATAATAGTTTCTATGTTAAAAGGAAATATATCTTCTTTTATTGTTATACACCCATCTATATATAAACTATCGTTACATGATATTAAGTATATATTTCTATAACCAATAATATTTTTTTTCGTATATATAATTTGATTATTGATAATATCAATATCATTAGGTCCTACAGGTATAACTATATCAAAAATATTCATAATACTATTATTCATATATGTAGAAAAGAAATAAATTATTATTTATTACTTCAAATAATGGTAGAGAATATAAATCTAATAAACTATGGTCAATAGAATTTACATATTTTTTGTAATTTTTATTTAATTTATCTATATTTATATCTGAGCAATTATATATGTTTGAATATATTTTCACAATTGGTTGTTTTGATAAATTTCATAAAGGTCATATAAAATTATTAGAAAGTATGAAAAAAAAAAACGGATAAAATAATAGTAGGACTACATGACAATAATAGTATTAAAAAACTAAAAAATATTTCCGATATTGATTCATATGATAATCGTAAAAAAAATTTAGAAAAATATGTATATGATATTTTTATTATTAATGATATAGACCCAACAAACGCTATTAAAGAATACATACAAAAAAATTTTAGTGAAGTTGATGAAATTAAAAATATAAATATATTAGAAAATACAGATATAGGTAAATTTGATTATAATAATTTTGAAATATTTGCTACTGAATTTAATAATTTAATTCCACATAGTGATAAAAATAGAAATGATTCATTTTGGGTATATGATCAAAAACAAGAGTGTATTAATATATGGGATACATTAGACGTAAATATATGTAAAAATCATGAATTAATTGACAATTCTAATATAAAAAAACAAAAATATAGATGTCATTGTAATAGTAAATGTATGAAATTATCTATTGGTATTCGTTCAAAACATTTGTATAAGGATGACAATTATATTATATATAATGAAAGAGATCATGGAGGTAAATTATTTAAAGGAAATGGAAATGGACGAATGATATCTAAAACAAATAAAACTGATTATAATCCAACTATATTTGATGTACATAATAATAGCGCTACTAATGGTGGTTCAGAAGATTATAGATATATAATATTTAATGAAGATTTGTACGTAATAATGAATGGTTTACCAAAAAATAGTAATATAAGACAAATGTATTTGTATAATATAAAAAAAAAATAAAATATGTCAATTAAATATAAAAAATTCCGATATAAAGAATATTTATCAAAAAAACTGGACTCCTTATGTTTATAAAAATGAATTATATCTTATATATTCTTTCTGTGAATTATGTGTTGTTAAACTGATAAATGAAACAACTGGGGAATGCGAGTTAGTATATGGAAATCCGTCATTGTTTACAAATAAAACCATATTTGGCGGAACCAACTTGTGTCATTGGAAAAATGATTTATTTATTGGTTTTGCTCATATAAGGAATCCTTGGTACGGTGTTCCTATAATATTTGATGCAAAAAACTATAAATATATTACAACAACGATTCCTATCAAAATTAAAACTCCATTTAAAATAGATTTATTAAAAAATAGAACAGTTCAGTATCCATACTATTTCACAAAGTGTCAAGATAAATATGAATTATCTGTATGTCATCAAGATTTTTATTCTATTAAATATGAAATAAGCATAGATAAAGTAGATAGTTTGTTTATTAGTTTATTAAATTATAAAAAATGGTGTTTTATGAGAGCAGATGATAACCAAAAATTTCCGGCGATAGATTATATTAAAAATATTATGCCTGTACAATATTTACCGTATTCAAACGAAATATCGGCAACTAAATTAAGAAATTTTAAAAATAATAAACTTGGTGTAATGAACTATCTTTTACGTAAGGTAGTTGATATTATGGATGAAAATAATATACCTTATTATTTAGATTGTGGGACGTTATTAGGTTGTATAAGAGAAAATGAATTAATGGAGAAGGATACCGATATTGATGTAACAATACACTTATCAAATTGGGATAAATTAAAATCTATTGATTTTAATAAATATAGTTTAGAACGAACAAGAACACTAAATAATTTTCCCAAAAAGGAAAATGGTAATATGATTAGTGTTAAAACAGAATATAGTAATTTGTATTGTGATATATATACAAATCCAGCATTTCCACAATTAGACAAAAAAATTTTAAATGGAAAAAGTTACAACATACCACTAAATAGCGAATTATATTTAACACAATTATATGGTAACTGGAAAAAACCATCCAATAAACATGCAACAACGAAATACCATAGAGGAAATGGATTAGTTAATTCAGACTATTCTAAATATTGGGATAAAGATTTTGAAATTTTTAAATGTAATATGTAATCATATGGCCAAACATAAAAGTGAAGACTATAATATTTCATCAGTTCAATATTATTTAACTAAAAATAAAAAAAATACATACTCAATAAAACATATATTACTATAATTTATAAATGAGTTCATATGATGTTGCTATTTGTTATTTTGGATTACCGAGAAGTATAAGTTATGTATATAATAGTCATCAAAAATATATATATGACATATTGGATAGTAAAGGATTTACTTATAAAAAATTTATGCATAGTTGGAAAACTAATGAAGGAAAACAGCGTGTATGGAGATACAATGTAAAAGAAAAAATAAATTATGATGAGTATAAATTATTTAATCCAGATGTATATGTAATTGAATCACAAGATGATTTTATAGATACAATAAATATGAGTGATTATTATTATGAAAATGAAAATGAATGGGATAAAACCCTTTTGAAAAATCATATATGTGCGTTAGGTTCAGAAAATAGAGTATATGAAATAATGAAAAATTCTGGAGATACTTTTAAATATGTAATAGTAATAAGACCTGATTCTGAGTTCTTATTACCATTACCTATAAATAATATTTTCCCTTTACAAGATAATGAGTTTGTTATATGTAATAATAGACATTATCAAGGATATAATGATAGATTTATGATTTCAAATATAAATTCATCACATATATACCTTACGAGACTTAAAGAAATGAAAGAAGGAAGAAAGGAATGCGGTTATATTACTGCTGAAAAATATTTAAAATATACATTTCAAAAACATAATTCAAAAATTAAAGAAATAAAATTTCCATTTAATCTTATTAGACCCGATGGTTCAAAAAGTAATACTTAGATAAATATTATAATAACTAAAAAATTAAATAACATTCATTTATATGAAAGCAATTGCTGTGTTTAAAGATAATCTTAAAGGTTTTGTAACATTTACTGAAAAAGATAATGAAATAATTATACGAGGTAAAATATCCGGTCTTGATAAAAAATCATTTCATGCAATACATATTCATGAGTATGGTGATTTAACTGATTGTAAAAGTATGGGTCCTCATTTTAATCCATTTAAAAAACAACACGGTGATGTTAATGATAAAAACAGACATATTGGTGATCTTGGAAATATTAAATCAAATGAAAATGGAGAAGCTAACTTTAGATTCAAAGATTCATTATTATCATTAAAAAATAATAAGAGGAATATACTCGGTAGAGGTCTTGTTATTCATATAGGTAAAGATGATTTAGGTAAAACAACCCATCCCGATAGTTTAATAACAGGAAATGCAGGTGGTAGATTAGATTGTGCTGTAATTGGATTGATGAAATAATTATATTATACATCTTTTTCTTGATATGAAAACCGTTCGAATGGATTATTCATTGTAGCATAAGGTATTCCTTCATCATTATTCATTAATAAATCTTCTATATCATCATTATTTTCTTCCTCTTCTATATGTTCATACTCATAATTTTCAATATATGGAACACGTGACATTTGTATATCATTATTAAGTAATAAAAAAAACATTCTAACTTCATAAATAGATATATTAAAAAATTCACGTCGTGGATGTATTCTTTTACCATAATGTTGTAATAATTTATGTAATGACTGTTCTTTTACATATGGATGTGATACTTTCACAGACATTTCTATATTATATGGTATTGGTGGTTTCCAAGTATTTGATGAATTGGCATCTTTAAGGCGTTCTTCAGGCGTTCTTGTAGTCATTCCGATCTTATATATACCAGGCATTGACTTACTTGAAAAACAATATATATACCCATTATCTTCTTTATTACTATACATAAATTAATATATCTATCTTCTTTTATATATATTTTTTGTTTTCTTTCCCATTGTTTTCATTTTTTTTGTTTACACTCGTATATTATTAATTATGTAAGTAAAATTGAAAAAGCGAATTATTATGTAAAATAAAATAATACAAATTATAAATGGACGATATACAAATTATCACTCTTGACGGAAATATTGGTGCTGGTAAATCAACATTACTTAAAAAGATAGAAGAGTATTTACCTTATGTAGAAATTGTTTTTGAGCCTGTTCCTGTATGGGAAAGTTTAAAATGTAATAATGATAAAAATATATTACAACATTTTTACGAAGATTCAATAAGATGGGGATATACATTCCAAAATTGTGCTTTATTAACACGTATTATAGCTGTTAAAGACGCTATTGAAAAAGCGAAAAAATCCAATAAAAAAGTTATTATAACAGAAAGGTCAGTATTAACAGACATAAATGTTTTCGCAAAAATGAATAAAAACATAGGTAATTTATCTGAACTTGAATGGAATCTTTACTTGAAATGGGTTGATGCTTTCTCTAATGATAAATCTATAAAAGCTATTATACATGTTACAACTTGTGTTGAAACGTGTATTAAACGTATTAAATCAAGAGCAAGAAAGGGTGAAGATATAATTCCAGAAGATTATTTACATAGTTTATCAGTTGAACATTATAATTGGTGTAAAAACACAAAATTACCAGTATTAAATATAAGTACAGAGACAGATATAAATGTTACTGACAATATTGAAAAAATAAAAGAATTTATAAAAAAAGTTACAAATATTTAATAATATTATTAGTTGATAAATAGTTATGATTATATATTTTTTTATTGTATACATTATATAAAAAATGAAAAAATATACTGTAAAAAATAAAGGAAAAAAAGAAGTTAATAAAAAAACAAATAAAAAATCGATGAAAATGTTACCAAAATTACGTAAAATTGATGAAAGTGGTAAAAAATATAAATATCGTTTGGCTAATCCAACACCATTACGTATTCTTGCTATAAATGAAGGTATAAATAACGAAGTAAAAAAAATGAATAAAACAAAACGACAAGCAGTAGTCGCAAAAAAAGGTAGATTTAATATTCTAAGAATTTATAGAAGAAATAATTATAAAAATCAATGTCGTAAAATTACTAAGGATATGCGATATATTGATAAAAAATATGGGTTAAACCAAACAAAAGATATTTGTGGTGGTAAAAATATATAAAACAAATATATAAAACATTAATTATATTATTATCATATCATATAATTAATATGGACATTTTTGGTCAATTAAATTTAAATATAAATGATTTTAAAAACAATGAGGAATTTGATGTAAGTGACTTACTTTCTGCTCTTGAAAATGACGAACATGTTAATTTAATTAATTTAACACCTGATAAAATAAAACAATATCGTTCTAACGCTATCAAACAGCTTCAATTACCACATAATGAAGAAGTAAAAATGATTAGTGTATTATTAGATTATATGTATGTTGATGAAATTCCTGACATAAAATATGGTTCTTTTATACGTTGGGTTCCATTAAAAAACCCTGATAATTTAAAATTAACCAGAGGAGGTATAGTATGTGATATTGTTATATGTGAAACAGGTACTATTATAAGATGTAAGAATTTTAAAAATAATTTTTTCCGTGTTAAGATGGATGAAGCAATGATATTTAAAAAATTAACCGATCAAGAAAAAGTTATTCTTGCAGCATTAAATTATGTTTCATAAATAAATTATATCTATATTCAAGTTGGTATATTATATGTCGATTTAAATTTTTCCACATTGATTATAGGTATACCTATTTTTATAGCATTATCAATTTTGCCTGTTTTTTCATTATCATCTTTTACAATAACAATAAATGTTCCTTTAGAAACTGCTGATGTTATTTTAACACCCAATACATCTGTAAGATATTTACTTAATTTTTCATCACGAAATCCAGTTAATATAATACTTTTCTTATACAATGGATTTTCTTTGTCTATAATATGACCTGAAACTTTTTTATATAATTTATCTTTATGACCTATATCTTCTATAAATTGTTTAAAATCATCTATATGTTTTACAAATAATTCAGCTGATTTTTTTGCCATACCTTTAATATTTTTTATTTTATCTATTTTTGTATCATTTGTTTCATCACTAATTAATATATCATCATATTCTTCCATTATCAATTCCATTTTCTTTTTACCCATACCGTGTCCAAATGTGTTTGAAGCAGCCATTATATCTATCAACTTACTTTCATTCAATACCTTACGTATGTTATCATATATCTTATTAATCATTCTATCTTTAAAACCTTCAACTTTCATTAAATCATTTTTTGACATAGATACTATTTTTGGAATACTATTATATCCAGCTGCTATTATCTTATCAACATTGCCAGGACCAATACCATCTACATTTAATCCACGAAAGAAGAATAAAATATTCTTACTTAATACATCGGTATTATTATCCTTATTCTTTAATATTATATCAATATTAGTATCACCGTACCATTCATATTCGTCGTTAGGCATCATTGCTTCTTCTGCGGGTTCTATAACATCTAATATATATGGAATAACATCACCACTCCTTAGAATTTTAATCTTTGCTCCAAAACCTAATTTATTTTTTAAAACAAAAGCTGCGTTAAATGCTGTAGCGTATTTTATATTTACACCATTTAATACAATAGGTTCTATTTCTATACGAGGTTTCAATATACCATCTTTACTTGGACTCCAATGAACCATAATAACTTTTGCTTCTGATATTTGTTCACCTAATATCATCTTAAAAGCAAAGGCATAATCAGGATTACCATCAATACGTGGATAAATATTATCATCCATACATATAATACCATCTATTTCATATTCATATTCATTTCTCCAAAGAACCAATATATCTGATAGATATTTATTATTTACATCAATAGCTATTTCATTACGAACATATTTAAATCCATTTTCTTTTAAAAATTCCATTTGTTCGCTTGGTTTTATTTCAGGTTTTATTACTTCATATACCACAAAATCCATATGTTTTGTTTTATTCAAATCTATATTTTTAGAATTAATAATACCTGATATCAAATTTCTTGAATTAGAAAATTTATCAATATAATTATTTTCAAAATTACTACGTTTCATTATAAATTCACCCCTTACTACAATATCTATATTTTCATTATTATCATTTTTTATAACAGGTAAATTCATATATGGTATAAATTTACTAATATCCTGTCCAATTTTACCATTACCACGAGTATATAATTTTATGTCCCCATTTTCTGTTGAATATAATCCACTCACACCATCTAATTTTGCTGATATAACATATGGACCTTTATATTTTAATTTCCATCTTTCAATAGCATTTGTATCTGGTTTTATTTTATCCATTGAACCCATAAAATATGGTAATTTTACTTTATCTGATTTTACATTAGCACCAATTATACTTGTTTCTTCATTAGTTGGATATTTTTTTTCCATGTATTCTTTAACAATATCATATTCATTATCAGTAATTAATGGTTCATCGTTATAATATGATAAACGAGCATCTTTTAATAATTTTTGTAAACGCTTTTCTGTTAAATTATCAAACACAGTTGAACCTTGTTTTCTGAAATTTTCAATTATTTTTTTTGTTGTTATACCTTTTTGGCTCTTGGGTTTTTTTTCTTCGTCATTTTTTTCATTATTATCACTATTTTTCTTAATAGTCTTTTTCATATCCTTATATATTTTTGTATTACTGGAAGAATTTTTATTATCATTTCTATTAACCTTTACTTTTATTGTTTTTTTTATACCAGTTAATACAATATTATTATTCATCGATATTATATAATGTTATTATAGTTTTTAATATTTTTTATAATCTATAAAAAATATCAATCTATCTTCTTTTAAGTGTTCGTTTCTTATCATATAATCCTACTATCTCATTTAATGTCTTATTTTTTCTCTTACTATTTAGTTTTTTTAATTTTTTACCACTTCTATCCGCAAGTAATGCTGGTTTTTTCTTACATGTAAATCGTGAATTCATTATACCTTTGTTTTTTAATATTGAAGCTCTACAAATAGCTACAGCTTCACTATCTTTGTAATATTTAACTCTACCAGGAACTGTTTTTCTTTTACGGGTATTACGTATTGCGTTTATGCATCCACATAATTTTTTTGCTAATATATCTTCAGCATTTTTTTTTAATATTCTTCTTGATTTTGGAATCGGCTTATTATAATAATCAAGTATTTGTTCATAATCACGTTCACTTATTTCATTCATTTTTATTGTGTCTACTATATCGATATATTATTTTTTATATACAATATTTATGTCCCAGAAAAATATTGGAAATAAAATTATCGTATTTGATATGGACGAAACACTTGGATACTTTAGTGAATTCGGGATATTTTATGACGCATTAGAAAGATATATCAAAAAAAATATAACACCACAACAATTCTTTAAACTTTTCGATATTTACTCTAATATTCTATTACGTCCTAATATCATTGAAATATTGAGATATACCGTAAATATGAAAAAATCAAAAATAATTAATAAAATACTTATATACACAAATAATCAAGGTGGGAATTTTTGGGTTAATATTATGATCAATTATATACAAAATAAGGTTGGAATGGGAAAGATATTTGACCAAATTATAAAGGCTTATAAAATTAATAATAAACAAATTGAGTTATGTAGAACAACACACTCAAAAACATATAATGACCTTGTTGTAAACTGCTGTAAATTACCTAAAAATACAAAAGTTTGTTTTATTGATGACCAAAGACATCCTTATATGCAAAATAATTCAAACGTATACTATATCAAAATAAAACCATATGTTCACTCACTACAACCGTTCGAATTTGCTAATAAATTATTATCATCAAAATCATCGTTATCATCATTAATAACAAAAGAAAATCATTTCATAGAATACATTAATAATTATTTTAACTCTATAAAATATTACAAATATTCACCAAAAACAAAAAAAGAAATTAGTATCGATAAATTAATTAGTAATGAACTAATGAATTTAATAAAGAATTTCAAAACATTTTAATATTATAATAATCTAATAATATTATAATATATGTGTTACAGTGCGGAATCTTCGTTAACTGGATTTTTGATAGGTGCGTTGTCATCTACATATCTATTATTATCTAAAAATAAGACCAATAATCATATCGGTCTTTTTTTTTTAATTGTTGTTTTTATTCAACTCGCTGAATTTTTTATGTGGTCTGATCTGGAATGTGGAATATATAACCAATACGCTTCTAAAAGTGTAATACCTTTACTGTCATTACAAATTTTGTCTATTTATATTGGCGCTTATCTTTTTAAAACAACTATAATACCAACAAATATGTTACTTTTTATAATATCTGGTTGTTCTATAATATTTATATATCTTTTCCGTGAATCTTTCTTTAATAAAAATTATTACTGGTGTTCTAAACCTAATATAAATAATACTATTAAATGGTCTAACCTTGTTGAAATAGTTCCATTTTATTTATATGTATCATATTCAATACTAATGTTATTATTCCCTCTATCATTAAAGGATAATATAAGAAAATTCATATTATTTACATTAGGAATGCTAACCTTTATAACAACACAATATGAAAACGAAGATTATTTTATTAGACCATCAAGCAATTCTAAATGGTGTTTCTATTCAGCATATATACCTGCAGGATTTGCTATTGTCGATATTACAAAGATTCTCCAGTAATTACACTGGATAAAAAGAAAAATGAGACAAAATTCCATTCAAATTTAATTTGGTGTAAAATAAATAGGCAATACTTAATCCTGTTATTGTTCCACCGGTGAATTAATGATGAATATTTCTAACTAACTATAATATTTAATAACATACACCAAGATAAACAGCACTATAACCAACTATAACAGGTGTGAAAAGTGTTGTCATACTACCACATAAAATTAACATTATTTCACCATAAGAAAAACGTTGTATAATTGACGTAGGAACATTGACGTGTAAACCTAATAATTCTTTATATTCTCTATCCATTTGGAAGCATACTATATCTTCTTTAATATTATTGTATAATTTTAAAAATTTACTCTCTTCTTCTTTTGATATTGTTATATTATCTATTTCATCGATAAATTTGAGAGCCATCGCATTAAGAACAATTTCTAATACACCGTTTGAATTATATATAATAAATACAGTGCCAATTGTTGTAAGAATAGATGAATACATATTAAGAAAAAAGAAAAAACTCATCATTCTTGTAAAAATTAAAGTACGATTATTGAAATTACGAACACTTTTATAGTAATCTGAAAACCAAAATGTTAATTTACCATATTTTTCTATTTCGGTTTTAATAGTAGTAAAAGAGGATACTGTAGAAAATATAGCTAATACAGAAGCAACTAATTTTAAAAGAACACTATTTTGGTTTCTACATAAATTATCTGTATCAGATATAGAATAATATATATTAATTGGATTTACTATTAATTGTATAAGAATACAAGGTATTAACTTATATAGTGACATCATTAAAAACTTTTTATTATATTGATTAATTTCATCGTTAACACCTTTAACCTCAACCATTTCATTCTTTGCTCTATCAAAAATTAATTGTGTATCATAGCAATAATAAAAAGAAACGTACACATAATAATCAATATCATCCATAGCACGATCAAGAATTTCTAATTGAAGTCTTGCGTAACTTTCAATATGTTTATTGTTTACATGCTTCTTAAGCTCTTCAAAGTATTCACTATCTTCTTTCCACGGTTGTTTTGGCGCATATTTATTTATAGTAGTATCAGTTGTATTACTATTGTTAGAACTAGTTGTATTATTTTCCATCTTAATAATTATTATTATTAATGTTTAAATAGTAACAATATTATAGTTAACTATATATTTACACCTTCGGTCAATACTATATACTATGGAAAGTATTACCAATATAAATAATAACGCAACTATTTTATTAATTCGAGTGCACTTACGTAATCATTTACTTCTTTTAATGTTTTTTTGTCGACTACTTGACGAAGGTTGATATGATTCAATAATGGAAATTTTATTAATTTAATTTCTCCTTTGTTTTCTTTTTTTATTAACGGAAATATATCTTCAATAAAATATTCTCCCGTTTCAAATAAACAAGTTTGAATAAATTGTATGTTTGAACATAATATAATATTATCAATTAGATATATACCTATTGAAACTGTTTTAATATTTAAATCTTTTGCGCAACAGTCACGTCTCAATATTAGTTTATTAAAACATTGTTTTATTATTTTCAATCGTGTATCATTATTTGGTTCGTCCTTTTCTATGTATGGTATATTTACCAGACTATTACATTGAATAATTTCATCAAGTAATTTCATTTTAATTAAAGGAATATTACCCGGTATAATTAATGTATTAGCATTATTATATTTTTTTAATCTATTTCTACAAACTTGTAACGCGTATCCTGTTCCGTTTGATGGTCCTTGATTTATAAATTCATAATCATTTGTAATAGCATAATCACGCAAAGCTTGTGATATTTTTAATTCATTTTGATTAACAACTATAAATAACTTCCTTGGAAATAACTTAGCTGCTTCATTTACAACTCTTGCTATAATTGGAACATAACCTACATTTTCTAATAATGCGTGAGAATTTTCATTACATTCCATACGTTTTCCTTCTCCACCCGCGAGTATCACAATTATTAATTGTTTTTCCATATACATAGTTATACATTTTATACTTTGCACCAAAAATAATAGGGATAAAATAAAAATATATTTTTATATTATGACTATTCAAGAAAATATTTTTTTAATTGGTATATTTTTCATTTACTTATTTTTACTTTTGATTATATTTGGATTCGGTGGCACAAATACAATATTATATTATGATATTTTGAATTATTTTATGAAAATATACATATGTTTATTCATAATTATAAAATTTAATCCGTTTACAAATATAAAATTTACAAATATAGATAAAAAAATTGTATTTACAGCAGCTTTATTTTTATTATCCACAACAACTGTACAAGAAATAGTATTATATATTGAAAAGGCTAATAAATTACTAATTGATAGAATATAAATTATTATTACTTATATTTAGTTATCTATAATATTTTTATATAGAATGAATATATATGCCAAGAATACCATTAAATGATAAACGAACACAGGAATTGAATAGTAAAATTTTTGAAAGAAATATTCCATCTCATACAATAGACCCATTATTTTCACCAAAACCAATGAATACTCGTTATACTAAAATGAATGTTTATGATAATAATGAACATAATGTCCAAACACCAATTACTACAAATAAACAATATCAAACATCACAAGTATTCTTTCCTGGAAATAGAAAACCGCATTGGACTGGATTCGTAACAAATGTTGATACAGAATCAACGCTACGTAATCAATTCTTTGCGTTACAAAAATGTGATCAAAGTGTATATGTTCCTTCTTCAACAAGTGATTTATATGTAAATAAAACATTAGACAATAAAATTAATAATTCACAAAATGAATCGTTAGTTAAAGAAGATAATCTAATGTTTAGAGAATTTTCATTTAATACATTTAATCCTAATATCTTTAATAGTGGAACATTACTATTTAACAATAGTACACGTGTTCAAAGAAATGAGAATGGATTGTAAATTCATTAATTTGAATAATATATTTCTCTCCTTCTCTCTAGGTTCTAAAAAAATTTTATATTGAAAAAATATTTATCTGTAATACTCCTATGAATATTTTCTATTTACTTTTTTATTTTGGTACATATGCAGAACACTAGAAATTATAATTATATAATAAAACATATTCTAACTATATTTCATTAGTATATTATGAAAAATAATAAAAGAACAAACAAAAATATTGGTGGAAACAAGCGTAACAAAAAAACTATAAAAAACAACAAAACTATAAAAAATAAGATATTTAAAAAAAAGGTTCGTTGTGCACCAAAATCATCTAATAATGGTTTTTCTTGTATATCAGATGAAAAACTGTTTCAATTAAAAGATGACTGGAATAGAAATAAAGATGATAAAATAAATACAACTAATCCACGTGAAATATGGTTATTTTTATATAAAAAATATAATGATGATTGTCTACGTGAATCTTGTTTAATTAAAAAATCATCGATTGATAAAAATAAAAAGGTTGAAATGATGCGTGAAAGTTTTGCTCCAAAAGTTCCCAATGAATGGAATGATGACCCGACAAGTTGGTTAAGTAGTAATGATATAATTAAGGTTATGAATCAGTATGAAAAAGCTTATCCAAAATTCAAATTTATAGGACCGTCACCGATTGATTTTGATAAAAAACTTGGATTTAATCAATGTGTATGGAATGAATTATGTAATTTAAGCATTTCACAATTGAAAAATATGGGTAAAACGATAATTGGTATTATATTTAATCTTGATCCTCATTATAAAGGAGGTTCACATTGGGTTTCTATGTATATTGATATTAATACAAAAGAATTATATTACTTTGATAGTGTTGGAACAATAATACCTAAACGCATAGAACGATTAAAAAAATCAATAATATCACAATGTAATCATTTAGATATATCATTAAAATTTGATCAATTATATCCAAAAATAGAACATCAACAAGAAAATACAGAATGTGGAATGTATTGTTTATATTTTATAATAAAAATGTTAAAAAAAGAAAAAAAATGGAGTGATTTCTTAACAAGCCGTGTTCCTGATGAAGAAATGATAAAATTTAGAAATATATTTTTTAATAAAAAACTATAAAAAATTATTATTTACTTAATTGTAAATATTTAAAAATATATATATTTACATTTATATTAGAATGGAAGTTAAAGATGAATTTCAAAGTATAAAAAACAAGGGTTTATTATGGGATTTACTATGTGAAGAAAATGTTAATTTTAAGAATGCTTTATCTTCTAACTTTAAAGAGACACAACAAATATTTGAAAATACAATAATGGATGTTATATCACAAAAACAAAAACAAGATAATCTTCTTGATTTAAATAAAAGGTCAATATCAACAATATCAAAACAATTTGTATCAAAAAAAGTAAATCCAAATGAAAAAATATTATCTACAAATATACAACAATCAAGAATGAATGAACTTGATAAAAAATTCAAACAAACACAAGAAGAAATGAATAATATGTTAAATGTAAAAAAGCCTGATAATATTAATTTTTCTTCTGATATCGATACACCATTATTAAATGTAGAAGAAGAGCTTAATAAAAAAATAGCTGAACGAAAGTATGATATAATGAACGTGATAGAAGATAGTAATACAGACAATAAAGACAATAAAGACAATAAAGACAATACAGACACTACAGACAATAAAGAAGAGAATATACAA
>MDTG01069871.1_pt1 | contig 17041 bp, 9 predicted proteins | sample 811421 | NCBI WGS metagenome assembly MDTG01 (sample SAMN05326645, study PRJNA326480) | marine metagenome | isolation source: seawater | place: Pacific Ocean: South East | collected 2011
CAAGCCGATGATCTACTACCCGCTCAGCGTGCTGATGCTGGCGGGCATCCGCGAGATCGCGCTGATCACCACCCCGCACGACCAGGAGCAGTTCCGCCGCACGCTCGGCGACGGCGCCCAGTGGGGCATCGAGATCAGCTACATCACCCAGCCCTCGCCCGACGGGCTGGCGCAGGCCTACCTGCTGGCCGAGGATTTCCTGGCCGGTCAGCCCTCGGCCATGGTGCTGGGCGACAACATCTTCTACGGCCACGGCCTGCCCGACCTGATGGGCGCCGCCGACACCCGCCCGAGCGGCGGCACGGTCTTCGGCTACCAGGTCGCCGACCCCGAGCGCTACGGCGTGGTCGATTTCGACGACGCGGGGCAGGTGAAGTCGATCATCGAGAAGCCCGAGGTGCCGCCCTCGAACTACGCGGTGACCGGGCTCTACTTCCTCGACGGCACGGCCCCGGCGCGGGCGCGCGAGGTGCAGCCCTCGCCGCGCGGCGAGCTCGAGATCACCACCCTGCTCGAGATGTATCTCGCCGAGGGCGCGCTCTCGGTCGAGCGCATGGGCCGGGGCTATGCCTGGCTCGACACCGGCACCCACGCCAGCCTGCTCGACGCCGGCAACTTCGTGCGCACCCTCGAGACCCGGCAGGGCCAGCAGGTCGGCAGCCCCGACGAGATCGCCTTTGCCATGGGCTGGATCGACGCCGGGCAGCTGGCCGAGCGGGCGAAACTCTTCGGCAAGACGGCATACGGGCAGTATCTCGCCCGGCTGCCCGAGCAGCGCGGCTGAGGCCGCGCCGGGACGACCGATGACGACCGCGCGCACGCCCAGCAGCGCCCGTGTGACGATCCTGATGGCCGTCTACAACGGCTCGGACAACCTGCACGAGCAGCTCGACAGCCTCGCCGGCCAGACCCACCGCAACTGGCGGCTGGTGGCCAGCGACGACGACTCGCGCGACGGCAGCGCCGAGCTGATCCGCCGCTTCGGCGCGGCCGGCCACGAAGTGCACCTGCGTCGCGGTCCCTGCCAGGGCGCGGCCGAGAACTTCCTGTCGCTGATCCGCGCCCTGCCCGAATACGGGGCCGAGAACGGCTGGACCGCCTTTTCCGACCAGGACGACGTCTGGCTGCCCGACAAGCTGCACCTCGCGATGTCGATGCTCTGGGAGCATCCGCAGGACGCCCCCGCGCTCTATTGCTCGCGCACCTGGATCACCGATGCCCGGCTCGAGGGGCGGCGGCTGTCGATGGCGCGGCCGAAACCGCCGGGCTTCCGCAACGCGCTGGTGCAGAACGTCGTGGCCGGCAACACCATCGTGCTGAACCCCGCCGCCACCCGGCTGGTGTCCGAGGCGGCGCAGGAGGCGGGCAAGATCGTGATCCACGACTGGTGGATCTACCAGATCGTCACCGGCGCCGGCGGCACGGTGCTGCACGACGACCGCCCCACCCTGCTCTACCGCCAGCACGCGGTGAACCAGATCGGCGCCAACGACACCTTCCGCGCCCGGATGGTGCGGGTGGGGATGATTCTGCAGGGCCGCTTCAAGGAGTGGAACGACATCAACATCGCGGCGCTGGCGGGCTCGGCGCACCGCTTCGCGCCCGAGGAGCGGCAGGTCTACGAGACCTTCGCGGCGCTGCGCTGCCACTCGGTGCCGCGCCGGCTGGCCGACCTCCTGCGGCTCGGGCTCTACCGGCAGAGCCGGGTGAGCACCGTGGCGCTGTGGATCTCGGCGCTGATCGGGCGGCTCTGAGGCGCAACGCCCCTCCCCGGGCCGTTTCGGGCCGGGACAGGATCTAGTTGCGTGCCGCGTGCAGGGCCTCGAGCTCGCCCTCAAGCGTCTCGATCCAGAGCTGCATCATCGCCTCCGTCTCGCCGGTCGCCGTGGCCGTCGCCGGCGCCGCGGCGCGGTCGGCCCGCGCAGAGGCCCGCTCGAGCCGGTCGAGCGCCTGCGCCAGTTCCTCTTCGAGCAGCGCGATCTGGGCCGCCGAGACTGGGTCGGGCCCGAGCGGCACGGGCGCCGGCGCCGCAGCCGGCGCCTGCAGCCTCCGGATCGCGGCAAGCGCCGCCTCGGGATCGGGGGTCAGCCGCTCCGGCGCGGGCAGCGGCAGCGCCGAGGCCTGGAGTTCCTCGGCCAGTCGCCGCGCGGAGGGGCTGCGGCGCAGGGCATCCGCGGCCACGAGCACGAACAGCGCCGCGTCCTCGGGCGCCGCCTGTGCCGGCAGCGGCCCGTCCCAGAGCCCCAGCATGCCGAGCCGCTCCGCGTCGGCCCCGGCCAGCGCCGTGACCTCGAGCAGCGGGGCGCGGGCGCGGTTGGCCCGGCGCAGCGCGGCGATCTCGCGGGCGCCCGCCTGCCAGCGTTCCAGCGCCGGCCCGGACGCCTCGCCCGCCGCCATCGCCGCGGCAAGACAGCCCACCGGGTCGCGGTAGAGCAGCAGCAGCCGGCCCCCGGCGGGGGGCGTGCCGGTCGCGAGTGTCGCGCCGAGCCGCGTGGCCACCGCTTCGGCAAGGGGCGCGCAGTCATGGCCGGGCGCGCAGCAGACATGCGCCGCCCGCAGCATCGACAGCCCGGGGGCGGTTTCCATAAACGTCATTTCGGGTCCTTCTGCCTCCCCGCAAGGTGGCGTCGAGAATGCCCAGCCCCGGGGCGGACCTCAAGCCGCTTCTTTGGGCAGACACACGACAGAAAAAAGAAGGCAATGATCGGGTTTTTGCCTGTTACAATCTACGGGCTTGCGCGACGGGAACCGGGCGGGCATGACCTTTTCAAGGCCCCCGGGCCGCCGCGTTGGACGACAAGAGAATTTTATGACCGAAGACAAGATGTCCTTCTGGACCCTGCTCGGCCAGGCGCGCGAGAGCGCACAGGCCGGCGAAACCTCCGTCGCCGCTCTGATTTTGAACGAGCTGCGCGACACCTGCCGCACCGGCGATGCCACCCTCGATCGCAAGCGCATGGAGCTGCTCGACGTGGTCTCGCGCAGCTGCGGCATCCCCTTCGAGCTGGCCCCCCCGGGCCCGGTCGCGGTGACCGAGCGGCCCTCGCTCGCCGGCGAGCTGGGACCGATCACCGCCGACGGCCAGCCCGGCGTCAGCCTCGTGACCTGCGCGATGAACCGCAGCGAGAACCTGGTCAAGGCGCTGCCCTCGTGGCTGGCCTGCGACGAGCTGCGCGAGATCGTCATCGTCGACTGGTCCTCGCGCGAGCCGGTTTCGGAGGCGCTTGCCGACGCCGGGCTGACCGACCCGCGCATCCGGGTGATCCGGGTCGAGGGCGAGCCGCGCTGGATCCTATCCTATGCCTTCAACATCGGCTTCCGCGCCGCCTCCTGCCGGCAGATCCTGAAGTGCGACGCCGACATCGTCGTCGATCCGCGCTTCTTCGAGCTCAACCCGCTGCGCCCGGGCTGCTTCGTGGCCGGCAACTGGCGCCGTGCCGCCGAGGGGCAGGCCTATGTCAACGGCTTCTTCTACATCTGGAAGAAGGACCTCGCGAAGGTCGGCGGCTTCAACGAGTTCATCACCACCTACGGCTGGGACGACGACGACATCTACGACCGGCTGGTGCAGGAGGGCGTGACCCGCTGCGACGTCGAGGGCGACACGATCTACCACCTGCCGCATGACGACGAGGCGCGCACCGGCGACGCCGCCGCCAGCGTCATCGAGAGCGCCGCCCACGAGATCGGCTCGGGCACCAAGTTCCTGATCCGCCGCAACCGCTTCATCGCCAACGTCATGCCCAGCTGGAACGAGCGCGCGATCCTGCTGCCGATGGTGGGCGAGGACGACGACCACGCGGTGCCGGTGCTGCGCCGCCAGGGCTACGATCCGAACCCGGTGCCCGACCACACCGTCGCCGACGCCGACTTCTACGCCATGCGCGAGCTCGCCTCGTGGCGGCTCGGTCGCCGGGTGCTCGAGCTCGACCGCCGCACCCTGCCGCTGCTGCTCGACCGGCCCTTCGGGAAGCTGTCGCTGCTCGAGGTCGAGATCCTGCTCGGCAACGCCCCCGAGGGGCTGGGCGCCGCCGACGCCTTCTGCGTGATCGACCTTGATCCGGCGCTGCTGCCCACCGAGGGCAGCCGGGCCGCGAAGGGCGTCGAGACCCTGCGCACGCTGGCCGCCGCCCGCGGCATGGCCATCGCCTTCCGCGGGCCGTTCACCGCCCCGCACGAAAGCATGGCGCCGCGGCTGCGCACCGAGCCGTTCCTGCCGAGCTGGTTCAACATCGGCATGCCCGGCCGGGTGGGCGTGGGCGCGCTCCGCGACACCGCCTCGGCCCTGCCGAGCCGCAACGTCGTGGTGACCTTCGACGCCACGGCGCTCGACGCGCTGGAGACCGCGCCCGCGCCGGCCGCTCCGGCTGTGGCCTCGGGCCGCAAGCGGCTGTTCATGGACTGCCAGCACGGGCTCGGCAACCGGATGCGGGCGCTGGGATCGGCGGCCAGCATCGCCGCGAAGACCGACCGCGAGCTGGTGGTGGTCTGGCAGCCGGACCATCACTGCGACTGCACCTTCACCGATCTTTTCGACTACTCCGGCGCGGTGATCGACGAGAGTTTCGTCGACGGCGCCGCCGCCACCTGCGACGTCTACAACTACATGGAGGTCGAGGGCGGCGAGAAGGACAAGCCGGTCGACGTGAACAGCCCGCGCGACATCTACGGCCGCGCCGCCTTCGTGCTGCAGTCGCCGTTCTCGAACTGGGAGGGCGACAACGCCTTCCTGCAGGGGCTGACGCCGGTGTCGGCGATCACCGACCTGGTGATGGACGTGCGCCACCCCAACGACCTGTCGGCGCATGTGCGCATGGAGGCCGGCGCCGGGCTCGATCACAACAGCTACGACCAGCCCGACGGCAACTGGTCGGAGAAGGATCACGAGTTGATCCACCACTGGCGCGCCAAGAGCCATTTCTCGCATTTTCTCAAGCGCATCGACGCGCTGATCGAGGCCGGCGAGGTCGAGACCCTGTTCCTCGCGACCGACCTGCCCGAAACCTACGACACCTTCCGCAAGTACTACGGCGACCGGCTGGCATGGCTCGAGCGCTCGCTCTTCGACCGCTCGAAGGAGCAGCTCTACTACGCCCTGGCCGACGCCATCCTGCTCAGCCGCGCCCCGCGGCTTCTCGGCAGCACGTGGAGCTCCTTCTCGGAGCTCGCGATGCGGCTCGCGCCGCAGAAAATGGTGGTAGAGATGAGCGGCACGGACTTCTAAGGTGCGAGCGCAAACATCACCGGTGCTGTCAACAAGGAGCAGGTTTCAATGAAGGGTATCGGAATTCTCGGGACCGACGGGCACATCCCGCACGTCGCGTTCATGGATACCGCGGAGGCAATGCGCCGGGTCGGCAACAACACGGGCAACCTGTTGTTCCAGTACGCCGTCTACAACCTCATCGACGAGCCGAAGTATCTCATCGGCCAGGACATCCCCTGGGACATGGCCCAGATCCGCGAGAAATGCCGGGTCATCGTCATTCCCGCCGCCAACTTCATCCGCGAGAACTTCGATCTCACCGCGATGGTGGAGTTCCTCGAGAAGATCGACCTGCCGCTGCTGTTCTTCGGACTGGGCGCGCAGGCCCGCGACTACGAGCAGACCGAGTTCGATTTCCACCCCAGCATCGACAAGCTGATCGCGCTGATCCGCGAGCGCTCGAAGCTGGTGTCGGTGCGCGGCGAGTTCACCGCGCGGATGCTCGACCGCATGGGGGTCTCGCAGGCGCTGGTGACCGGCTGCCCGTCGAACCACATCAACCCCTCGACCGAGCTGCCGCAGATGATCGCGAAGAAGCTCGCCAAGCCGATGCGCAGCTTCATCACCCACGGCGACGAGCCCTGGCCCAAGGACCGCGCCAAGCAGGCGGTCGAGCGCAAGCTGGTGGCCTGGACCCGCGAGGGCGCCTCGATGATGTCGCAGCAGTCGGTGCCGGTGTTCATGGAATACCTGCGCAACAACAATCCCGCCGCGACCACCGAGATCCCCGAGAAACGCGAAGGCTCGCTGCATGCGGCGCTGATGCCGGGCACCACGATGGACGAGTTCCTCGACTTCATCGCCGCCAAGCTGCGGGTCTATTTCTCGGTCCACCAGTGGATGGAGGACAGCTCGAAATACGATTTCTCGGTGGGGCTGCGCCTGCATGGCAACATGGTGGCCTGGCAGGCCGGCACGCCGGCGCTCTGGGTCTACCACGACAGCCGCACGCAGGAGCTGGCCGAGACCATGGCGCTGCCGCGGATGCCGTTCCAGACCTTCATCGACGAATGCGAGACCGTCCAGGACGCCTGGAAGCGGGTCGAGTTCGACCCGGTGGCCTACGGCGAACGCCGCGCGCTGCTGAAAAGCCGCATCGTCAAGGTGATGGAGACCGAGGGCATCAAGGTTCGCGGCTACCAGCCCGCCTGACCGCCCCAGCCGCCGGAAGGACACGATGAAGCCCGACCTGATCCTGCACCCGGGATTTCCCAAATGTGCGACCACCTCGCTGCAGCAGCTCTTCATCATGGAGGGCCACGCGCTGGGGAAATCCATGGGGGTGGGCTTCATCGGCGCCGACTTCCGGCCCGACAACGGCTACCCGCCGGTCTCCAAGCTGATGTATCGCCATGACGAGGCGGTGGCCGACGTGCTCGGCAACGACTACCCGCCGGGGCGCTACTTCCTGTCGAACGAGGCGCTGAGCGGCAAGCCGGCCTTTCTCGAGGTTCTGGCCAGCCGCTTCCGGCTCGACCGCGCGGTCTTCACCCTGCGCTTCCCGGTGCTGCAGGCGCTGTCGGGCTTCCGCTACAGCGGCTGGCTCGAGGAGGACTTCGCGGGCTTCCTCGCGAAACAGGGCGGCCGGCTCTTCGAGGTCGAGGGCAAATACGCCCAGCCGGTCAAACGCTACGACGATGCGCGGGTGCCGGTGCGGCTGGTGCCGATCGAGGGCACGGCGCTCGAGGCCCGCTTCTTCCGCGCCGCCTTCGACGCGGTGCCGGCGCTGCTCGCCAAACCGCCCTTCGACGCGCCGCCGCGCTCGAACGAATCCGTGCCCTTCGCCTTCGCCGACGCGCTGGCGCGGGGGCTGGCCGCCGGCGTGGTGTCGCGCCCGCAGGGCCCGCAGCGCCACGCCATGGTGATCGCGGCGCAGAACCACGTGCTGCCCGAGGAACTGGCGCAGCTCGCCCCGCCGCAGATGGCCGCGATCGACCGGGACGCGGTGATGCGGAGCCTCGCCGCCTACCGGGCGTTCCTCGCCGCCCGCGACACCCCGGATCTCGACGCGATCTGTGCCGCCGCAGAGGCCGGGTTCGACAAGCTCGCCCGGCTGCCCGCGCCGACCCCGGCCCAGGCGGCCGAGCTCGACGCCCGGGCCCGCCGGCTACTCGAGGCCAATGCGCCCGCCGCCCCTGCCCCGGCCCCTGCCGCGCCCGCGCCGAACCCGGCGACCGCAGCCCCGAAACCTGCCCCGAAGCCCGTGGCGCGCCCCGAAGCGGCGGCCCCCGAGCTGCCCGCCGAAACGGACGGGACCGTGACGACCGTGCCGCTGCGGGTGCGGCAGGTCTTCGTCTCGAACGCGCCGCGGCCGCGGCACGACAACGCGGTGCGCGTCGGCATCCTGCCCGGCAAGCCGCCGATCTGCCGGGTCCGGCTCGAGGGCACCTTCGACGAGCTCGACCACGACAGCACGCTGGTCTTCGACTTCCACGCCATCGGGCGGCCGCTCGCGCCCGACATCATCACCGGCGACGCGGGCTTTCCCAACGTGGTGCTGCGCAACACCCGGGGCGTGCATGTCCGCTTCGCGCGCGGCAACCTCAAGGATTTCTTCGACATCCAGCGCAGCACCGAGCGGCAGACCGTAGCGCTGCCGCTCGGCGCCTTCGTCTTCGACAGGGACATGACCAACAACCCGCCACTGGCGCCGGGCGAGAGCTTCTTCGACCATCCCGTCGACCGGATCTTCTTCGACGTGCTGCGCCACCGCACCGAGGAACTCGAGCTGCTGTTCGGCGATTTCCGCCTGCAGCAGGGCCGCCCCGAGCCGCACCCGCCGGTGCAGGACCTGGTGGTCTTCGACCGCTCGGACCAGGCCCGTGGCCTGCCGAAGTTCGCCGTCGAGCGGCCGCAGATGGGCTTCCGCGTGGCGCTGAACATGGTGGCGCTGTCGCTGGGCTACGCCGGTGCCAGCCTCAGGGCGGTGCTCGAGAAGAACGGCACCGAGCGGGCCCGCCACGAGGTCACGCTCGGCCCCGAGGCGCGCGAACTGAAGCTCGAGCTCAGGGAGCGCGGCGCCTACAGCCTGCGGCTGGCGCTCGAGCTGGGCGACCGCCGCATCGCCGAGGAGGAGATCCCGCTCTGCCACGTGGTGCCGCGCGACGGCACGCGGCCGGCGGCGGGGCTCGGGATCTCGGACGGCACCGACTACGACCGCATCGCGCTGGCGGGCGGCACCTGGGACCGTCTGCCGGTGACGCTGGGGATGATCTACCGCGACCCGGCGAGCGGCGCCTTCCGCTTCCAGAAGAGCCTCGACTTCCTGCCGCGCACCCGCCGGGCGCCGGGCGAGAACCGCATCCTGTCGGTGTTCGAGATGCCGAAGTGGCTCTCGCGCTTCCCCGAGCGCGGCGATTTCGCCCGCTTCGGCCCGGGCGACTGGGACGAATACGCCCGGCTCGTCCGCTGGCTGGCGAAGACCGCGCAGGACAAGGGCTTCACACATTACGAGGTCTGGAACGAGGCCTCGGCCTACGGCCACTGGGCCGACGACATGGAGACCCTGATCCGCCTGCACCAAGTCACCCGCGAGGCGGTGCATGCCGCGGCCCCGGGCATGGTGGTGCTGGGCGGCTGCACCCACAGCTGGGACATGGATTTCCTGGGCCGTTTCTTCGAGGCCGGCGGCGGCGATCACTGCGACGGGCTGACGATCCACGGCTATACCTACCAGCCCGACAGGCTGCCCGCGCAGTTCGACGCGCTCGAAGCGCTGATCGACGCCCATGTGGCCCCCGAGCGCGACTTCGGCCTGCACGTGACCGAGATCGGCTTCCGGATGCCCGCCTTCCCGGCCATGGACCAGGCCGACCTGCTGACGCTCTTCACCCTCGAGGCGCTGTCGCGCACCCGCACCCGCGGGGTGCTGTGGTTCCGCTACGCCAATCCCCGCCCCGAGCTCGGGTCGGGCTACCGGCAGAACTCCTCGACCGGCTACGCGATGATCGGCTACGGCGACCGCTACTGCCGGCCGGCCTATGCCGCCTACCGCTTCACCGACCTGCTGCTGGGCGAAAGCGAGCGGGTCGAGGCCAGTGGGTCGGGCGACGACCGGCTCTACCGGATCATCGGCGCGCCGGGCACGGTGGCACTGGCGGCGCGCAGCCGCGCGGCGCTGGAAAAGGCCGCGCCGCCGCCGTGGCGCCGAATGGACAGCTGCGGCGGCCCGCTCGGCGACCGCGAGAGCGGCACGCTGTTCCTCGCGCTGCGGCCCGGCTTCTTCGTCTGACGGCCCCGGGCGATTGCGCAAGTTGCGCAATCGCCGGTGCGGGATACAGGCCGACAGGTACGCATGATCGCCGCGCGACCGGGGATCTTTCGGGTATGTTCCCGGCTTTCCCGTTCCTCCCCGCCCCCGGCATGACAAGGCCCCCGCGGTTCTCCCGCGGGGGCCGTTTTCGGGCCGGAACCGGCCGGGCCGGAGCGCTGCGCCCCTGCCCGACCGATGCCTGTATCAGCTCAGGCGCGGATGCTCTCGACGTTGTCGAGATACCAGCGGTAGGTGCTGGCAAGACCCTCTTCCAGCGGAATCGCCGCCTTCCAGCCCATGTCCGCCAGCCGGTCGACGTTCATCAGCTTGCGCATGGTGCCATCGGGCTTCGACGGGTCATTGGTGATCCGGCCCTTGAAGCCCGTCACCTTGGCGACCATCTGCGCCAGCTCCATGATCGAGTGATCGACGCCGGTGCCGACGTTGATGTGGCTCAGCATCGGCTCGGTGTTGGCGTCGTAGATCTCGCGGTCGAGCCCCAGCACGTAGAGCGAGGCCTCGGCCATGTCGTCGACGTGCAGGAACTCGCGGCGCGGCCTGCCCGAGCCCCAGATCATCACCTCCTCGGTGCCGGCCTGCGCGGCCTCGTGGAAGCGGCGGATGAGCGCCGGCAGCACGTGGCTGTTCTCGGGGTGGAAGTTGTCGCCGGGGCCGTAGAGGTTGGTCGGCATCACCGAGCGGTAATCGACCCCGTACTGCCGGTTGTAGCTCTCGCAGAGCTTGATGCCGGCGATCTTGGCGATGGCATAGGGCTCGTTGGTGGGCTCGAGCGGGCCGGTGAGCAGCGCGTCCTCGGCCATCGGCTGCGGCGCTTCCTTGGGGTAGATGCAGGACGAGCCCAGCTGCAGCAGCGATTTGACCCCGGCGGCAAAGGCCTGGTGGATCACGTTGCACTCGATCATCAGGTTCTCGTAGATGAACTGCGCCGGGTAGGTGTTGTTGGCGTGGATGCCGCCCACCCGTGCCGCCGCGAGGATCACTTGGTCGGGCTTTTCCGCCGCCATGAAATCGCGCACCGCCGCCTGGCTGGTGAGGTCGAGCTCGCTGCTGGTGCGGGTCACCAGCTCGAGGTCCTCGCCGGCGGCCTTCCGCGCCTCGAGACGGCGCAGGATGGCGCCTCCGACCATGCCGCGATGGCCTGCCACAAAAATCTTCATCTCAATTCATCCTTTTCCAAGCCGGCCGGGCCGTGCGCTCACGCGGGTCCCGGCCCCTGTTCCGGCACCGTAGCGACGGTGCGTGCATAGAGACAATCCCGCGTGAACTTGCGCTCGAGCAGCACGCGCTCGCGGGAGTAGCCGCGCGCCGCCAGCCAGTCGTGGAGCGCCTCGTCGTAGGCATCCTCGGCGACGATGAAGCGCGGCGCGTGCCGGGACATGTCGAGCCCCTCGAGCACGCCGATCTCGGCGCCCTCGACGTCGAGCAGCAGCAGGTCGACCGCGCCCATGCCATGCCTGTCCAGCAGCGTGCTCATCGGCACCGCCGGCACGTCGATGTCCTGCGGCGGCCGGCCGGCGAACCCGGCGCCGCGCTCGGTCCAGTCGGCGCGCACCGCGTCCGAGAAACCGCTTTCGCGGGTCATCGACATCAGCCCGACATCGGTGATCGTGGTGTGCCGGCCGCCGTAGCCCGCCGGCACGCAGGCGGCATGCTCGACGATCGCCTTGGGCCGGGTGCGGACGCAGCGGGCGTAGCTGCCGGGATTGGCCTCGATCAGCAGCCCGCGCCAGCCCTTCGCCTCGAGCAGCACCGAGTTGCTCTGGGTCACGCCGTCGTAGGCACCGATCTCGATGAAGCTGCCGACCAGCCCCTCGGGCAGCGCCTCGGCGATGCGCAGGTCGAGCTGGTCGAGCCCGTAGCTCTCGCGGTCGGCGCCGCAGGGGCCCGAGGTGGTGTCCCACAGGCTCCAGGCCTCGGACAGCCGGATCATGTTGAACGGCGGGCGCCGGAAGAACGGCGTGTCGTCGTGGAAATGGCCGATGCCGCGCACGATGCCGGTGTTGACCGCCGCGCGCCGCGCGGTGCGCCGATGCCCCAGCCCCATGCGCGCGCAGAGAAAGGCGGTGGCGCTGTCCCAGGAATAGGCGCTTTGCAGGACGTTCAGCACGTTGCGCCCCGGCGTCACGTCGAGCCGGGCGCGGATGGCGTCGGTCATCTGCGCCTCGATCCGGGCGAGATAGTCCCGTTCCGACAGGCTGAAGAGCTCGCGCAGCCCGGGCAGCAGGCGCCGGATCTGCCGGCTGTGCGCGGCCCAGCTCCAGCCCTGGAAGCGCGGGAAGTCGCGGTCGTCCTCCGGCTCGATGCCGAAGGGATGGCCGTAGACCGAGAAGATCTCGGGACGGTCCGCCACCTCGGCCAGCCCCGCCTCGAAAGCGTCGATGCCGCCCTGCAGCGGGAAGCAGTCGTCCTCGAGCACCAGCACGCGGGTGTAGCGCGCCGACATCTCGCCGAGCGCGTCGAGCATCATCTTCTCGATGCCGAGATGGCCGTTCTGCACCCGCAGCTCGCGCACCGGGTAGCGGCCGGCCAGCCGCTCCGCCCCGGCGTTGTCGCGGGCGTATTCGCCGCGGCCCTGGGTGCCGTCGATCCAGACGTGGGTGCGGTCGAGCGCGCCCTGCAGGCGCAGGCTCTCGAGCACCGACTGCAGGTGATGCGGGCGGTTGTAGCCCAGCACGAGGATGCCGAGCGCGTCTTCCGGCTGCGTCTCAGTCACGGCGGCCGGCTCCGCCTGAGGGGCAATCGCACGGTCTTCCCCGGCGAACCAGCGGGTGCCGGGGAAGCAGGCGGGGCGGTAGAACACCGAGGTGCCCCAGGCATAGGGGTTGATCGGCCCCAGCCCGTTGAAGTCGATGCGGCGATAGCCCGCCTCGTCCAGCAGCGCGAAGGCCGGGGCGTAGAAGTCGCGGTCGGAATTGTCGAAGACGATGAAACCGCCGCGCCGGAAGTGCCGGATCGCGGCCCAGGTCGAGAGCACCCGCGCCATGCCGTCGACCACCACCACGTCGAAGCTGTCCTGCGGGTGGCGCAGCAGCTGCAGCGCGTAGGCGCGGAACGCCGTGTTGAGCTGGCCGCTGCGATAGGTCCGCGTGGCGCGCGCGGGGTCGGGAAAGGCCGGGTGCCGCGTCGCCCACTCCGGCAGATCCGCCGGCAGCGCCGCGCCTTCCTCGACCAGGTCGAAGCGGGCATTGGCGGGCAGGTCCCGCCGCACCATCTCGACGAAGGCGGGATCGTGGTCGACGCTGTGGACATGCGCCAGCCGGTCGGCCCAGTAGCGGGTCGATTGGCCGCCGCCGTATTCGAACATGGCGAGATCGGGCGTCAGCGTGCGCTCGAGGAATTCGATGGCGGCATAGGTGAACCACGGCAGCGGCCGGCCGTCGCGGGTCGAGAGCTTGCTGTCGGCGCTCTCCATCCAGCCCGAGGTGCTGAGGTAATTGCGCCGCAGCGCCGTCACCATGTCCTCGAGCGACTGGCCTTCGTAGTAGAGCGATAGCGACATGGGTCCGGTCCCCCGGCGATCGGCAGTCCCTGGTGCCCGGACGAACCGGGCACCGGCTTTCGCTCAGCCGTTCTCGAGCGCCACGGGGATGTCGTAGCCGTGCTCTTTCAGCAGGGCGTGGCGCTTGGCGGACTTGAGGTCCTCGGCGACCATCTCGGCGCACATTTCCTGCGTGGTGATCTCGGGGACCCAGCCGAGCTTTTCCTTGGCCTTTGCCGGGTTGCCGAGCAGCGTCTCGACCTCGGCGGGACGGAAGTAGCGCGGGTCGATCTTCACCAGCACGTCGCCGGGCTTGACCGCCGGGGCGTCATCGCCCTCGACCGCCTCGACGATGCCCTGCTCGTCGATGCCCTCGCCCTCGAAGCGCAGGATGATGCCCAGCTCCTTGGCGGTCCAGGTGATGAACTCGCGCACGGAATACTGCACGCCGGTGGCGATGACGAAATCGTCGGGCGTGTCCTGCTGCAGCATCATCCACTGCATGCGCACGTAGTCCATCGCGTGGCCCCAGTCGCGCAGCGCGTCGATGTTGCCCATGTAGAGGCACTGTTCCAGCCCCTGCGCGATGTTCGACAGGCCACGGGTGATCTTGCGGGTCACGAAGGTCTCGCCGCGGCGCGGAGACTCGTGGTTGAAGAGGATGCCGTTGCAGGCATACATCCCGTAGGCCTCGCGGTAGTTCACCGTGATCCAGTAGGCGTACATCTTGGCCACCGCGTAGGGCGAACGCGGGTGGAACGGGGTGGTCTCGGTCTGCGGGATCTCCTGCACGAGGCCGTAGAGCTCCGAGGTCGAGGCCTGGTAGAAGCGGGTGGTCTTCTCGAGCCCGAGGAAGCGGATCGCCTCGAGCAGCCGCAGGGTGCCGATGGCATCCACATCGGCGGTGTATTCCGGCGCCTCGAAGGAAACGGCCACGTGGCTCTGGGCACCGAGGTTGTAGACCTCGTCGGGCTCCACCTCGCGCAGGATGCGGGTGAGGTTCGAGGTGTCGGTCAGGTCGCCGTAATGCAGCTTGAGCTTGGGGTTGGGCTCATGCGGATCCTGGTAGATGTGATCGACCCGCTGGGTGTTGAAGAGCGAGGCACGGCGCTTGATGCCATGCACCTCGTAGCCCTTCTTGAGCAGGAATTCCGCCAGGTAGGAGCCGTCCTGCCCCGTGATGCCCGTGATCAGTGCTTTTTTTGTCATAAATCCCGACCGGTCCGACGCCGGCTTGTCCTGTTACAATGGAGAGCCTTCAGAAAACGAAGTCCGCCAAGATCGGTAGCAAAGCCCCCCCATCGGAACAAGACAAAAGGCCGGACGGTGGCGGCGGCTTGCCGCTGCCATGGCGCTTTCGCCCCCCCTGCTCAGAGCGGCGGCAGCAGCGGATCGGCGACGTAGCCCAGCCGGTCGCAGAGCGCGGCGTAGGAGGGGCTCTGCGCGCAGGCCCGGATCAGCGCCTCCGACACCGGACGGCGCGGGCGGGCGGCGATGGTGGCCCCTGTGCGGCCGCTGTCGCCCGACAGGATGACGCCGTCGAAGCGGTCGAGCGCGCCCGGATCGAAGCGCAGCCCGAGCCGGTCGCAGAGCGTGGCGAGCCCGGTCTCGGGCGCCGCGACGAACGCCTCGTAGTGCAGCGGCTCGAGCGTCGCGTGGGCGTCGAGGAAGGCGAGGTAGCGGCGGGCGTATTCCTCGATGGTGGCGGGGGTGAAATGCATCCAGCCCGAGGCCTGCAGCGCGAGGTAGGAATCGACCGGGTGGCGCACGGTGAGGGCGGCGCACACCGGCTGCGCCTCGGCCACCAGCGCGTAGAGCCCGGGCCGGTCCTCGACCGCGGGGCCGTGGCAGAACTGGCTATGGGCGTGGTCGCGCAGCACGAGGTCGAGCCCGCGCGCGGTGCTGTCACGCAGGATCACCGAAAGGGCCGCGTGGAACAGCTCGATCTCGGTCTCGCGGTCCACCGGGCGCGACGCCAGCCGCGCCAGCCGCAGCATGTCGGTGGGGGCGAAGCGACCCTCCTGCCCCAGCGTGCTGAGCGGGTCGACCTCGGACAGCAGCCGCACGTTGGGCAGCGCCGCGAGGCAGCGGCTGATCAGCGTGCCGCCGGTGCAGGCCATGTGGTGCAGCAGCCGCACCGGGGGCTGCTGTGCCCGGCCCCGGGCGAGGGTGTCGCGGCACTGTTCGAGCAGGCTTGGCAGTGGCTGGCCCGTGGTCACCGGCGCCGTCGGCGCGGGACGGTCCTTGAGCAGCTCCAGCGCGTCGTCGATGGCGGCGCGGAACTCCGGCGGCACCGGCGGCGGGCTCATGGCTCCGCCTTCTTCTTGCGCGCGCCCGGTTTCGTCGCGGCTTTCGCCCCCGATTTTCCTCCCGGTTTCACCGGCGCCTTGCCGCCCGCGCGGGCGGCGGAGTTGGCCGCTGGCCCGGGGGCCGACTTGCGCCCGGCGCGGCGGCGCGCGGGCTCGGCAGGCGGGCTCTCGGGGGTCTCCGCCTCAGTTTCCGCCTCGGTCTCCGGTGCCTCCATCGCCCGGGCGGGCTCGGCCTCCTGCGCGGCAAGCACCCCGGGCGCCTCGCTCTCCACACGGTCGAGGAAGGCGGCCGCCTCGCCGAGCCTTGTGGTGAGCTTCTCGAGCAGTGCCTGCATCTCGGCGTTCTCGGCCCGGAGCTGCATGTGGCGGCCCTGCAGGTCCTCGAGATCGCTTCTGCCAAGGGCCTGCGCCCTGAGCGCCAGCGACAGGTCCCGCCGGGCCTCGGCCAGCCGCGCGTCGGCGCCGTCGGCACGGCTCCCGGCCGCCTCGGCCTGCGCGCGCAGCGCCGCGATCTCGTCCTGCTGCCGCGGGGTCTCGGCCTGCGTGCCCTCATGTGCCGCGCGCAGCTCCGCCAGCGCCGTCTCGAGCGCCGCGACGCGATCGGCCTGCGCCCGGCTCTCCTGGGCAGCCCGGTCGGCGGCGGCCTCGGCCTCCGTCGTGCGGCGCTGCAGCGCGTCGCGGGCCTCCTGCGTCTCGCCGCGGGCGGCCTGCAGCTTGTCCCGCAGCTCCTCGATCCGCGCCATGCGCTGCGTGGTCAGCCGCGCCTCCTCGTCCCGCCGCGCCTGCAGCTCGGTGAGCTCGCGCGCCTTCTCGACGAGCTCGCCGCGCGCCGCCTGCTCGGCCTGCCGCGCCGCCTTCAGACCGTGATCGAGCTCGGCGATCCATTCCTCGCGGGCGCCGGCGCGCGTCTTCAGGGTCTCGATCTCGGCCTCGGCCGCGCTGCGGCCGGTCCCGGCCTCAGTTAGCTCCGCCTCCAGCGTCTCGATCCGGGCGGCGGTGTCGGCCTGCGCCTGCCGCGCCTGCCCGAGCTGGTGCTCGAGTTCCCCGATCCGCTCGTTGCGGGCGGCGGTGACCGCCTCGGCGGTCTCGAGCCGCGCGGCGAGATCGTCGCGCTCGGTCTCGAAGCCGGCGGCCCGTGTCTCGGCCGCCTCAAGATCGGTGGACAGCCCGTCGACCCGCGCCTCGCGTTCGGACAGCGACACTGTGAGCCGGTCGACCTCGTCCTGCCGGCCGGAAAGCTCCGCCTCGAGCGTGGCGACCCGCGCCTGCGCCGTCTCCAGATCGCCGGTCAGCCGGGTTGCCTGCGCGTCGCGCTCGGCCAACTCGGCGGCAAGCCTCTCGGCCTCCTGCCCGCGCTCTGAGCGGTCCGCCTCGAGTGTCGCGATGCGGGCATCGCGGTCGGCGAGATCCCCGGACAGGCGCCCGACCTCCCCGCGCTGCTCGGACAACTCTGTCTCGAGCGCGGCCCGGCGCGTCTCGTGGGCCTCGGTCTCGGCCTCGACCGAGGCCTGCAGCGCGGCGATCTCGGCCTGCCCGGCATCACGCGCGCCGCGCAGTTCGGACAGCTCCGCCTCGAGCGCGGCGCAGTGCTTCTCGTACGCCTCGGTCTCGGCCTCGACCGAGGCCTGCAACGCGGCGATCTCGGCCTGCGCGGCGTCGCGCGCCCGGCGCAGCTCGGCGTTTTCGCCGGAGAGCTTGCGGGTGGCCATCGCGGC
>MDTG01188709.1_pt1 | contig 17041 bp, 14 predicted proteins | sample 811421 | NCBI WGS metagenome assembly MDTG01 (sample SAMN05326645, study PRJNA326480) | marine metagenome | isolation source: seawater | place: Pacific Ocean: South East | collected 2011
TGAGACAGAATGGCAAAATAATGCTGATAATCCTGATTTAATTGATATTGAAATAAGATTTGGTCCAGGTAAGAGACAAAAAGCATATAGATTTTCTGTTCCTGAGGGATCAGCGGCTGGTGTAACTCATAATTTATATACATACGAGGGTGTTGTTGAAGTTCCTTTCGAAGTCTGGAATATCAGTGCAAGTCCTGAAGAGCAAATAACTGTATCGTTCAGAGATAATAAAAATGATGGTGAATTTAATTTAGAAGAAACTTCTGGTGAGAGCAGAGAATATATTTTTCCGCAAAATCTACCTTATGATGAGACCATGAGTCAAGCTGATATTATTGGAGATGGAACTCCTGGCAATGCATCATCACTTTATGGTCAACTCCATAAATCATTATTTTTATTATGGCCATATCTTGCAGATGGTGTTTCATGGGATTCTGAAAATCTTCCAGAGTCATTAATTAAAATTCAACTGGTTGATGCTGAATATAAAACCTTGAAAAAATCAGTCCAGTATATGACAAATCAGTATGATAATGGAGGTGCATTCGATATCAACGAAAACGTTCACGTGGATCATCATAATTTAGGTACCATAGTAGACTCTGAAGTAGATAGTACCTTTATACTGTACTTGACTACTGACGGGGGAATTTATTATACAATTTCAGACAAGGACCCTGGTGTTAAAGATGATCATTTCCATAGAGCTGGTGTAATTTCTGATATAATGTTCGGCCCTGGTGGAGGATATAACACAACACAATTCTATGGTGCAGATAAAGTAGTTGGTTTTGATCAATATATTGCAGGCGCCCAAGACAACGGTACTTTCTATAGCCCAAGAGAAGAGAATGCATCATTAACTACTAATTATTTTCACCCGATTGGTGGTGATGGTTTTGAAGTAATAGCACATTTTACTGATCCAGATAAAATGTTTGGTGGTTATCAAGGAAATAATTTTTATTACTCACATGATGCTGGTGCTAATTGGACATATATAGGTGGACTTTTAAGTGGATCAGGTCCTTTTATAAATAGAGTTTCTACATCATATCAAGATCCAGATGTACTTTACACAGTTAATTCTACTGGTGTAGATAAGTCAACTGATTTCGGTCTTACTTGGTCAGGAACTCAGATTGGAGGTACATGGGGAAATAGTTTTTGGAGTGGTGCAGATGTTGAAGTATCACAATCTAATCCAAGATTTGTTTATGCGGGAGGAGTTATGTCATCAAGTGCTGACATATTTATTTCAAAAGATTGGGGAGAAACTTTTGACCCAGTCACTAAGTTTTCTAATATGGGTACAATTACTGGATTATATTCTCATCCAACAGAAGACTCAACTGCCTACATCTTATTTGGAATGTCTGGAGATGCAAAAATTATTGAAACTAAGGATTTGGGACAAACATGGAATGATTTAACAGGTTTTCATTTAAATGTTTCTGGAAAATCTTCTAATGGATTCCCTGATGTCGCAGTTTATAGTTTATTAGTTATGCCTCATAATTCTGATATTATTTGGGCTGGTACGGAGATAGGCCTATTTGAATCTACAGATAGAGGCCAGTCATGGCATAAGGTTATCGGAGATTTACCTAACGTAACGATTTGGGATATGAAAGTTAAGGACCAGGGTCAAGTTATTTTTGCCACTCATGGAAGAGGAATTTGGACAGCCACTCTCGATGACTTAAAGGACTTCGTTCCTAATCCATCAACCCTTCCTCCTGTTTTAGTTGAAGGATATCAGACAGATAATAAAGAATCTTATGAAATATCTGCAAAGGTAGATTTAAAATCTACTTATGATTCTCTATCTATCAAAGCAAATGGTGTATTCAGAGCAACATACTATGATACTGACAATACAGGTGAAAAAGATTATATATTTGGTGTTGATGATAAAGGAGATTTTGATGTTCAAGCAGTAGGTTATGAAAATGGAGTATCATACCCATCTAACGTAATTAATATTGCTGTTAATCCAATTCTTAATGCTAGGACAGAATTTAGTACTACATTTAGTGATCTTGTAGGTGATGAATTTTATTTAGATAGATTTAGAATTGGTATTCAAGGAGGTTTTGATGGAAGACAGCTTCACACAGAGCACCCTTATGAGTCAGGTGTTGATGGAGGATATACTGATGGATACAGTGTCCACGCAATGCTAAATATTCCAATTATAGTAACAGATTTCACTCCATCTATTAGATTTAATGAAATTGTAATTGTTGAACCTGGAGAACCAGGTACCTCTTACGGAGACTATGATTTTTGGGATTATGTTATAGTTGAAGCCTCAAAAGACGGTGTAAATTGGAAAGGGCTAATTGACGGATATGATGCTGATTCTGATCCAGCATGGAGAGCTGCATATAATTCTAATGTATTTGGTAATCCGGATATGTTGAGAGATAGACAAGTTAACTTCAAGCCTCATTTCAACGAAGGAGATACGGTTAAGGTAAGATTTAGATTATTTTCTGATGATTTAACTGTAGGATGGGGATGGTTAGTTGATGACTTGTATATACAGATGGAGACACCAGTCATTCAAGGAATAGAATTTACAAAAATCGATGAAAATATTTCCATCTTCCCTAACCCAACTAGTGGTGAATTTAAAGTACAGTTCTCTGATACATGGAGAGGAGATATTGATATAGAGATTATCGATATATTTGGGAGACCTATTTATAATAGTAATCTTGATAATGGTAGTGGATCCACATCACATGATATTGATATTTCTTACAGCAATGATGGTATGTATTTAGTCCAGCTAATACAAGGTGATAAGAAAGCAATGTTTAAGCTTGTAAAAGAATAAATTTATTTTTTAATTTTTATTCTTTTTAAGGAAACTCTTCTAAACTTTATATTAATTAATTCTACACCTAAGGTAAAGAATAGCGCAAAATATATAAATCCTTTAGGAATCTCAATATGAGAAGCTTCTAAAATTAATGTAAACCCAATTAAAATTAGAAAACATAATGCTAAGATTTCTAGTGATGGGTAACGATCAATAATATCACTAATTTTAGAGGAATATATTATCATAAATAATATTGATATTATCACTGCAATTACCATGATAAGTAAGATTTCAGTCAAACCAATTGCAGTTAATATTGAATCAACTGAAAAAACAAAATCAATTGCAACTATTTGCCATATAATAGATTTCATAGAAACTGATTTCTCAGTTTGAATTTTTTCATCAAAATTTCCATTTATTTTATGAGAAATTTCAATTACGCTCTTAAATATTAAAAATCCTCCACCAAAAAATAAAATTATATCTTTAATACTAAAATCATAAATTATAGGTTTTGTAAGACCTATAAACCATGTCAATCCGAATAACATTATTATTCTTAGTACAAGAGCTAAAAGAAGGCCTGTTACTCTAGCTTTATTTCTACTTTCTTTTTTTACTTTATTTGTAACAATTGAAATGAAAATTATATTATCTATTCCAAGAATTATTTCTATAATAGTTAATGTAAATAATGCTATATATGTCTCTGGTTGAAAAAAAATTTCCATTTGATTTTAAATTAATTTATCTTAAATAATAAGAGCAAATTTGTTTACTTTGGCATCTAATTAATAGGCGAAAATAAATATTAATATGAAAAATATTATTGAAGTTCAAGATATTTCTAGACATTACTACGTAGGTCAGCAAACTGTTAAAGCTCTAGATTCTATAACAGTTGATATAAAAAGAAATGAATATGTTTCATTTATGGGTGCTTCAGGATCTGGAAAATCTACTTTAATGAATATAATAGGCTGTCTTGACTCCCCTACAGGAGGAACCTATAAACTAAATAATAAAGATGTTAGTAATATGTCAGAAGACGAACTAGCAGACATTAGAAATAAAGAAATTGGATTTGTATTTCAAACATTTAACCTCTTACCTAGAGCATCAGCTCTGGATAACGTATCTCTTCCTTTAGTATATGCTGGATATTCTTCAAGTGAGAGAAAAGATCTTGCTATGAAAGCATTAGAAGATGTTGATTTAGTGGATAGAGCTACGCACAAACCAAATGAGTTATCTGGTGGTCAGAGACAAAGAGTCGCTATTGCTAGAGCATTAGTTAATGACCCTAGTATTATATTAGCAGATGAACCAACAGGGAATTTAGATAGTAAAACCTCATATAGTATTATGGATCTCTTTTCCTTATTACATGAGAAAGGAAATACTATAATTATGGTTACTCACGAAGAAGATATAGCAGAATATTCCAAAAGAGTTGTAAGACTTAAAGATGGGTTAATCTCTTCAGATAAGAAAAAATAGTTTTATGAATATTAATTTATCTAAAGTTAGAGAATCTAAAATATCAGATGTAGATTTTTCAAATCTTGGATTTTGTAAATACTATACAGATCATATGTTTATCTGTGAATATGAATATGAAAGTTGGAATAATTTTAGAATTATACCATTTCAAGATTTAAAATTATCTCCAGCATGCACTACTCTCCACTACGGTCAAACAATATTTGAAGGTTTAAAAGCATATAAAAACGACAATGATGATATTTTAATTTTTAGACCTGATAAGAATGCTGAACGTTTTAATATAAGTGCCCAAAGAATGTGTATGCCATCTTTACCTGAAAACATATTTCTTGAGTCAATTAATGAATTGCTTAAGGTAGAAAAAGAATGGGTGCCTTCAGGTGAAAATAACTCATTATATATAAGACCACTAATGTTTGCTGTTGATCCATACATTGGAATTAAACCAGCGGATAAATATATTTTTATGATAATTTGTGGATTAGCAGGAGGATATTATTCTGAGCCTGTTAATGTAAAAATTGAGACAAAATATACAAGAGCTGTAACGGGCGGAGTAGGTTTTGCTAAAACTGCAGCTAATTATGCAGCTGCTCTTTATCCTGCAGTTGAAGCTCAAAAAGAAGGGTATCATCAACTAATTTGGACAGATGGAAAAGAACATAATTATGTTGAAGAATCTGGTACTATGAATCTTTTTTTTGTAATAGGTAATAAGTTAATTACACCTCCACTTGGTGATACTGTACTTGACGGAGTCACTAGAGATAGTATAATATCAGCTTGTTCAGAGTTAGGAATTGATGTAGATATAAGAAAAATTTCAATAAATGAAATTATAGACACCTTGAATAATGGTCTATTGACTGAAGCTTTTGGAGCAGGGACTGCTGCTACTATAGCTCCTATAAAAACAATAGGGTTTAATTCTAAAAATTATAATTTACCAATAAATAAAGAGACAGGTTTCTCTCAAAAAATTTTAGATTATTTGACTAAAATTAAATTTGGAATTATTGAAGATAAATTTGGTTGGGTTAAAAAATTATAAAAATGAATGCAGATCAAATTACATCTTTAATCATGCGTGCCTCTGCTTTAAGAGGCTATCTTTGACTACGATAATAGAAAAAAAATAATTTTATCTAAAGAAAAGATTTCTTTAGAACCTAATTTCTGGAATAAAAGGGAAGAAGCAGAAAAGGTTTTAAAAGAAATTTCAATAAATAAAACCTGGGTAGAAGCTTATGATAATTTAATCTCTTCAATTTCAGATTTAGAAACCTTATTTGAGTTTTTCCAGTCGGGAGAAGTTGATGAAGAAGAGATAAATAGAGAGTATAAAATTTCTCACTCTTTATTAGAAAGTCTTGAATTTAAAAAAATGCTTTCTAGTAAAGAAGATCAAATGAGTGCAATAATTGAAATTAACCCTGGTGCTGGTGGTACTGAGAGTCAGGATTGGGCAAGTATATTAATGAGAATGTATATTATGTGGGCTGAATCACAAAATTTTTCTGTTAAAAAAGTTAATGTTCAACATGGAGATACTGCCGGTATAAAGTCTGCGATTTTAGGAATTGAGGGTGATTTTGCATATGGTAATTTAAAATCAGAGATAGGTGTTCATAGACTAGTAAGAATTTCTCCCTTTGATTCTGGGGCTAGAAGGCATACATCATTTGCTTCAGTATTTGCTTATCCAGAAGTTGATGAGACAATTGAAATTAATATAAATCCAGCTGACATTATTTGGGAAACATTTAGGGCAAGTGGTGCCGGAGGACAAAGTGTTAATAAAATTGAATCAGCAGTTAGGCTAAAGCATGAACCTTCAGGATTAATCATAGAATGTCAACAAGAAAGAAGTCAAATATTAAATAAAGAAAAAGCTTTAAATATGTTAAAATCTAAGTTATATCAGATTGAAGTTGATAAGGTAAATAAGGAGAAAGATGAAAGAGATAGTACGAAATTAAAAATTGATTTTGGATCACAGATAAGAAATTATGTTTTACATCCATATAAAATGATTAAGGATGTAAGGACTGGTGTTGAGAGGGGAGATGTTAATAATGTTCTAGATGGTGATATTAATGATTATATTAAAGCTTTTCTTTTACAGTTAGAAAATAAAAATTAAATAATATGGCTAAAATAATAGTTTTAGGTTCTGGTTTGGTAGGTAGTGTTATGGCTAAAGATTTATCAAAACAACATGATGTAACGGTTGTAGATATTTCAAAAAATAACTTAGAAAAGCTCCCAAAGAAAATTAATAAAATTTGTGAGGATTTGTTAAAAGAATCAATATTAGAAAATCTCATTAAAGAGTTTGATATTGTTGTTGGAGCTTTACCAGGATTTATGGGTTATAAGGTTATGGAAAGAGTGATCAAGTGTGGTAAAAATATTGTTGATATTTCATTTTATCCTGAAGATCCTTTTCGATTAGATAAACTTGCTAAAGAAAAAAAGGTTGTTGCTGTTATGGATTGTGGAGTTGCTCCTGGAATGGGAAATATTATTTTTAGTCATCATGACAGGTCTATGCAAATCACTGATTATGAATGTCTTGTTGGCGGTTTACCAAAAGTTAGAGTATGGCCATATGAGTACCAGGCTGTATTTTCACCAATCGATGTAATAGAAGAATATATTAGGCCTGCAAGATATGTTCAAAACTCTTCGGTAATAACAAAGGAAGCTCTATCTGATACAGAACTGATTAATTTTGATTCTATTGGAACTTTAGAAAGTTGGAATTCTGATGGTTTAAGAACTTTAATTAAAACTAAGAGTCATGTCCCAAATATGATTGAGAAGACCCTTAGGTACCCAGGTTGTGTTGAATATATTAAAGTCTTAAGAGAATCTGGTTTTTTTTCTTATGATGAGGTAGAGATTAACGGTAATAAAGTTAGGCCTATAGATTTAACTTCTAAACTTTTATTTCCTAAGTGGGAGATGAAAGAAGACGATGAGGATTATACTGTTATGAGAATTAAAATTAAGGGGTTAGAGAATAATAAAAATGTATGTTATACATATGATTTATTAGATTCATTTACTAAAAATACAATTTCAATGGCAAGAACAACTGGATTTACATGTACCGCTGTTGTCAATTTAGTATTAGATAATAAATATAAAAATATTGGAATATCTCCACCAGAATTTTTGGGAATGCATTTTGATGAAGTAAATGAATATCTAAAAAAAAGAAATGTGGTTTATAAATCAAAAAAAGAAACTTTATGATATCTTATTTTTAAGATGTTTTAGATACCATTTTTTTAATTTTTTTAATCCTAACTCCATTTTAGATAAAGGTCCAGGTATATATTTTTTTGACATAACACCCTTCTGGTTATTTTCTATTATTTTTTTATCAGCTACAGTTGTTTTATCCCACATCCATATTAAATTATTCAAATTATAATCTTTTCCTTCTTGAGCGTCTTCATGAACTAACCACATAATTTCAACATCGGTTTTCATTGGACCTCTTGGTATAAAAGTAAATGTTGTTGAAAAATCATTTGACATTATTAAGCTGTTAAATGGTGATGTTCCAACAGTTGTATAGCCACCGTCAAATTCTTTAAACTTTCCCATTAAAATTGAGCCTGGTTTTCCATCTTTTGTCTCAGACAAGCGATTTCCATTAAATGGAGTTCTTTCTGCACTTCTGAAAAAATTATTGAAATTTGAGTCAGAAAATTCTCCCGTTAAGTAGCCTAACTGTTTTGTTTTTGAATTCCATTCCTTAAGTTGATTAGAAAACTCAATGGATTCGGGACCAGTATTATTTCCAGCTCCGTAGGCTTGAATGTAGTCTTTACTATGTACTTGACAATATTCAGGATGGGCAGGGAGGCAATGATAGCATTCATGAAAATTATCTAGTGTTAGTTTCCAATTTCCATTTGTTGGATATGTTTTTCTAAAAGCAACTTTTGATCTTTTTAAACCATGAAGTTCTATAAAGTTTTTTACGGGATTTATAAATTCTTTAAAATCATCAGGGTCATCAGAAAAATTTATAAAAATTAAACCTTCATATACTATTGAATTGCATTTATTTAGTCCCCAGTCATTTTTAATAAATTTCTCATCCATCATTCTTGCATTTATTAGGTTTCCTTTTAAATCATATGCCCATGCGTGATAAGGACAAACTAATTTTTTTACTTTTCCTTCTTTCTCTAAACATATATGGGATCCTCTATGTCTACAGACATTATAAAAACAATTTACTTTCGAGTCTTTATCTCTAACAATAATAATTGACTCATTACCTATTTCAAATAAAAAATAATCTCCAGTATTTTTAATCTGAGATTCATGTCCAACAAAAATCCATTGGTTATAATAGAAAGTTTCTAGATCAACTTCATAGATGTAAGAGTCAGTATAGAATGACTGATCTAATGGGAAGTTATCTTTTTGTTGGTCAATTAATTTTAAAAGTTGTGAATAATTTTTCTTCATTTATATAATTATGACTATTATAATTTTATTTCGCTTAGTTTTCCAGTATTTCTTAATAAATATTATTAATTTAATCAGATATGAGTAAAATAAAATCTCCTTCAACTCTTCAAGCTTTAATTCCAATTATATTTCTAGTTATATTATTGTCAATTAATGTCTCAATATTTGGAGATGATTCATTGTCAGGAAGTATACAAATTGTATTGATATTATCTTCTGCTATAGCTTCAATAATAGCATTTAATTTAGGTTTTACTTGGCTTGAAATTCAGAAGGGTATTGTAAATAGTATTAATTCATCTCTTCCATCAATTTTAATACTTTTTCTAGTAGGGTCATTAGCAGGTTCTTGGTTGTTAAGTGGAATAGTTCCAGCTTTCATATATTATGGAATTCAAATATTAAATGCTAAAATATTTTTATTTGCTGCTTGTATTATATGTATAATCGTATCTATGGCAACAGGTAGTTCTTGGACAACTTCAGCTACAATAGGTATTGCATTGATTGGAATAGGTAGAGCTTTAGATATCTCTGATGGTTTAGTTGCAGGAGCAATTTTAAGTGGTGCTTATTTTGGGGATAAAATGTCTCCTTTGTCAGACACTACAAACCTTGCTCCAGCAATGGCAGGTGGAGATTTAATTTCACATATTAAATATCTGTCACTTACTTCTGTACCTTCAATTATGATTTCTCTTATTATTTTTATTGTTTTAGGATTTAATATTTCTAATAATATAGGAATTAATAATACAGAAATTATATCAAGTGCTATATTAGAAAAATTTTATATTTCACCTATTTTATTTGTTGTGCCCCTCATAGTTATAGTTTTAATCTATAAAAAAATTAAAGCGGTTCCTGCTCTTTTTGTTGGAGTAGTTTTAGGTTCAGTTTTTGCTATAATATTTCAAACAAATTTGGTTATTGAAGTTTCAAACTCTGACATAAACTCTTGGAAAGGATTATTTTCTGGTACTATGAAGTCTTTATATGGATCAATATCAATTAACTCTTCAAATGAATTAGTTTCAGATTTATTATCATCAAGCGGAATGTTTGGCATGTTAAATACAATTTGGTTAGTAATATCAGCAATGATTTTTGGAGGTGTTATGGAGAGAGCAGGTTTTTTAAAACAAATAACCACGATAATACTAAACAAAATAAAATCAACGGGGTCTTTAATTTCTTCAACTGCAGGAACATGTATATTTTTTAATCTTACTGCATCTGATCAATACCTTTCTATTGTAGTTCCTGGTAAGATGTATTCATCTATATATAGGGATAAAGGTTTAGCTCCCGAAAATTTAAGTAGGACATTAGAGGATGGTGGAACTGTTACTTCAGTTCTGGTACCTTGGAATACATGTGGAGCATATCATGCATCTGTTTTAAATGTTGCTACATTATCTTATCTTCCTTTTTGCTTTTTTAGCTTGATTAGTCCTCTAATGACAATTTTATTTGCTTATTTAAGAATAAAAATTAAAAAGATATCTTAGTCTATTTCATTTAAAATTGATAAATAGTTATTATATCTTCTTTCACTAATTGATTTTCCAATATTTTCTTTTATGATGCAACCTGGTTCATTTTGATGATTGCAGTTGTTGAATTTACATTGATTATTTTTTATTTTAAATTCAGGGTATAAAAATTTTAAATCATTTTTATCAATATCATGAAAATAAAAATCTTTAAAACCTGGTGTGTCTACCACTTTGCCATTATTTTTTAGACTAAAAATTTCTGAGAATGTTGTTGTTTGTTTACCTCTACCAGTTTTTAATGATAAATCATCTGTCCTTTGACTTTTTTTACCTGTTAGAAAGTTTATTAATGATGATTTCCCTATACCCGAATTTCCAATTATAAGTGTTCTCTTATTATTTAATATCTCTGAAACTTCATTTAAGTTAATATTTTCTTTTACTGATGCCGTAAATAGTTTAATATTTAAACTATTATATATTGATGATATTTCATTTAATTTTTCTTCTTCCTCTTTATTAAGTAAATCTATTTTGTTAAATAAAATAATAGGTTTTATTTCATAGAAATATGAGGCTGAAATACACTTATCAATGAATTTTAACTTAGTATAAGGTGATTTAATACTACCCATAATTAGAGTTTGATCAATATTTGAAGCAATAATATGTGCCTTATTATCTTTAAGTGATTTTTTAAGAAAATAGTTTTTTCTTTCATAAATTTTTTCAATAATACCTGTCTCTTTACTTATTAATTCTAATTCAACAATATCACCTGATACAATAGGGTTTGAAAAATTATTACTCAGTTTATATTTACCTCTATAATTACATTTAAATATTTTGTTATTTACTTGTACATTATAGGTGTTACCTACTGATTTAATAACAACACCTTTCATTTTAAATATTTTGTTAGATAATCTTTTATTTTTTCAGTAGCTCCTGAATTATTTTTTATAAATTCATTCCCCCCTTTTCCTATATCTCTATTTTTAAATATTCTGTTTTTTATAAGTTTAAACTCATTTCCATTTTTAATTGGAAACCCAATTCCTTTTTTTTCAAGTTTTTCTACTTCTATAAACTTTCTGTTATTTTTATGATAACCATAAATAATAGGTATATCCCATACTGCGGCTTCTAAGGAATTATGAAGTGCTCCCCTAAATCCACCACCAATAAAAGCAATTTTTCCATATTTATAAATTGATGATAACATACCTATGTTATCAATAATAAGAATTCTTTTTCTAACATTTTTCTGAGGTAATTCAGAAAATTTGATCGTGTCATTTATAAATATATTTTCTAAATATTCAATTTCTTTATTATTTATGTTGTGAGGTGCAATTATATATTTGGTGTTCGTTAGATCTCTTAATATTTCATTTTTAATTTTATCTATATCGCTTTTCCATGCACTGCCAATTATTATGGTATTATTATTATTAATAAACTCTTTAATACCCAAAATACTTTTAGATTCATTAAATATTTTAAGTACCCTATCATATCTTGAATCTCCAACAACCTTTACTTTTTCAATCTTGATTTTATTTAAAAGGTTCATAGAGTTTTCATCTTGAACTAAAAACATTGAAACATTTTTTAAAATATTTTTAAAAATAGAAATAGGGTAGAAATAAATTTGATTTTTTCTGAAAACAGATGAAATAGAGATTATTGGCACTGAATTTAATTTTGCTTGATATATTAAATTTTTCCAAAACTCATATTTAATTAGAATTAATAATTTGGGTTTTAATAAGTCAAGTAACAATCTCATTTGATTTGATTTATCTGAAAGCATATAAAAATGAAAATCAACATTTTTGTTTTTTTTAATTGTATTTTCTGCTGAAGATGAAAAATAGCTTACTAGTATTTTATGATTATAGTTTTCTTTAATGGATTCAATAATAGGTTTAGCTTGTTCAAATTCTCCAACAGATGCGACATGAAACCAAATAATTTCCTGTTTTCCTATGTTACTTCTTACGTATTCAATTGTTTTTTTCCTTCCTAAAACTATTCTTTTGTTCTTCAAATTAAAATTTGAGTTTAATCTTAGCGCTAATTCAAAAAGTGAGATAAATAGATTATAGAAAAAACTCATTTATTTAAGTTTTCATTTATTTCAAAAATATATTTTAGAATTTCATTTCTACCTGTTTTATTTAAAGACGATGATATAAAATAATTTGGAATTGAAGACCAATATTTACTTAGAGAAGAAGTAAATTCATTAATTCTCTTATCAATTTGACTTTTCTTTATTTTATCTGCTTTAGTAAAAATTATATTTACTGGAAGATTATTTTTTCCTATAAAGTTTAAGTATTTAATATCAATTTCTTGGGGTTTTATCCTTATATCAATCAATATAAAAATGAGAGCTAATTTATCTGAGTTTAATAAGTACTTTTTTGTCATATTATCCCATGATTCTCTATTTGATTTACTGGTTTTAGCCCAGCCGTATCCAGGTAAATCCACAAAAAATAATTTTTTATTGATAATAAAATGATTTATTAACTGAGTCTTTCCTGGAATTGATGATGTTTTAGATAATTTGTTTCTTTCAACCAACATATTAATCAGTGATGACTTGCCAACATTAGATCTGCCTAAAAATACATATTCGGGCAAATTAGTATTAGGGCATTCCTCAAGTCTAGGACTGCTTTTAACAAATTTTGCTTCTGTAATCTTCAATTTTATTATCTATATGCAATTTTAACTCATTTTTAAAGTTTAGATATTATATTTAATAAGAAATGAAAAAGATTTTTTTGATTCTGATTTTACTCATATTATCGTCAAATAATATTTTTTCTCAGTCAACGAGAATTAATTTAGCAAGCTATGACGATATAAACAGTCATTTCGGGTTTTTATTAGGTCTACATTCATCTTATTATAGAATTAATTATTCTTCTGATTTTGTAACAAATGATTTCAGTTATTTACATAGTATTCACTCTAAATCTATGCCTGGATTTAAATTAGGATTCATCTCTGATTTTAAACTCTATTATCCCTTTGATTTAAGGACTTTATTACAAGTTTCTTTTTCAGAATTTAGGATGGATTATTATAATGTTGATGGAACAATTTTTACAGATACTAGGCCCGCAACTTTTTTAGAAACTCCGATTCTTTTAAAGTATAAATCAAAAAGAAGAAAAAATCATAGAATGTTTATAATTGGAGGTTTAAAACCTTCTCTTGAGATTGGAGCTAAAAATAAAGATGAAGCGGGTAAAGATATTTTAGATTTAAAATCATTTGATATCTCCCTTGAGATAGGTTTTGGTAGTGATTTATTTTTTCAGTTATTTAAACTTTCTCCGGAGGTTAGATATTCAAGGGGTCTTAGAAATATGTTGAATAAAAAAAAAATGAATGAGTATAATATACCTATTGATAAAATTGTAGTTCACAATATTTCATTTTTCTTTACTTTTGAAGGTGGACCCAAATAATTCAAAAAAAATAGTATTTATAACTGGGGCTACCTCAGGTATAGGGGAGGCAGCAGCTAATATATTATCTGATAATTTTAATTTAATCCTGTGTGGTAGAAGAGAAGATAGACTTTTAGAGATTAAGAATAAATTAAGCAAAAGAACTAATGTAAAAACATTGAATTTTGATGTAAGTGTTAAAGAAGATGTAATTACTAAAATAAACTCTCTTCCTGAAAAATGGAAAAAAATAAATATTCTAATAAATAATGCAGGAAATGCTCATGGCTTAGATTTTATCGATGATGGTGATGTAGATGATTGGGATAAAATGATAGATATTAATATTAAAGGTTTACTTTATGTAACTAAAGAAGTTTTACATTTTATGCTTAGTCAAAATTTTGGGCATGTAATAAATATTGGATCAATTGCTGGTAAGGAGGTATATCCTAAAGGAAACGTTTATTGTGCTTCTAAATTTGCTGTAGACGCCTTATCTGAAGGTATGAGATTGGATTTGGTTGAAAAAAATATTAAGGTATCTCAAATAAACCCTGGATTAGTAAATACAGAATTTTCAAAGGTAAGATTCAAAAATGATTTAGAGAAGGCAAAAAATGTTTATGTTGGAATGGAACCTTTATACGCTGAAGATATTGCTGATGTGATAAAGTTTCTTATAGAGAGGCCTGATAATGTTAATATAAGTGATATAACAGTTTTGCCAAAATCACAAGCCTCATCTGTGGTAATTAACCGAAAAACTAATATTTAAGGATACTAAAAACCCAATTCATTTTATAATTCTCAAGATCAATAGTATAAAGAATATTAGAAAAATTATTATCGTAGCATTCTATTCTAGTAGGCATTTTTAATTTGACTTTATCAGTAAGCTTACTTCCCAACCACTTTATATTCTCAACAAATTTTGTAGGTCTAATTCTACTAAATCCAACGTAATTCGATGAATCAAATTTTTGATAACCTCTACACCATCCTAGTGATCTTCCATCTTTTGAATGAAAATTTAAATCTGTAATTTTTTTATTAGAAAAATCATTTTTATTAACCTCTATTATATTTCCATTTACTGTTGTGTAAATTAAATTTTCATTAAAAATTGCTCCGTCATGAGGAATACCTTTATTCAAATTAATTCTATCTAATATTTTACCTTTAATTGAAAAAATTAAAACATCGTGTTGTTTATATCTTGTTACAAAAACTTTATCCTGGTATATACTTACATGATTAGGATGGCTAAAATGGGGTTTAGTGGTGTTTATTTTTCTATAATCTATTTTATTATTAAACCTGTCCCATGTATCCTTTTCAGGATAACAGTTATAAAATGTTTTTATTTTTTTCTCTTCAAGTGAATATCTGATAACTAGATCTAATCCTGTAATTACTATAAATAAACTTTTATCATGATAAATAACGTGATGAAGATCATTGAAAATATTTAACGAAATTCTATCTAATAATTTATATTCAGGTAAATCATAAATTAATATTTCTGTTAGTGTAGTTACATAAAGTTTATTATTATGAATTGAGCCGCTTTTAAATGAGATACTATAATTCTTACTTGGTCTATATTTTAGAGGGGTTCTATAACTTACTTTTTCTTCGACTATGTTATTTATTGGATCATATTCTAGTATTACGCCTTCTATTCCATTATTCCATTCTTTATTAAAATATGATAATTTAGAGTCGGCTTGTCTCCCACCTGTTATAATTAGTTTCATTAGCTTTTTTAATAATATAATTAATTCATTACTTTGAATAAGATTCAAATTTATGACAAAAAAAATAGTTATTCTTGGTGCTGGTAAATCATCATCTTATCTAATTAAATATTTATACTCGAAGAGATTTGAGTTAGATATTGACATAAATATATTTTCAGATAAATACTCAAATTATCTTGATCCATATAAAGATATTAATTTTCAAATTTTAGATATTAATGATAAAAATACACTAGAGCATTTGATTAATAAAACTTATATTCTTATTAGTTTATTACCTCCTTTTATGCACTATAAAATTGCTAAGATATGTTCTGAAAAGGGCATTAATATGATTACAGCTTCTTATTTAGATGAACAAATCAAATCATTAGAAAACTCATTTAAAAAAAATAATTCTTTTTTATTTATGGAAATGGGATTAGATCCAGGTATTGATCATATTTCTGCAATGAGCACTATTGAATCAATAAAAAAGAGAGGTGAAATTTTAGAGTTTGAGTCATATACTGGTGGTCTAATTAAATATGATATTAATAAAAATCCATGGGGATATAAATTTACATGGAATCCAATGAATGTTATAATAGCAGGGGCAGGTGGAGCTACTTATCTAAGTGAAAATAAAAAGAAAAATATTCCATACAATAAGGTATTTAAAGACATATCAAAAATAAATTTAACTAATACAGAATCTTATGAAGGTTATCCCAATCGTGACTCATTAAAATATAAAAAATTATACAATTTGCATGGAGTTGAAACCTTGAAAAGAGGAACAATCAGGAACAAAAGCTTTTGTAAAACATGGAGTATTTTAATTGATTTAGGACTAACGAATAATAATAAGGTATTATCCAATAATAATAATATGTCATATTTTGACTTCTTTAATTATAATTTAAAAGCAAAAAACTATACTGATCTAAAGGACATTTTAAAATTAAAATTTGATATTTTACCTAATTCTCAGGAGTTTAAAAATTTAGAATGGTCTGGTTTTTTTTCAGACAAAAAATTTGATTTAAAAAATGGAAATTTTTCAGACTATTTACTCTCAATTTTAAAAGAAAAATGGACTTTAGATAATGATGATATTGATGAAATTGTAATGGTTCATACTTTTATTTTTAAGATTGATCAGTCCCTAAAGAAACTTACTTCATTTTTAAAAATTGAGGGAGAAGATAAAACTTATACTGCAATGTCAAAAACTGTTGGTCTTCCTATAGCAGTTTTGATTGAGCATATCATTAGTATAAACTTTAATACACCAGGTATTCATCTGCCTTTTGACAAAACCATCTATAAACCTGTGTTAGAAAGATTATCTGAATTAGGGGTTAATTTTATAGATAAAGAAATCAATATTTGAAGGTATCCATAAAGTTTGTTGTAAAATTTCCTTCAATGAAGTTTTTATCATTCATAATTTTTATATGAAATGGTATTGTAGTTTCAACA
>MDTG01008306.1_pt1 | contig 17040 bp, 15 predicted proteins | sample 811421 | NCBI WGS metagenome assembly MDTG01 (sample SAMN05326645, study PRJNA326480) | marine metagenome | isolation source: seawater | place: Pacific Ocean: South East | collected 2011
GGCATATATTTCGATTGACCAATCCTTAACAGTCATCAAATGATAAGAATGAAAAAATATACCAGTTAATACGAATGGCGGTCCTAATACAGCAGCCAAGATTAAATAAAAATAGTGACTCTTTAGCACATCCTTCCTACGATATTGAACCTCGGAGTTCTTACTTTTATTAGATGTGTTTTCACTATCAGGCTCATAGACTTCTCTATCTTTTAAAAGATAGTAAACGTATGGGGCGAGAATAAATAAAATAAAGATTCCGGTCATCACCCACGCTTGCCTCCAACCGTAAAAAGCAATTAGCAATAATGCTGTTATTGGCATTATCATCTCCCCAAAGGCCCTTCCAAGTATCGTTACGGCAACAGCCTTACCTCTCATACTTGTAAAAGTCTTTGCAATAAAAGTTGATGAAGTATGCGTTGACATTCCCTGCCCTGTTATCCTGAGAAGATAAAATACTATCAATAAAAAAATGGCCGAATTAATGAATGAGAAAGCGATTGATGAAAGGCCTAAAAAGATCAGTACCGCAAAAGATAAATATCGTACCTTAATATAATCTACCATTTTACCAGTATAGAGCATCGTAATAGCGCTCATTAACGTTGCGATAGTATATAAACCACCATATAGACCATGCGATAATGTAAGTTCTTCCCTAATACTTCCAGCATATAGTGCAAAATAAAATGTCTGCCCTATACTAGCAGCAAATGTAAGTAGAAAACCCGCTTGTAAATAACTATTATTTCTCTTGAAAAATTCAAACACGCCTGTCTACTCCTTGAAAAATGGAACCATTGAGGACCATACCCCGTCTCGTTTATATCTATGAAATATAGCTGCAGAAATATGAATGCCTATTAAAATATAAATAAGATCTATAAATACCTCATGAAGCGTCACAACTGATTCTATAATGAAACCTTCTTGAAGACCAATCCAGAATAATAAACCGATAAGCATACCTGATAGAGGTATAGCAGCCAGAGTAAAATACATTCCATAGTGCACTATTTTTGCTGCAATTTTCTGTAATTTTGGTGTATTTTCAGGCAGTGAGGTCTTTTGGGTACTTTTCATGTAAATAAATCTCACAAGAAGCAATGTGACGAACACGGATGCAAAGAGCACTTCAAACCTAAGTAGGGAGGGATTTTCTAGCTGTTCGATATCCTGAACTTGTTTGATAAGTCCGTATATAAATAAAATAACAAACCCCCAGTGAAAGAACTTTGCAATATGGCTATAATTTCTATTACTTAATTTATTTTCCATCTTCTTAAACTGTAGCCCTATCTTGAAAAATTCATTTTGGATTTCTTTATTCTATTATTTCTAACTTCACATAATTTATTCCACAACTCAATTTCAGAATCATAAGAGCCTTTTATGATTTCATCTTTGAAATTAGACAGTACATCAATCTTTGAGTGAGAACCGATATCGAAACAATTATTATCTCCTTGAAAAAAAGTGATACCATATGGTGTGGGTTTAAATTGATTATCAGCAGTAAACCAACTTTTAATTAATCTTTTTCTTGGTCTGCCCCCCTTATTTTTACAAATTTTACCATTCTTTTTTAGATACTTGACGGGGGGGTTACTGCCATTAAGCAGAAGAAGTTGTTTGTCTATATCTACAATCAAAATTTCTTTTGGTGTCAAATCTTGTTTTTCTTGACTTGATTTCGTTTTTACCCTTGGCCCAAGAAGTTCTTCTAGTAACATTAGTATACCTCTCTCAAATACAAGCTATACGAGATTATCACTTAGCGCAATAAAGAAATACTTTTTTTATACTTTTTGGAATACTTTTTATGATACTTTAAAATATACTTTCAAGGAATATAATATCCTCCCTTTTGGGACTAGTAGATATTATACGGATTGGTGTAGAGATTATTTCTTCGATTCTTTTTATATATGATCGAGCATTTGATGGAAGATCCCCTAACTCATTTGCACTCGATGTATCTGTTAACCAACCATCATGTTCTTCATAAATAGGTATAATCTTATCCTGTAAGGATTCTGATAACGGGAGGTAATCAATCTCCTTCCCATCTAATTCATAACCTACACAGATATTAATTTTTTCAAAAGTATCAAGAACATCTAATTTTGTTAATGCGATCATGTCAATACCTGAAATCTGGGCAGTTTGCCTCACCAAAACTGCGTCAAACCAACCACACCGTCTCTCTCTTCCTGTTACAGTCCCAAATTCATTACCTATGTCTCCTAACCTTTTACCGGCTTCATCAAATAGCTCTGTTGGGAATGGACCGCTACCTACTCTTGTGGTGTATGCTTTAGTTATGCCGATAATTTGATCAAGATACTTTGGTCCTACACCAGATCCGATTGAAGCCTGCCCTGGCATAGTATTTGACGATGTAACATACGGATAAGTGCCAAAATCAACATCGAGAAGCAGGCCTTGGGCGCCCTCAAATAGTACTTTCTTTTTATTTTGCTTCATATCCCTTAAAATACGCCATGTATTGGCAATAAATGGAACAATATCTTTCTTTATTTCTAATAAGTATTGATACACGTCTTCTAAACTTAGCATGTCTAGTTCATATGCTTCCCTTAATATATTGTGATGATCCAATATTCTCGCTATTTTATCTTTTATATTTTCTAAATTATTAAGATCATTGAGCTTTATTGACCTTCTACCTACTTTATCTTCGTACGCGGGTCCAATACCTCTGCCAGTTGTTCCAATTTTTGCTTTGCCCGCTCTTTTCTCTCGAGCTAAATCTAGGTCTTTATGAAGTGGTAATATGATTGTTGTATTTTCTGCAATTTTTAGGTTTTTTGGGGTAACTTTTATCCCAATTTTAGAAAGATACTCTATTTCAGATGATAATGCTTGAGGATCTAAAACTACACCATTTCCAATTATTGTTAGCTTATTTTCTCTTACAATACCTGATGGTAGAAGAGATAACTTGATTGTTTGACCGTCAATCACAAGAGTATGACCAGCATTATGTCCACCTTGAAATCTAACTATCACATCTGCTTTGTCTGACAAGACATCGACTATTTTACCTTTACCCTCGTCACCCCATTGGGTGCCAACAATTACAATGCTAGTCATATTATCTTCTTAAAAATTCAATTTTTTTACTTGCATGATATCTTTTATTTCATCTAACTTTACTATTACAGAGTCTTCGATCGGTGAGTCAACTTCGATCAATTCAATTACGTTACCACCAATTTTATCTCTTCCTAAATTAAAATTTGCTATATTCACACCTTGTGAGCCCAGGCAGTGTCCAATCTTTCCTACCAAACCTGCCGTATCATTATTTGTTATGTATATCATATGTTTTGCAAATTTAGCTTCCATATCTATACCTTTTATTTGAATAATTCTCGCTGAACCATCAGAAAAAACAGTACCTGCTACAGATCTTTCCTGTCTCTCAGACTCTACGATGAGCCTAATATAAGAGCCATAAATACCACTGCTCTCTTTCTTTACTTGTTCGATTTTGATGCCTCTTTGCTTTGCAATTGATAAAGAGTTCACCATATTAATGTCTTCTAATAGCGGCTTAAGTAGGCCTGAAATGATTGTTGATGTTAAAGAGTCAACATTCATATCAGCAATGCTACCAACATATTCAATCTTGGCGCTCTTCAGAGCACTTTCTGTTATTTGCCCTGCAAAAGATCCAAGATTATTTGCCAACGCCAAATATGGTTCCATAGATGTTGCTTCTTCAGCAGATACTGATGGAAAATTTATAGCATTAGTGATGGCACCTGTTAGAAGAAAGTCACTCATCTGTTCTGCAATTTGTACAGCCACTTTTTCCTGCGCTTCAACGGTTGAAGCTCCAAGATGCGGTGTGCATATTATTTTTTCATTTTCAAATAATGGATTATCTTTTGCTGGTTCCTCTTGGTATACATCTATAGCGGCACCAGCTATCTTGCCTTTATTTAGCGCATTAAGTAGCGCATCTTCATCAACAAGGCCGCCGCGAGCGCAATTTATTATGCGAACTGACGATTTCATTTGCTTTATGCTATCAGCATTAATAACGTTTTTTGTTTGCTCTGTTAGAGGAGTGTGAATTGTTATGAAGTCTGATCTAGCAAATAACTCTTCCAATTCAACCTTTTCAATTGCCATTGACTCAGCTCTGGCCTCTGTCAAATACGGATCATATCCAATTACTTTCATTTTGAGCCCTCTGGCACGATCTATTACAATGCTACCAATATTGCCACAACCAATAACTCCAAGCGTCTTCCCAGTAATCTCGACTCCCATAAATTTTGATTTTTCCCATAGGCTAGACTTTGTTGATACATCGGCTTGCGGTATTTGTCTTGCAAGTGACATCATCAATGTAATTGCATGCTCCGCGGTTGTTACTGAATTACCAAATGGTGTATTCATCACAATGACGCCATTCGTTGTAGCAGTTTCTATATCGACGTTATCCACGCCGATCCCAGCTCTCCCAATTACCTTCAAGTTTTTTGCATTGCTTAAAATCTTCTCAGTAACTTTGGTTGCTGATCTTATTGCTAAACCATCATAGTTTCCTATTATTTCTGCTAGTTTCTCTTTATCTTTTCCAACTTCAGGCAGGTAGTCAACTTCTATATTATTATCTTTAAATATTTTTACAGACTCTTCACTGAGTTTGTCTGATACAAGTACTTTTGGCATTTTTACATTTTTCCTTTTACAGCTTAAATCTTCTCTATTGCGATATAGTAGGCCCAATTAATCCATTCTAATAATATTGAAATATCTGATGACTCAATTGTTGCCCCTGTCCATATCCTTAACCCTGATGGTGCATCTCTATACGCTCCAATATCAAAAGCTACGCCCTCTTCTTCTAGTATATTCTGGACGTGCTTTGATAATTTTGATGTATCAATTTCTTTTCCATTTGGGGTTTTTGAGGCAAACTCAAGGCATACAGATGTGTTTGATATCGTTGAGTCTTTCTTTGCTAAGAATTCAATCCACTCTGTACTTGACACCCAATCCTTTATAATTTTAAGATTATTGTCTGCGATATCAATTAATTTATCTAGACCGCCAAGTTGACGGGCCCATTCAAGTGCGGCGACATAATCTGCAACACATAGCAGCGATGGTGTATTAATAGTTGAACCAGAGAAAATACTTTCATCAATTGTACCAGATTTTTTTATCCTAAATATCTTTGGTAAAGGCCAACTAGGGCTGTATTCATTTAATCTATCAATTGCTTTTGGTGATAGAATTATCATACCATGTTGCGCCTCTCCGCCTAAGACCTTCTGCCAAGAGAACGTTGTTACATCCAGCTTGCTCCAATCAACCTTTTGGGCGAATAGACCTGATGTTGCATCACATAATGTTATGCCTTTTCTGCCATCTTTTATCCAATTAAGGTCTGGCACCTTCACTCCAGACGTTGTTCCATTTAAAGTGAATACAATATCATTGTCAGAATTTGCTAATTGAAGATCTGGCAACATTCCATAATCTGCTTCAATTACATTTGCATCAACAAGGTTCAATTGTTTTATAATATCAGTTACCCATCCTTTACCGAAGGACTCCCAAGCATAAACGTCAACCGGTATATGCCCGAGGAAATTCCACATTGCCAATTCAAATGCCCCCGTATCAGAAGCAGGAACAATTGCAACTTTGTAATCTTTTGGTATCTCAAGTAACTCGGCGGTTAACTGGATTGAGTAATTTATAAAATCTTTTGGCTTTTTTGCCCTGTGAGACCTTCCTAAAATAGATGTTTCTATTTTATCGATTTGCCAACTTGGAAATTTTGCGCACGGACCAGATGAAAATAGCGGTCTGTTTGTTTTTTTTATTGGTTTCTTAATCATTATCTCTACCCCTTCCAGATAGTTGACTCTCGTTGGGGAGAGTTGTCCCATCTCTTTAATACTGCAAAACATTGCATATATCAATTATAAATTTAATTAATTTGACATGTAATAAATTTAGGCATAATCAGTAAGCTTGAGCATATAACTTTTTTATCTAATGAAAAACACATCTCTTACGAACTGGTTCTATCTTTCCCTTTTAGTTGTGTTCTGGGGTTCTACATTTGCATTAACAAAGTATGCGCTAAATGCTTTTAGCCCTTTATGGATTGTAGCCCTTAGACTCTCAATTGGTTTCATAATAATATACTCTATCTTGAAAGTAAGGGGGGAGAGTTTGCCAACTGGGCTTGTGAATTGGGCCTGGCTTATTTTGATAGGCCTTACAGCATTTTTTCCTTTCTTTCTCATTTGCTGGGGGACCCAATATTTGGATACAAACATTAGCGGTATTCTATTCGGAATTGGTCCCTTGTTTACAGTACTTGCCGCTCATTTTCTTGTACCTGAAGAAAAACTAAATAGGCTAAAATTTTTTGGTATAATTATAGGCTTTGCTGGTTTGTACATACTTTTATTTGAGAAACCTAATACCTCAATATCGCCAACTGACTTTCAGTTACTATCACAAATCGCTATATTACTCGCAGCAATTGGTTATTCAATTCAAAATATTGCGGTTAATGTTATGCCCAATATTACTTTAATGCAAAAAACTTCAGGAAGCTTCTTATTTGCATCCAGCTTTGCGTTAATTACAGCCCTGCTATTCGAAGGTCCTCCGATTATAGAGATTTTTGATATTTCATTCGTGTCAGTTCTATTAATGGGGATTTTCTCAACTGCAATGGCTAGCATGGTAATGTTTAACCTTACAAAGATCGCAGGTCCAACATTCGTATCTCTAACGCACTATATATTGCCAGTTTACGTTGTTGTGCTCGGAAGCTTTTTACTAAAAGAAGAAATTCGCCTATATCAAATTTCTGGTATGTGTGTAATTCTTCTTGGGATTGTTCTGACAAGAATAGGCTCTAGAAAGCTAGTTAATTAAATCGCTTCTCAATCAAATCCATAAGATAATCCAAGGTCTGGTTAAGATATTGCTTATCATGTGACTCACCCATTACTCTGATGAGGGGCTCCGTCCCAGAAAGACGGACCAATACCCTTCCTTTTTCTTTAATTCTTGCTTGCCCTAGGTTGTGAATTTCATCTATATCCTCAATATTTATTTTTTCATAATCACGTATTTTGTAATTTCTTTGAATTTGAGGGACAATTTTAATGAGGCTCGCAAGCTCACTAATTTTTTTATTACTTTTTTTCATTATAGAAAGTATCTGAATGGCAGCCAGTAAGCCATCACCTGTTGTTGAGTAGTCGCCTAAGATAATATGTCCAGACTGCTCACCACCTATATTATAACCATTCTCTCTCATAAACTGCGAAATATATCTGTCACCAACATTCGTTCTATATAATTTCATATTTTCTTGAGATAAATAATTCTCCAAACCGAGGTTAGATAAAATTGTTGCAACAACAGATTCTCTTTTTAGTCTTCCTGATTTTCTCCACTCCGTCGCAATTATTGCTAAAAGGGCATCGCCATTAATAATCTCACCATTTTCATCGATGACTATTATTCTGTCTGCATCGCCATCCAGAGCAATACCAATGTCAGCTCTATTTTCGTTTACTGTTTTTATTAGATTGCCTAGGGAGGTTGACCCGCACTCGTGATTGATATTCTTACCATTGGGACTATCCCCGATCGAAATTACATTTGCCCCAAGCTCCCATAAGGCTAGTGGAGCAACTTTATAAGCTGCACCGTTAGCACAATCAATGGCAACCTTTAACCCATCAAAAGTTGTATCTCTATCAAGCGTACCCTTCACATACTCAATATAGCGGGCTTGTGCATCATCTATTCTTTTAGCTTTACCAATAGTTGTGGAGCTAAGATCATAATTTCTGATGTTATCTATTATATCTTCAATTTCAAACTCATCGCCATCCGCCAGTTTATAACCATCAGGCCCAAATATTTTTATGCCATTATATTCGTAGGTATTGTGCGAAGCTGAAATCATAATGCCGAGATCTGCCCTCATTGACTTTATTAGCATTGACACTGCTGGAGTTGGCATTGGGCCAAGCAAAAAAACATCCAATCCAACTGACGTGAGTCCTGAAGTGATTGATGACTCCAACATATAGCCAGATAACCTGGTGTCTTTTGCTACGATAACTCGCTTTGGTAACTTATCTTTTGAAGCAAATAAACCTGTTGCTATACCTATCTTGAGTGCAACTTCCGCCGTGATAGGCGATTGATTCGCTATACCTCTAATGCCATCTGTACCAAAATATCTTTTTGTGTTCATACGAAATCTAGCCTTAAAGTTTAAACACGAAAGATAGCTTATGGCTGTGTTTGAGGCTTCATCTTCTGTGTTTTTTTTGTCTTACTTGCCGTTGCACTTTTAGACTTTTCATTTGGCACAGCTGTTGGATCACTTGGTGGTTCTTCAGATCCTTCTGTATCCGGTCTATCGGGCACCTTTCCCTTTAATAAGTCTATTATCTCGTCACCTGATAGTGTCTCATACTCGAGGAGGCCTTCGGCAATAATTTCTAATTCTTTTTTAAATTTTACAACAATTTCCGTGGCAGCTTTATGTCCACCATCAACAAGCTTGTGTATTTCTGAGTCTACAATTTTCTGGGTTTCTTCAGATAGGCTTTGTGTTTTTGCAACAGAATAACCAAGAAAAACTTCATCTTCATTATTTCCATATGAAAGAGGTCCTAATACATCACTCATCCCAAACTGTGTCACCATGGCTCTAGCCATATTTGTAGCCATTTTTATGTCTGATTGCGCACCTGATGTTACTTTTTCATCGCCAAAAACTAACTCTTCAGCAGCTCTACCGCCCATAGCAACTGCAAGATCAGCTTTCAATTTCTCTCTTGTCATTGATAATTGATCTCTTTCTGGCAAGCGCATGACCATACCAAGAGCCCGACCCCTCGGGATTATTGTGGCTTTGTGAATCGGGTCTGAAGCACTTTGCTTTACTGCAACTAGTGCATGCCCTGCTTCATGATAAGCAGTCAACTTCTTCTCATCTTCAGACATAACTAAGGTTCTTCGCTCAGAGCCCATCATAACCTTATCTTTTGCGTCTTCAAATTCATCTTGAGTGATAACTCTTTTTCCCCTTCTCGCAGCAAGAAGAGCTGCCTCGTTTACTAGGTTCGCCAGGTCTGCACCAGAAAACCCTGGTGTGCCTCGAGCAATGACTTTAAGATTTATTTCATCCGATAACTTAACCTTCTTTACGTGTACTTTTAAAATTTTCTCTCTACCAATTATATCAGGATTTGGTACCACAACCTGCCTATCGAACCGACCAGGTCTCAGGAGTGCAGGATCCAGTACATCTGGCCTGTTGGTTGCAGCGATTAGTATGATCCCTTCATTTTCTTCAAATCCATCCATTTCGACCAATAGTTGATTTAATGTTTGCTCCCTTTCATCGTTACCTCCGCCGAGTCCTGCGCCTCTGTGCCTTCCAACAGCGTCAATTTCGTCGATAAATATTATACAAGGAGCACTTCTTTTTGCTTGTTCAAACATATCACGCACTCTGCTTGCACCAACTCCAACAAACATTTCAACAAAGTCTGAACCTGAAATCGTGAAAAATGGAACTCCTGCTTCGCCAGCAATTGCCCGTGCTAATAATGTTTTCCCAGTACCGGGGGGTCCAACAAGAAGTGCGCCTTTTGGTATTTTTCCCCCTAGGTATTGAAATTTCCGTGGATCCTTCAAGAACTCTACAATTTCTTCAAGGTCTTCCTTTGCTTCATCAATACCAGCAACATCACTGAATGTGACCTTGCCCTTTTTTTCATTTAAGAGTTTTGCTTTTGACTTGCCGAATCCCATAGCGCCACGACCACCGCCTTGCATTTGCTTTAAGAAAAATATCCAAACAGCAATCAGTAAGAGCATTGGGAACCATGAAACAAAAATTGAGAATAAGGCACTTTGTTTTATTGGCTTGACGTTTATAATTACACCCTGGTCATTCAGCCTTTGAATAAATTGTGGGTCTTCTGGTGAGTAAGAGTGAAATCTGGAACCATCATTGAAAGTACCCGTGATTTCATCCCCGGTAATAACAACGTCCCTAACATTACCGCCAGAAACCTCTGAGATGAGCGTAGTATAGCTGACTTCGCTCACGCCCCTTGCTTCGTTTGAAGTTTGGAATACATTATATAAAGCCATCATTAGCAAACCGATGACCAGCCAAATTACTATATTTCTAAAACCACCCAATTTAAACTCCTAATATTTTATGTGTGTCTTTTCTCTTCACAAATTTTAAACTTAACATCAAGATATCCACTATAATATATATTGTGTGTGTTGGGTAGTAATACAAGCTTATCTTCAATAAATCCACCCGGTAATGTTTTCAAGGCAAGCTTTGGTATTTTTTGAAAAGATGTCCCGTCTATCATTTTTCCTAAATCATCAGAGCGCCCCATTTGATCAATAATGATATTTGCCCTATTACAAGATTTGAGTTGTACGTCAAACCTACCATCCCAGGAAATTTGCTCGTTTATATTTACTTCAATTGGAGTTATTCCTCGGCTTTCTCTTACTATGATATATTTGTTATTTTGTGGTATTATTAGACAGCCATTCAGAGTCATGCTTTTAGTTGTTTCCAATATCCCCTCATAAATATTTTCAAGTGATGAAAGTGAAACTTTGCCGCCATTAATATCAGTCAGTGCTTTGGCAAATACCCTCAAAATAATTTCATTTGGGTAATGACATAACTTATCAAAATCAATTTCTGCGTAACCCAGCTGACTAACCTTTACCGACTGTCTTGAGATTGAGTCAGCAATATAGCTCAATGCCTCATGTGTTCTATCAAGTCGTTGGATTGTTTTTGTTAAATTGTCGCTTGAAATATTAAGTTTCGAGAGTAGATCAATATTATTTCTAACTCTGACCCTCTCGAAATTCGTATCCTTATTTGTCGGATCATCAATCCATTCATTATTTGTTGATGTCAGAATTTCTGTTATCAAGGCACGAGATAATGAGAGCAATGGCCTCATTATTTGTGATCCATTTTCATATCTAATCTTATTGATAGATTTGAGCCCATTAAGGCCACTACCTTTAGCAAGACGCATAAAGAATGTTTCAATATTATCGTCCGCAGTGTGGGCAGTTAGAATGGTATCGATATCAACTTTTCTTATATAGTCCAAGATCAGCTGATATCTGGCATTTCTTGCTCTCTCTTGAATACATGTTACTATGGGTTCGTGTTCCCATGACAATATCTTGTGAGTAAATCCATAATCTGTGGAAGCTTTTCGGACAAACTCACATTCTCCTGCAGACGCTTTTCTCATATTATGATTTACAGTGACGATTTGTACCTCAATATTAGGGGTAAATTTTTGCTTCCAACGATAAATTAGATGCATGAGGGCCATGCTATCTCGACCGCCCGAAACAGCTAAGGCAACTCTATCTTTATTCGCAATGCCGGAAAATAGATCACGTAATTTATTATCTGAAAGTGGAAATTTTATATCATTAACCATAATCTACTAATGTATTTTATCAGGTCCTAGAGGATAAGACCTGTCCAGAATTAATATGGACTTAAATCATATATTATAGTTACTAAAATATCTAGCTGATAATTTCTTGACTACTCGTCTGAAATTACTACCGATACAGATCTTCGATTTTGTGACCAACATGCTTCTGAGGAACAGGCTGCTACAGGTCGCTCTTTCCCATAAGAAATAGTATCAACTCTTTCCTCGACTACGCCAAGGCTTTCAAGATATGAAACTGCAACTTCTGCCCTCTTTGCGCTAAGCGCGAGGTTGTATTCTCGGGTCCCTCTTTCATCAGCGTGACCTTCAACAATGATACTAATTTCTGGATATAATTCTAGCCAAGAAGCTTGCCTTTCCAGTATGGCTTTTGCATCATCATCTAGGCTTGTTGAATTTGTTGCAAAAAATACGCGGTCCCCAACATTAACTGTAAAGTCTTGAGATGATCCAGGAATAGCATTTGAGACTATTTCAGCTTCATTATTATTTCCTCCTCCAAATAAGACCTGCTCAATTTTTTGTCTTGATGCACAGCCTGTAAGGATAAAGATTAATAAAAAAGTCACGGAAAGATTTAGTGCTTTTTTATATACCATCGTTAATTTCCCCTTTAAAAATAGTAATGACACTAAAAAATTATCATGAAAATGTTAACAAATGATGTAATCTTGAAATATATTAAAATTATGTACTTTAGTTCATTAGCGCTGACCAGGATGGGTCAGAGGCGAAACCTGGTGTTTCAATTTTTCTCTCATTATATCCTGTTATATCAACAGAATATATCATTGCCCCCCCATCTTCACCTGGAGACTCTCTGAAAAACATTAAAACTCTTCCATTTGGAGCCCAAGTTGGACCTTCATTGTGAAAGCCATCGGTAATTATTCTTTCTCCACTTCCATCCGCAAACATGACACCAATCATAAATCGTCCTCTTGAAATCTTTGTGAATGCAATATAATCACCTCTTGGAGACCAAACTGGTGTGGAATAGCTTCCGGTTCCAAAACTAATCCTTCTAACATTACCGCCATCCGAATCCATTACATACAACTGTTGTGAACCAGATTTATCAGACTCAAATACCACATTTTTTGCGTCGGGCGAATAACTTGGCGCAGTATTTATATCTGATGTATTAGTCAATCTCTTTCTTTCAAAGTTACTTAAATTCATCTCAAATATATTTGAGCCAACGCCCTCTTGCAGGCTCATAACAATTTTTTTTCCATCTGGTGAGAATCTTGGAGCAAATGTCATCCCCGGAAATGTGCCAACTACATAAGTTTGCTTCGATTGAATATCATAGATATAAACTTGTGGTTGACCATTTCGGTATGATAAATAGACAAGCTCCTTGCCGTTTGGACTAAATCTCGGCGTCAATACTAAATCTTTTCCTGAGGTTAGCAATATTGGGTTTTGACCATCCTGATCCATAATTGCCAATCTTTTTATTCTTTTTATTTTTGGCCCACTCTCAGCAATAAATGCTATTTGTGTATCGAAATAACCCTTTTCACCCGTCAGACGTGTATAAATTGTATCAGCAATCATGTGAGCTACATTTCGCCATTTATTTTTTGAAAAAACTAAATAGTTTGCTTCGAGTGACTTCTCACTAAAAGTATCCCAAAGTTTGTAATTTATTCTATACCTGTCATTTTCGTCATAAATCAGTTCGGCAGTAAATAGAGCTTCAGCATTTACAACTCTCCATGAATTAAAATTAGGATTTCTATCTACAGAGGTGACTTCTTCCAAGAAGGCTTTTGGATTTATCGGATAGAATAAACCTGACCCAGCGAGATCGCTTGCAATAACTTTTGTTATATCAATGCCAAGATCTGTCTCTACATCTTGCTTATCAATAACTGTTGTTATTGCTATGGGCATAGGTCGAAGGTTCCCCTCTGAGACATCAATTTCCAGCGCAGCCTGTGAAACATTTGAATAAAATAAAAATAAAAATAAAAATGTAATGAATTTATAAATTTGTTTTGTCATACTATCCACCTAACATATTTCTAGGATCAAATGTAAACTTTATTTCTTTCCATAGTTCATATTTTTCAGCAGGGAATTCATAGGGTGCACAGCTTAAGACCGCTCTAACTGCGGCGTTAGTGGCAACTTCTTTATCTCTATTTGAGTCTCTAGTTATAGGTTCTACATCTGATATTGTTCCATCCTTATTTAGCATAATAACAACTTGCACTTTCTGGCTAGCAGCACCTCTCACTCCTACAGGTGGATTCCAACACATTTCTATTTGACTACGCATATTTGATATCTCACCTGCAGTCATAATTACATCCGCTATTAAATTTTTCTCTTCTGGTTTACTTTCAATCATCTGACCGACTTCTTTTTCATCCGGAAACTTATCGAGTAGAGCTGTTACTTTATTTGTTTCCTTCTTATTCTCATCGTAATCTAAATTTGTTAATAATTTATCATTTATTTTATTCAATTCAGGCTTAATTTCTGGTGTAGAAAAAAACTCCATAATATTTTCATCTATTTGTTGTTCTGAGTTTATGTTTTTTTCAAGTGGCTTCTCATTTTCAAGAATATTCATATTATTTGAAGTTTCGCTTCTCATTGATGGACTCACATTTGGCGTTGCACTATATTTCTTTTTATCTGACTCATTCTCCTGATTATTATTTTCTTGTACGATTCCTTGCGTGATTTCTGGAAGACTACTAATGAGCTCAATCTCAATAATCGACATAGGCGTGTCCTCAAATCTTTCAAAAGATGGAAGTCCTGTAATTATGATTACTACAAAAAATATATGTAGTGTGAGTGATATAGATATTGGTTTGGATAGCATATTATGACTCTATATCTGTAACCAAGCCTATCGATGTATATCCAGAGGAGCTTATCTTAGCCATAACTTCCATAAGCACTTCGTAGCTGATATCTTTATCACCATTAATATAAATTTTTTGGTCATAATTATTTTGTCCTATGGCCTCTAGCTTCTCAGTCAGTTCATCAAAATCTATCTCTAATTCTTGGATATAGATTTTACTATTTTTATCTATTGTAATGGTCAATGGTTCATTATCATCAGTCATTTGTTTTGCAGCCGTTTTTGGAAGTTCTATTGGAACACCAACTGTTAGTAATGGCGCAGTTACCATAAAAACAATTAACAGAACGAGCATAACATCAACAAGGGGCGTAACATTTATATCGGAAATCGGACGATTCTTTCTAATTCTTCTTCTATTGTTTGGTAATGTTTTGATATTAGTTGCCATGATTCTGTGAAGCCTTAATACTCATCTTCATCTGGCTCGTAGTTATCATCAACATCATCTGCTACCATTTGTGCATCAATTTGACGACTGAAGTAGTTAATAAACTCATCACTAAAATTTTCAAGGTTCGAGGTTACTCGTGCAATATCACTAGATATTTTATTATAAAACATAACCGCTGGAATTGCGGCAAATAGGCCGATTGCTGTTGCAAAAAGAGCTTCAGCAATACCAGGTGCCACGACAGTGAGATTAGTACTTTTTGAGGTGGCAATTGCGGAAAAACTGTTCATTATGCCGTATACAGTTCCAAAAAGGCCGATGAATGGTGCGGTTGAGCCAACAGAGGCTAGAAATAATAACTTCTTTTCAAGCTTATCTAATTCTATATTCATCTGTACATTCATAGCCTTCTCTATTCTTCCCTTTACTCCATCTATTGACATATTCTTATGTATCTTAAAAGTCGTATTCCATTCCTTTATCCCTGCATTAAATATTTTTGCCATTGGATTATTTCTCGAATTTCGATAAGCAGCATCGATATCATTGATATTACTGCTCCAAAAATCGCGATAGAATTTTATGGCGTTCCGGTTAACTAATTTAATTAAGATTAATTTCTCAAATATGATAGCCCAAGAAATTATGGAAGCGATCATGAGTCCGAGCATGACTAGTTTTACAACTAAGTCAGCCTCAAAGAAGAGACCTATCAGGCTTAGGTCAGTTGCGGCTAAAGTTTCATCCATGTATTAACTATCTCACCAAAATTATCTTATGATATTCTCATAATAATATTAAATATAAACTAAAATCAAAGATAGACTAGAAATATGACCAGATTTTGTCATTTACGAATTTGATTTAATCTACTTTTAACATCTTCAATAGATTTCTGAGACAATATGCGGCCTCTTGGAGTCCTATTTATAAGACCTTTTTGTATCAAATAGGGCTCTACTACGTCCTCCAATACATCACGCGCTTCCCCCATTGAAGCAGCAATTGAGTCAATCCCAGCCGGCCCACCATTATAATTCTCAATAATGCACTCAAGGTACCTGTAATCAAGAGAATTTAGGCCGATATCATCTACTTCAAGTTCCTTTAAGGATAACTTTGCAAGTTCAACATTAATACCATCCAACTTATTGTAAACTGAATAGTCGTGAACTCTACGAAGAAGTCTGTTTGCAATTCTTGGCGTACCTCTTGATCTTGCGGCAATCTCTTCTGTGGATGCATCATCAATAATTATTGCAAGCTGGGAGGCTGCTTTTTTTACAACCTCTGTAAGGTCTTTAGAGTCGTAAAAATCTAGGGTTATCGGAATGCCAAATCTTTCCCTTAGTGGATTTGAAATCAGACCGAGTCTCGTTGTTGCGCCAATTAGTGTGAAGGGAGATAGCTCTATCCTCACTGACCTTGCAGCGGGTCCTTCTCCAATCAATATATCAAGAACATAGTCTTCCATCGCCGCATAAAGCACTTCTTCAACACTGCTATTCAACCTATGTATTTCATCAATGAACAAGACATCGTTCTCTTCCATATTACTTAAAATCGCAGCAAGATCCCCTGCCTTTGTTATTAAAGGTCCAGAAGTAACTCTAATATTAACATTTAACTCATTTGCAATAATATTTGCTAATGTTGTCTTCCCAAGCCCAGGTGGTCCTGCTAAAAGAACATGATCTAAGCTACTTTTTCTCTCTTTGGCTGACTCTATGAAGACTTTCAAATTTCTTCTTACCAGATTTTGGCCTATAAACTGATCAAGGGACCTCGGTCGATATATCCTTAGGTCATTATCCATCAGCCTGATCTCCTCAAGGCTTCTCTAATAAGATCCTCAATATTTGCCCCATCATTTATATCATCTTTTATTCTTTCAATGAGACTGAGGGCTTCTGTTCTGCTATAACCTAAATTTACCAGGGCTGAAATGACGCTGTTCCTTATTGTTATGGTGTCTGCGTTATAAATGTCTGATTGATTTGAGTAGACATCTTTGAGCTCAGTAATTATCCTTTTTGCGACCTTCGCACCAACCCCCGGTGCTGCACAAATTGACTTATCATCTTCATTTCCAATATAACTCCCAAGTTCTTTAATTGAAAAGAATCCCAATATTGTCATTGCTAACTTCGCCCCAACACCTTGTACCGTTTGCAATGTTGAGA
>MDTG01265372.1_pt1 | contig 17039 bp, 16 predicted proteins | sample 811421 | NCBI WGS metagenome assembly MDTG01 (sample SAMN05326645, study PRJNA326480) | marine metagenome | isolation source: seawater | place: Pacific Ocean: South East | collected 2011
ACCTTTAATTAAAAAATAAAGCTTTATTTAGTTTAAAAATTATACTATTCAATCCTTTTTCCAAAAATATAATTAAATTTATATATGAAAAAAGTTCTTATTACTGGAGGCTCTGGTTTTATTGGTTCTAATCTAATAAATAAGCTTCTATTAAACGGATATAAGGTTAACTCCATAGATGTTAAAAATAATCTTTTAATTAAGAATAAAAATTATAAATTTTTTAAAGGCGATATATTTAATACTAAAATTTTAAACTCTGCCACAAAAAATTGTGATTCTATCATTCATCTTGCGGCATCTTTGGGTGTTAAAAATACAGATGATAATTTGGTCCAATGTTTAAATTCAAATATTTTAGGAATAAGAGAAGTTCTGGAAGCTGCTAGAAAAAATAGAGTAAAATATTTTTTATTTTCTTCTTCTTCAGAAATATATGGTGATCAAAAACAATTTCCAATTTTTGAAAATTTTCCTTCTCAAAATAAATCAGTTTATGCTATCAGTAAAATGGCCGGCGAAAGCTTTGTTAAAGGTTATCATCAAAAATTTAATATTAATTATAATATAATTAGATTTTTTAATGTTTATGGACCAGGTCAAAATAATAATTTTGTTATATCAAAATATATTGAAAGGGCTTTAAAAAATAAAAATTTAAATGTTTATGGCAGTGGCAATCAAATTAGATCATTCTGTCATGTAGATGATGCAACTGACGGCGTAATGGAGATTTTGGAAAATGGCAAAAAAAATACAGTTTATAACATTGGAAATAATCAAGAGCCTATTTCTATTTATAAACTTGCAAAATTAGTAGCATCAATATTTAAAAATAAAATTAAAATTAATAAAATATCTTATAATCAAAGTGATAGAAAAATGGATAGAGAAATATATAAAAGAATTCCAAGTATTAAAAAAATATGCCAAGATACAAATTATCTTCCAAATATTAATTTATTAGACGGTTTGGTCAGTTTGATTGAAAAAAAAGAACTATTAAATAATAAAGCATTTATAAGTAAGCTTGGCATAGGTACGCTTCAATTTGGTTTAAAATATGGAATTGCCAATAAAGAAGGTAAATTAAAAAGCTCAGAAATAAAAAAAATTAAAAAATTAGGTGTAGCTAATAATATTAAAGTTGTTGATACAGCTAATGTTTATGGAAATTCTGAGTATAGGTTAGGAAGAATGGATTTTTCAAAATTTAAACTTGTTTCAAAATTGCCAGTTTCTAAACCTTCGTCAAACAGGGTTAAATGGGTATTAAGATGTATAAAAAAATCATTGAAAAATTTAAAGATAAAAAAAATTTATGGAATGCATGTTCATAATACTAATTATTTATTAGATAAAAAAGGATATCAAATTTATAATGGTTTAGTGAAAGCTAAAAAAGATGGACTAATAAAAAAAATAGGTGTTTCAATTTATACGGTTCAAGAATTAAGAAAAATAATATCAAAATTTAAAATTGACTTAGTTCTAATCCCATTTAATATTTTTGACCAAAGAATGCTTAAATCTAATATTTTAAAAGATCTTAAAAAAAAAAATATAGAAATTCACACTAGAACAACCTTTTTACAAGGCCTTCTACTTTTAAAAAAAAATCAAATATCAAACAAATTTTCGAAATATCAAAAGTATTTTTTAAATTGGAACAAACTTCAAAAAAAATTAAAAAAACCAAAATTTAAAATTTGTTTAAGATATGCATTATCTAATAAATATACTGATAAGGTCATTGTTGGCATAGATAGTTCAAAACAATTTGCAATGTTAATTAAATCTGCTGGATTTATTAAAACAAATATAAATTCTGTTGATGCTAGTAAGGAAATAAATTTAATCAATCCATCAAAATGGTAAAAAAAAATATTGCAATAATTCAGGCAAGAACAACTTCGGTTAGACTCCCTCGCAAGGTTCTTTTAAAAATTAATGGTCTGCCTGCAATAGAAATTTTATATAAAAGGTTAAAAAAGTCAAAAAAATTAAGAGATGTAATAATAGCAACTACTAAAAAAAGTGCAGTTCTAATAAAATTTCTAAAAAAAAAAAAAATTAAATATTTTGTTGGAAGTGATCAAAATGTTTTAAGCAGATACTACAAAACAGCTCTAAAATTTAAAGCAGATAATATAGTTAGAATTACTGCAGATGGAATTTTAGCTGACCCCAAGCTAATAGATGAGTTTTTAACACTGTATGAGAAAAAAAAAGTAGATTATTTAAGCAATTTAGATCCGGTAACTTATCCAGATGGTTTAGATATAGAAATTTTTAATTTTAAAACCTTAAAACATGCTTATAAAAATGCAAAAAAAAAATATGATAAAGAACATGTGACACCATTTATAATTAATAACTCAAAAAATAGAAAATATAATATATCAAATAAAGATAATTTTTCTAAAATTAGGTTAACGTTAGATGAACAAGAAGACTATGAAACTTTAAAAAAAATCTTTGGTTATTTTAAGCCAAATATTTACTTTGGGTGGAAAAAAATAGTATTATTATTAAATAAAAATAAAAAGTATCAGCTAAATTCTCACTTGCAAAGAAATGAAGGATCAAAAATGACGATTACTAAAAAACTCTGGAAAAGAGCAAAGAAAATAATCCCAGGTGGAAACATGTTTTTGTCAAAAAGACCAGAATTATTTCATCCAAACGAATGGCCAGCTTATTTCAAAAAAGCAAAAGGTATTAATGTTTGGGATTTAGATGGTAAAAAATATAAAGATTTATCATTAATGGGAGTCGGCTGTAATATTCTTGGTTATGCAAATGATAAAGTTGATCAAGCAGTTATAAATGCCATTAGGAAGGGTAACGGAAGTACATTAAATTCTCATGAAGAAGTTAAACTCTGTGAAAAACTTCTAGAATTACATCCTTGGGCAGATATGTCAAAATTAACAAAAACGGGCGGCGAAGCGGCCGCAGTTGCCGTAAGAATTGCAAGAGCAGCGTCAGGTAAAGATAAAATAGCGTTTTGTGGATACCACGGTTGGCATGATTGGTATTTATCTGCCAATATAAATAATAAAAATAATTTACAAACTCATTTAATGGGAGGTCTTGAAGCAAAAGGGGTTCCTAATAATTTAAAAAATACCGCTTTTCCATTTACATATAACAAATTTGATGAATTAGAAAAAATTGTAGATAAACACGATATTGGAACAATTAAAATGGAAGTTTCAAGAAATTATAAACCGAAGAATGGATTTTTAAAAAAAATTAGAAATTTATGTGATAAAAAAAAAATAATTTTAATTTTTGACGAATGTACTTCGGGCTTTAGAGAAACATTTGGAGGCTTGCATAAACTTTATGGTGTAAATCCAGACATGGCTTGGTTTGGGAAAGCTATGGGAAATGGATATAGTATTTCAGCAATTATTGGAAAACGAGATGTCATGGATCATGCACAAAATTCTTTTATAAGTAGCACTTTTTGGACTGAAAGAGCTGGCCCTGTAGCAGCATTAGAGACATTAAAACAAATGGAAAAAATAAAATCTTGGAAAATAATAACCAAAAAAGGCTTAATAATTCAAAAAAAATGGATTGAGGTAGCAAAAAGAAATAAATTGGAAATTCAAGTACAAGGAATCCCTGCACTATCATCATTTACAATAAAATCAAATAATTGGTTAAAATATAAAACTTTTATTACTCAAGAAATGTTAAAAAAAAAATATCTGGCATCAAATGCGCTTTTTGTTTCTATAAAACATGATGATAAATCATTAGAAAATTATTTTAATATACTTGACGAAATATTTAGTAAAATTTCCAAATTTGAAAATAATTCTCTATCTATAAACAAACATTTAGAAGGGCCAGTTTGTCAAAGTGGATTTCAAAGAATAAATTAACATGCAATTAAATAAAAATAAAATTATTGGAATTATTGGATTGGGCTATGTTGGCTTGCCATTAATGTTGCTAGTTAATAAAAAATATAAAGTTTTAGGATTTGACATTAGTGAGAAAAAAATTGAAATGCTAAAAAATAAAAAATCCTATATTTCTGATATCTCTGACAAAGAGATTGTTTCTATAAAAGATGAAAATCTATTTCTTTTTAATGAGAATTTAGAACAAATTTCAAAATGTAATTTTTTAATTTTTTGTCTACCCACTCCTTTAAAAAAAAAGTATCCAGACATGTCCTATATAAAAAGAGCATTTAATAAAATATATCCATACCTAAAAAAAAACCAAACAATAATTTTAGAAAGTAGCGTTTATCCCGGGGCAACCGAAGAAATTTTTTTAAAAAAACTAAAAAAGAAATTTAAATTGGGTAAAAATTATTTTTTAACATATTCACCGGAAAGAATAGATCCTGGAAGCCCTAGTTTAATTAAAAAATTAGAGTATCGTAATATTACAAAATTGGTATCTGGCTATACAGAAAAATGTGAAAAAAAAATATTAAATTTGTATTCATCAATTTTTAAAAATATCTATTTATGTAAATCAATAATAGTAGCTGAAACTAGTAAAATATTTGAAAATATTTATAGAGCTGTAAATATAGGGCTAGTAAATGAAATGAAAATTTTAACAGACAAAATGAAAATTAACATTCATGATGTTGTTGAAGCGGCTGGATCAAAACCATTCGGTTTTAAAAAATTCTCACCAGGCCCGGGTGTTGGGGGACATTGTATACCAATCGACCCTATATTTATGAAGTGGGTAGCAAATAAACATAAGCATAAAACAAAATTTATTGATCTAGGTGCAAAAATGAATATTCAAATTACAAATTGGACTATTCAAAAAATCATAAGTTTAATAAAAAATAAAAAAAAATGCTTAATACTTGGAGTTGCTTATAAAGCAGACATAAATGATATAAGAGAGTCTCCATCAATTAAGATATTTAAAAAATTATTACAAATTAAAAACATAGATTTGGATTATTATGATCCTTACATAAATAATTTTACCTTAAATAAGAAAGTCTTTTATAGTAAAAAAGTGAAAAACTATGGAAGTTATGATTTTTCTATAATATGTACTGATCATTCAAATTTTGATTATAAAAAAATAATTAAACAATCGAAAAAAATTATTGATACTAGAGGTGTATATAAAGATAGTAAACTTTCAAAAATAATTCATCTTTGATTTTTTAATATTTTATAAAATTCTTAAATAATTTAATAAAATATTTTTGCTCTATAGAATTTAAATTAGGATGAATAGGTAAAGATATTTCATTTTTATAAAATTTTTCTGCATTGGGAAAATCTCCAAATTTATAGGAAAATTTTTTCTTATAGAATTTATAAAGATGAATAGGTTTGTAATGAATCTGCAAATGAAACTTATTTTTTAAAAAATAGTTTAATATTTTAAATTTATTTATTTTTGATTTTTCAAAATTGATTTGTAAGGGGTATAAGTGGTAAGAATGAAAACAATTTTTTTTAAAATATGGAACAGTTGTATTTTCAATTTGGTTAAAAAAATTGTCATAAATTTTTGCAACTGCTCTTCTTTTTGAGATAAATTGATTTATTTTTTTAAGTTGACTTATTCCTAGTGCTGATTGAAAATCTGTTATTCTGAAGTTATATCCTAACTCTTTAATTTCTCTGTTCCATCTATTTTTATATTTTAAACTTTTAATAAATCCATGATTTCTAAAAATATTAATTTTTTTAATTATATTCTGATTATTTGTAATTACCGCTCCACCTTCGCCAGTTGTGATATTTTTCAATGATTGAAAACTTTGAGATACAATATCGGCATATTTTATTGCATACTTGGAGTCGTTGTTAATTTTTGCACCCAATGCATGACAATTATCATTGATCAACATTAAATCATATCTGTTTCCCAAATATTTTAAATTAGGCCAATCACATGGGTTACCTGCAAAATCTACAGCTATAACTGCTTTTATATTTTTTTTATATTTGTTAAAAATTTTGATTTTATTTTCCAATTTATTAAGATCTAAGTTGTAAGTTTTTTCATCAATATCAACAAATAAAGGATAGGCGCCTGAGTAACAAATAGAATTGGCAGTAGCAACAAATGTGTTTGGAGTTGTTATAATTTTATCACCTTTTTTCCATCCTAATGCTTTACCAATTAAATGTAGTGCCGCTGTTCCGCTTGAAACACAATTGCAATATTTGGCGCCAAAAAAATTTTTAAGTTTGTTCTCGAATTCAACTGTTGAAGGTCCTTGCGATATGCTTTTGCTTAATAAAACTTCTACTACACTTTTAACATCATTTTTATCGATTGACTGCTCTGAGTAGTTAATTATTTTATTTGAATTAAATTTAAAATTTTTTTTCACTTATAATTAATGTTTTTATAATTAGAAAACATAGACATACAGTATTTTATTTGAATTTACTATTGAAAATATACTAAATAATTCTATTTTCAATATTTGAAAAAGTTATGATTAAAATCTTAAATGGAATAAAAAAATTAGCTCTCAACATAATTTACTCTAAAAAGTTTGAGGCTCACAACGTTAAAACCTTTAATAAATATAAGTTAAACAATGAAGATAATAATTCGTTAATTTTAGTAGAATTTAATCATTTTTGTTTTGAACAAATTGGATTTTCATATCTTATTTATTGTTTAAAAAAAAAATATAATTCTAAAGTTGAAAGTTATTTTAGTCATCCTGTTGTAACTTATAGCTTAAAAAGAAATTTTATTCAAAAACTCAAATTTTTCTTAGGTCGAACATTTAATATCAAAAATTTTGGCATCTATAATTCGCTTGGGATAAACAAATTTCATTTTCCTGAACCAAAAGAAACACATATTTTGAAAGCAAATAAAATTTATAAAAAATTTTTAAAAGTAAATAACACTCGTGAAAGAATTCTAAATTTTAAAATAGACAATATTTTACTTGGCGACTTATTGTATGACAGTTATTTAAAAAAAAATTATGATATTAAACCAACAATATTTTTAGATGATGAAAAATTTTTATCCTTTAGTTATGAATTTATTTTATACTCGATTATATGGATTGATTTTTTTCAAAAAAATAAAATAAAAGCTGTAATGGGATCACATTGTGTTTATAGCGTAGGAGTTCCATTAAGAGTTGCTGTTTATAAAGATATAGATGCTTTTGTTATAAATTCTGAAAATCTTACAAAATTAAATAAAAAACTTCCTCTTCAATATTGTGAATTCCACAATTATAGAAAAGCTTTCAAAAAAATAACACTTAAAAACCAAAAAAAAGGATTGCAAATTGCAAAAAAAAGATTTTTGGATAGATTAAGCGGAAAATTTAGCCCTGATTATCATTATGCTACAAAATCCCCTTTTAAAAAAAATAACAATAGTTCAAAAAACATTATTAAAAAATCAAATAAAATTAAGTTAATTGTGGCAACTCATGATTTTGTAGATGCGCCACATACTCTTGGTAACAGCTTTTTCCCAGATTTTTATCAGTGGCTTTTATTCTTAGGAAAGATTTCTAAAAAAACTGATTACGATTGGTACATTAAAACTCATATACCTTATGGTGGTAAATTTGATCTGTATCAACCTCATGAAAGATATGTTGTAAAAAATTTTGTAAAGGACTATCCAAAATTTAATATCATACCAGCCAAAACAACATTTCCTGAAATTATTTCAAACAAAATAGATGGTATTTTAACTGTCAATGGTACTATTGGTTCGGAAATACCATTTTTTGGAATTCCCATAATTAATGCTTCATTAAATAACCCACATATAAATTATAATTTTAATATTCATCCTAAAAATAAAAAAGAATTAGAAAAAATCATAATAAATTTTAATAAATATAGAAAGAAACTAAAAATAAATAAAAATGAGATGTATGAATATTATTTTATGAGAAATATATATTACGATAAAAACTGGATAATGAATACACATAATAAAATGATAAAGGAAATTGGATACTGGGGTCAATGGACTTATAAAATGTATGAATATTGGCTAAAAAATTTTAATAAAAAAAAACATGAAAAATTAATATCATCTCTTGAAAAATATATTAAAAGCAACGAATATAGACTTAAAAATAGCGAATATTAAATGAACTACCAAATTAATGAAATTTAAAAAATTGAATAAACCTTATATTATTGCAGAGATTGGAATTAATCATGAAGGAAGTTACTCTTTAGCAAAAAAACTAATATTTGAGGCAAAAAAAGCTGGGGCTGATGCTGTAAAGTTCCAAGTTTTTAAACCAAATACTATAGCAGTAGAAAAATCAAAAAAAACTAGATTTCAAAAAAAAACTATAAACAAAGAAAATCTTTCAAGTATCTGGAAAAGAGTTTGTCTAGATTATCGCTCATTAAAAAAATTAAGATACTTTTCAAAAAAATTGAAAATAGATTTTATATGTACTGCCTTTGATTTTGAAAGTTTAAATCTTGTTAAAAAACTAAATTTAAATGCAATTAAAGTAGCATCATCAGATATAACTGACATCCCATTATTATCTGAAATTCATAAATTAAAAAAACCAGTAATTTTATCTACAGGTATGTCAAATGAAAAAGAAATATATAGAGCAATAAAAACCATCAACTCTAAAAATCTTGCTCTATTACATTGTGTTTCTATGTATCCATGTGCTTATAGCAAAGCTAATTTAAAAAGAATTTTAGCACTAAGAAAAAAATTTAATAAACATATAATTGGATATTCTGATCATTGTAAAAATTTTGAAGCATCGCTTTTTGCATTAAGTTTAGGTGCTAAAGTAATCGAAAAACATTTTACATTAAATAAAAATAAAAAAGGATTAGATCATTCTTTATCTGCAGATCCAAAAGATCTTAAAATTATTTGTGATTACGCAAAAACAATAAATTTAATGCCTGGTAAAGTTAAAATTGATCCTTCAAATCAAGAAAAAAGTAGTCGTAAATTTTTTAGAAAAGGTATTTATGTGATTAGAAAATTAAATAAGAATCAAGTTATAAAAAAAGAGAATCTTATAATTCGTAGACCAGAAAATAAAACTAAGCCTGAGTTGTACACAAAACTATTAGGAAAAAAAGTCAAAAAAAAATTTAATTTACATGATCCTATAAATTTAAAATATTTACATTAAAGCGATTAATTAAAAAAAACCTTTTTTTGGTAAACTCGATTTTTATTTAACAATTCAATAAAAGAAGGTAATTTTCTATGAAGCAAAGATAAATTTTGTTTTGTATTTACTTCTTCTACTCTTAAAATGTTAATTTTAATATTTGTATCTTTGATTTTTTTGAGTCTCCTCTCAGCTTCTTTTTTTGTTTTAGTATAAGTTGAATTAATTTTATTTATATAAACTGTAGATGGATAAAAAAATTGCATATTTTTTTTTTTAAAGGATTTAATTATTTTTATAGGATAATCAATGTAATATTTTTTATATAAATCGTAAATTTCATAACTACTTACATCAGTTCTAATTTTTGGAGTTGCAAGATAATATACTTTTAAAGTATTGAATTTATTTAATATTTTAATAATCTTTTTAGATGGTTTTTCTATATCAAATTTAAATATTGATATATTTTTTTTTTTTATTTTAATTAAATTTTTATAATAACTTGCAAATATTTTTATTTTAATATTTGATTTAAATATATTTAATAATTCATTACCTATTCCTGAACTTGCTCCTATTATTAAAATATTTTCCTTAATTTGGTTTATTTTATTTTTTAAAATTTTATTAATTTTATTTTTTTTATGTTGAAAGGTTGGTCTAAATAAAGTTTGAAATTGAACTTTATATTTTTTAAATTTTATTAAATTATTTATTATCGGAAATCTTTTATCTTTTTTTTTTGAAAAAATAACTATTCTATTATCGTGAAAATTAATATCGTTATTAAAATTAATATTAATGTCTCTTATTATTGATTTTTTTCCTGGATAAATTGTACCAACATATTTACTTAAATTTCTTAAAATCAATGACAAATCATCAATCTTTTTTTGTTTTTTGTTTTTTTTATATTTTAGTTTAATTATTTTTTTTTTTACTAAATTTTGATTAAAACTTTTATCAAAAAAATAAATTTTAAATTCTGCGATAATTTGATTTGACTGATAAAAGGTATAAATGTTTTTTTTTTTGAATATTTCTATTCTTTTATCGTAAGAAAAATGTTTGTAAAAAATTATCTTAAATGAATATTGATTTTTTTTATTAATAACTTGTTCAATATTAATTTTTTTAAGAAATTTAATTAGCACCAAGCATCCGTGACATATCTTTTCTCCAAAAATAGAATTATGACCTTCTTTGTCTTTTAAATGAATTGGATTATTATCACCACTGATATTAGCAAAGCTTTTTCCTTCTTTATAATTTATTTTAAAGTTCATAATATTATTACTAAATTTGTAAAAAACTATTTTATATATTTTACACTTATAAAATTATTTTTGAATTTTGGTAAATTTTTTAGGTCAAATAAATAAACTCCATTTTTTTTTTTAAACCTATTATTTGTGTAAAAGTTTTTACACATTAAGTTTTTTTGAGATTTAACAAATTTTCCTTCAATATTTTTTATGTTTTTTAATTTTAATTTTTTTAATAACTCATATAAAAATATATTTTCTACTCCTCTTCCAAAAATTCTGCATGAAAGAAGAAAGTTGTCAATTGTCCACAAATTATTACTTTTTTTTCTTGTCATTACTAAAGCTGTAATGCCATGATCTCCAAACTTATCTTTTAGTCTAGCAACTAGTGAAAGTTGATTTTTGGATTTAATATAATTTTTAAGCTGTAAGCTTGAAAACCTTTTTGTTGTTAAATTAAACTGATTAGTCTTGTTTGTGAGTTGTACAGACCTATCAAAATTAGAATTTTTAATTGGAGATACTTCCAATTTCATTGAAAGATTTTTTAAAAATTCTCCAATATTTTTAGAATTTATTTTTGCATTATTTGCTTTTCTCATCAATTCATATTGATATTTTTTTTTCTTATCTTCTGAGGTGTCTTTATTTTGGTAAAAATAAAAACTGTTTTCTACTGTTCGTATAAAATTTTCTGGATTTTTTGGTACTTCAAGAGTTTTTATTTCAGGATTAAATTTTTTCATTTGTTCTCTTTCAAACTGCGAGTCATCAAAAAAAACAATTGAATCCTTTCCTATATTTAGCTCTCTAGCAATTTTATTCGCATTATTAAATTTTTCTTCCCAATTAATTTGAAAAGAAGAGAAATCACTAAACTTTAAAATCATTTCATCATTTTTTTTAAAACATTCTTGAACATCTTTAAGATTATTTTTTGAACAAATTGCAAGTAAAACTCCTCTTTTTTGTAAAATTTTTAAATATCTTTGAAAATTTTTAAAACACTCACCTCTAAATGTTTTTCCAAGATCTATACCATCAATTCCTTCTTCTCCAAGAACACCTCCCCAAAGAGTATTATCCAAATCAACAATTAAACATTTTTTTCTAGCATTGCATTCTGCGGTAATTATTTTAGAAATTTCTTGGGAAATATAATTATTTGCTACTTCTGTATAAGGAATTTTTGATACATAATAATTTTCCTGATCATAAAAATTATTTATCCCAACTAATTTAGAAAGATTATCTATATCTACTAAAATTAAGTGTTTATTTTTTTTTGATTGTTTCTCTAAAAAAAAATTAAAATTTTGAATTTTTTTTTGCATCTTTGTAAAATCTGATTTTGAAGTGTAATAGCTAGCTAAAAGCATTGGGCAGTTAAAAAAAAATAGGTTAAAGTTTTTTAGTTTTTTTGTTTTAAATAAAATTTGTTTTAAATTATTTTTTAAGTTTTCAAAGTATTGATCTACTAAATTTAAATTGAAAAAAATTTTTTTATTTATATCTGATCCAATTATCAAAAATCTATGGTTTCTTATTCTTTTTGTAAATTTTGTGGATAATATTTCCTGATCTAATTGATCGTATTCGTTTTTAGAAAAACTTACATTGATTTTTTGTTGTTCCAAGAAATATTTAATATAATTTTCTAAAACTAAAGGGTTAAAATTGTATAAAGAATAAATGTGTAATTTTGATTTTATATTCTTTTTTTTATTAATTTTTTCTAAAACTTCAAAATATGGTATTATATTTACATTGTTCATAAATTTTTTTTTAAAAAAACAAAAATTTTATTATAAGAGTTTAATTTAAAATTTTGTTCTGGTTTTATTTTAATTCTAAATTTACTTTCTATAGCTAAAATTAAATTTATATGATTTAGAGAGTCCCATTTTTTAACATTTTTAAAGTTAAGATTTTTTTTATTCTTAGATTTAGCAATCTTTAAAACCACATAAAATATATGATCTAATTTATTTTTTATATCACTCATATTTTTTTAAGCTGTTTAATAAAGAAAAAAGATTTATCCGTTTTTTTGTATAATTTAAAGTTGTTTCTTATCAAATTAAAATTTGAGGAAATATTTTTTTTCTCTGTTTTCGCTAAAATTCTTTTTGCTTTAAGGTTTTGAAAAGCAAAATCTAAAGCCATTTGAAAAGAGTTTTTACTATACTTTGTGCCAAAATATTTTTTTTTTGATATCATAAATCCAATGCTAAAAGTATTTTTTTTTACTTTTCTTAGTGTAACTGTTCCAAATAATGTATTTTTTTCATTAAGTATTGCAATATAATTATCTCCATACTTTTTTCTTTCTTCAAAGTATTTTATTGCTGTTTTTTTATTTTGCTTTATTTTTCTTACATCTAAATATTTATTAATAGATTTGTCATTTAATGAATTAATAAAATCTTTTGTGATGAATTTTTTTTCAAAATTTACTAATTTTATTATTCTATTTTTTTTTAATATTTTCATATTTTTATTAAATCCTTACAGATAGTTTTTTTTTCTTTAAATATTTTTTGACATCCAATGGTGTAGTTTCTGTAAAATGATATATACTTGAGGCAGTGATCGCTTTTACACCTGTTTCTTTAATAGCTTTATAAATATGCTCACTATCTCCTGCGCCACCAGAGGCAATGATTTGGGAACTACTTATCGAATTCATTTTTGTAATATTTTTTATATCATAACCTTTCATTTCACCTTCATGATCAATTGAAGTTAAAATTATTTCTCCTGGTCCTAAATCTGAAATTCTTTTAAAATAATCATATAATAACATTCCCGTTTTTTTGTTTCCTGAGTTTTTAAAAATTTCCAATTGTTTTTTTTCATTTAATTTATAGTCTATTGAAATTACAATGCACTGAGAGCCATATTTTTTTACTGCCTCCTCCACAAATTTAAAATTTTCTATTGCTGCAGTATTTATACAAACTTTATCAGCACCAACTTTTAGTAAATCTTCAATATCCTGAATTTTTTTCACTCCACCTCCAACTGTTAAAGGTACAAAGCATTCGTCAGCAAATTCATCAATCAATGATAATTGAAGTAAACCTCTGTCTGTTGCATCAATGTCTAAAAATATTAATTCATCAACCTCTCTTAAATTATATAATTTTACCATTTGATAAAGGTTTCCAACAACTCTCCAGCTTTTAAAATTTTTACCTTTAACGAGATTATGACTGTATAATAAGGTAGGTATTATTCTAATTTTTTGCATTAAATATTTAAAAAATTATTTAAAAGATTTAATCCATTATTTAAACTTTTCTCAGGGTGAAATTGAAAGCCATAAACATTATTTTTTTTGATTATTGATGGAAATTTAAAATCGTAATATGTTGTACCTAAAATGTCATTATCATCAGAACAGGCAAAATAATAACTATGAACAAAATAAAAATCTTTATTATTTTTTATTTTATTTAATACTTTATCTTTTTTTGTAAATTTAACTTCATTCCACCCAATATGTGGTAATTTAAAATCTGTAGGAATTTTTTTTATTTCACCACTAATTAAATTTAGCCCTTCTGTTTTCAAATTGTTTTCATAACCATAATTTCCGAATAACTGCATTCCTAAGCATATACCCAAAATTGGAATGGAATCGTTTAAAACCTTCTCTAAAATTATTTTTTTTATTTTAAGATTATTTAATTGTTCCATTCCATAATCAAAGCTTCCTTGTCCAGGTAAAATCAATTTTTTAGAATTTAGTATGTCATCTTTATTATTCGATATAGTTGCGCTTTTATTTGAGATTTTTACAGCTTTTAATAATGAATCTACATTTCCTGTATTGTAATCAACGATTACAATCTCGTATTTACTCATAATTTTTATTTTTTAAAATTAAACTCTCAGTATCATCTTTAATAAGTTGATCTTTATTATTGCATCTAAATAAACTTTTATTGGTAAACTTATCACATATATTGTTAAACTCTTCTTTGGAACAATCAATTTCATTTAATACAATTTCTAAGGGATAACCTAGATAAACAGATGGAAATTTTCCAGATTTTTCTTGATTTATTTTGACAGCTTCCTTTCTTGAAATTCTTCCCCTTCTAATATTCCAACAACACCAATCTGTAATCCTGTCATATCCATATTTTAGAAACTTAAAATAATCATGAATTCTCATATAAACATTATCTAGATTTTCGTAAGGAACCATATTGCCTTCAACATTATTTTTATAATATCTGAAACCATGTGATGCTGCAATTTCAGCGTTCTCATGACTGTCCCAAGGAAAAAATTGACCTAAAAAAAGACCAATAGTACCTGTCCTTTTCAGCTCTGATGCGGAAGGATATGTATATTGAATAAGTTTATTTTTTGGAATTTTTAAAATATCTTCTAGATCATTTGTTCTTAAACCAAGCAAACCACCGAATTCTTCCAGCCACCTTCTATCTAACTCAACTCTATCTATTGTTTCTAATGGACCACCATTTTCATTTTCTGCACTTTCTCCCCATATTAAAAGAGGTATATTTAAACTTACTGAAAATCTTGCAGGAACTGTAAAAATTGTATTATGCTCGGGCCATGAAATATCACCAACTGTTTCTAAAGCAAATTTATTAATTTTTCTTCTTATGTTGGGATTAAGGGAGACTTCAATAGTATCAACTCCTAATTTTTTCAGATTTTCAATATTATGTCTTCCAATTTCTGCTAATTTATCAGGTATTACATTTACAACTAAGGGGTTCATATCAAACTCTAACATTTTAATTACTTGGTAATGACTGTCTTTGCCTCCGCTACTTGGCACGATACAGTTATAGTAATTTGTAGATTTTTTTTTATATTTTTTTAGTATTTCTAGGAATTTTTTTTTCCTTTCATTCCAATCTACTATTGACCTATTTGAGTAAGCAAGACAACCAGAACAAATACCATCTTTATTAAATTCTATATGTGGTTTGGTAGATGGATAAACACAAGACTTGCAATAAAATACTTTATTCATTTTAAATCATTAAATATTATTTTTTTATTAATAAGTAATATAATTCCATTCTTATGTTTGCGCCATTTAGTAAAATTTTTGAATTTTTTTTAGTTTTAATTGTATAACTAATAATTGGATTTTTATTCTTTCTCAAAAAAAATGGAATGTTGAATTTTTTAAATGTAAATTTTAATTTTTTATTTTTTAGATAGTTTGATATTGTTTTTATAGAAAATGAATTTAATCCTTTTTCCCAATTAGACCCGGTATAGTTATTTCTAAATTTGACTAAAGTATCTATATTTTCACTATTAAATGTACCAATTATATATAGATATCCATTATTTTTTAATAGATTAATCATTTTGTTTATGGCTAAGCTAAAGTTATCATAAAATGCTAACACGCCTCCTGCTATAACAATATTAAATTTAAATTTATTTTTTAAATTCATAAAATCTTTTTTTAAAAATTTACAATTAGAAATATTTTTTTTTTTTTGCAATTTTAATTAAGTCTAAAGAAGTATCAATACCTGTAAAATTAGATTTTTTAAATTTTTTATTTAGTTCTCTAATTAAAGCGCCTGAGGCACAACCAATATCCAGCACATCACCTTTAAAATTTGATCCATGTGTTTTTAAAAGCATATTAATTAAAACTTTTTGATGGTGTCTTAATTTATTGCTTTTTTTATAGGTGTGGATTTGTGAAGTTTTCATTATTGTTTTCGAATAAATACAATTTTATTTTTTAACTAATATAAATTTTATTTCGTTGACTTTATAAGTTTGTTTACCAAATTACTTACTCTTTGATCGTCTGTGTAAATATTTGACATGATTTTTGCAGCGCCGTGAGGATCATGTTTAAAGGCTAATCTTAACATGTCCATCCAATTTACATTGTTTTTTTTTCTAATATTTTGAATTTGATGAATTAATTTTAATGATTTTTTGTAGTTCGTTTTTTTTTTATTCATATAAAACTTATAACAGATTTGATTTAAATTTTAACTAAAATATTTTTTTATTGGGATATCCCATCTTTTAATTTTTGGAAGTTCTCTTCTCAAATTTAATTTTTTTTTCGAAACTTGTTTTATTTTAATATATTTTCCTGATACTATTTTTTTAAAATTTTTTTTAAATAGTTTTTCTACTTCTTTTCTCAAAATCCAGTATGTCTCTTTAAAAGTAGTTTTATTATTTATCTTGAAATTAATTTTTTTTCTAAAAACAATATCTCCCGTATCTATTCCTTGGTCAATCTCATGAATAGTGACACCTTTGGGTGTCTTGTTTTTAAATGACCAGTAATTAGGTGAAGCACCTCTATTAAAAGGTAAATAAGCAATATGAAGATTTAATATAGGTCTTCTTAGACTGTCTATTGTTTTTTTATTTATTATTTTCCTATAACCAAAAGAAACTATAAAATCGTATTTTTTTGCAATTTCACTATTTATTTTTTTATTTTTAAATTCAGATACTCTTATTTTTTTTTTTCTTAAAAAATTTATTAAATTTGTTCGTTTTGAACTATATCCTAAAAAAAGGCATATCTTTTTTTTCATAAAATTTTTTTCAGTGCATAAATCAAGCCAATTGAGCTATTAGTACTGGTCAGCTACATGCGTTACCGC
>MDTG01005242.1_pt1 | contig 17038 bp, 5 predicted proteins | sample 811421 | NCBI WGS metagenome assembly MDTG01 (sample SAMN05326645, study PRJNA326480) | marine metagenome | isolation source: seawater | place: Pacific Ocean: South East | collected 2011
AGACACCGCAGAACGCCGTTTAAGTATTTTACGTATGGCACAGACATTAGGTTATATCAAAACAAGACCTATCAATGCACGTGGTATGATGAAAATCACAAGTGTATCAACTACAGAAGATGTCGCTGACAACGAAGGTAATTCTCTCGCTGGTATCGTTGTTAACTGGAACGACTCTAATGATGTAGATTGGTATGAAAAATTTATTACAGTATTAAATTCATCTTTCAATGAAAATACAAAGATACAAGATCCTAGTGCATCATTAACTATAGGTAATATTGAAAATTATCTTTATGAAGTTAATGAAAATCAAACTTCAAAATCTTTAGCATACGCATTTACATCAAATGTTGCAGGTGGTAACAGAAGACTAGAGGCTGTTCGTACACACATTACAACTGATAAAATTATTGAAGGTGAACCACTACAAGACAAAAACTTTACAATCTTAAACAGAAATGATAACTTAGGTCCTGCATCAGATAGAACAGGTTTCTTTGTTACTGCAAAAGCAGGTCAATTAAAAAGTGAATTGTTTAGTTATCAATCAAAAATTTCAAACAGAGTAGAAATAATTGATGACGTAAATATTTCTAACTCAGATGTTTGGATTCAAAAAATTGATTTAGCAACAAACAGATATATTTCTTCTGTTTCTAAAGTTGATAATGATACACGTGAAACTGCAATTTATAATTCATTAAGAACAGGCAGTGGTGATTTAGCAAGTGTACATACAAACACAGATAATTCTATTGAGATAAGATATCCTGACGGAGTATTTGGTAATGCGGCATTTGGCGATTATCGAGTTTGGTTTAGAACATGTGATAATGAAAACTATGCTATTAATTCAGGCGATATTGAGAATGCAAGTATATCTATTCCTTATATTGGTGCAGATGAAAGAGCATATAGATTAAGTTTAACTTTATCAAGTACACGTGACTTTGCCGAAAACTTTGCGGCTGAAACATTTACAAGTGTAAGAAGAATTGCACAAAAGGCTTACTATGCACAAGACAGAATGGTTAATGCACAAGACTATAATGTTTTTCCTTTAACTTTAGGTAATAATGTAATTGAAAAAGTTAAATCAGTTAATACATCTTACGCAGGCAATTCTCGTTATTTTGAAATGGACGATGTTACAGGACATCATTCAAATTTAAGTATTACAGGAACAGACGGTTCGGTATTTATTGAAAATGAAGGCGGCATACAACCAAACTATTCTGGTATAGGAAATGCTACACCAGTATATCCTAACTGGACAGATGCAATAAGAATTTCATTAAGTTTTAATAGAGACCATGGTAATGCATCAGACTTTATCAGAAATGAAGTTGTAAAAGCAATATCACATCCTGCTTTAGTTAATCAATATTTTTATCAATATAAAGATGATGCAAGTGTTAATATTTCAGTTGCACAAGCAGACGGAATATATACAAAAAATCCTTTAAACAATTTAGAAATAGATACTTCAAATCCTTTAGATGTTGAAGTAGGAGATTTTTTAAGAATAAAAGGACAGTCAGATACAATTTATCATGCCAGAGTAGTTGAAATAAAATCAAATGATCCATCAGAACTTATCTTGAATAAAGTTATTACAGAAACAGGAACTATTGAATTAATCACTAGAGACATAAGAAAGAAATTTACAGATGCAGAAATTCTTGCAATTAAAACTGCTAAAATAGATGATGCAAATGTAGAATCATTTACATTGTTTTATGATTTAGTCGATGGAACAACGACTAAAAGAGAATGGAAAATCTGGGACGGTACATCTGATATCACAGGAAAAATTTCAGTATTCTTAAAATACGATCCTGGTTTGAGAACAAGTGAGGCACAATATACTGCATTTGTTAAAGGTAAAAAAGTTGTATTCGAAAGTTTAGAACAAGTTAAATTTTATTATGGTAATGAAGAAATCATTGTTGATAATGAAACTAATTTAGCAGAAAGAGATAAATTATTAATTAACTATTATAACCCAGGTGAAGTAACACCTACATCATCAAATACAGTTGGTTCAGATGACATAACAATTGGTTTTGCTCCAGTTAATACTTACGCAGATGACGGTTCTGGTGGTGCAACATTCAAAGCCAAGTTTCAACATACTGGTGCAAAAGATACATATGAGTTTGTAGAAAATAATCCTGCACAAATCGAAAGCCCTTCATACAAACATTATCTTGTATCGGAAGATGGTATAAGTTATGAAATAGATCCAAACGAAATTACTGCACCAGCTGATCCAGATAATATAATTGGTGCTACGCCTGATTATGAATTAGAGTTTGCAGTTCCAGATATTTCAAAATATATATCTAGTCTATCGCTAGTATCGGCTGATAACACAGTAGCAGATTCTACAGAAATTAATATTTCTCCTGACCAAATGCCTGTTGTAACAGAAACAGGTGCGGCAAATGTGGCATCAGCGGAAGCATCATATAGTACAGTTTCTTTTGAAAACTTAAACAACACATATGGCTTTAAAGGTGTAGCATCATCGACATACTTTAACTCAGCACCGGCTTCAGGAAACTTCTTTTGGATTGATGGTAATGAATTACCAACAGGTGAAACATATACAACTGCAACTACAGGTATGACAGGTGTACAAACTAATTTTATTACTCAATATGATTCAGCATTAACTCAATGGAAATTTACATATCCTATACAAAGTTGGGGTGCGATTGAAAGTGCAGATAACACAGACAATGATGTTAGATTTAAGCAAATTGCTTATTCACAAATATCATTTAGTTCAACTGAAACTGTTACACAATCAACATTAATATTAAAAGACTCAAATGATAATATCATTGACAAAGACCATGCAGAACTTACAAGCACTGCAGGTTCAGGTGGTGTTACAAATTACATAATTTATTTCTGGACAATAGATCCAGGTGAAGGAAGTTTGATAAGTGTGTTTACGGGTGACGGAAGTGCCACAACATCTTTAGGAACTTTCTCAGTAAAAGTTGTTGCAAGTGTTAACTTAATGAGTTCAGTATCGAATCAAACAACAACATATGAAACAAAAGGTGCATATGTGTATGATGACTATACAATGAATACAGGTTATAACAACCCTGCAAGAGTTAAACTTTTAACTACGGATATATCAGATAATCCTTTTGGTATACTTGATATATTCAAAACAACAACAAATACATCAAGTATTGTTATAGAGGATTATTATCTTGATGGTATTCAATATGAACGTGTTTCAACGATAGCAACGGCGGCGCCAAATGTAGGCGGTGCATCTCCTTTACCAGAAAATACTAAACCAGAATACAGACTATGGTTTAATACTGATACTGATTTGACTTATGGTCAAAAATGGTATAGATATATTGATGGCGTTTGGACAACTGACTTTACGTTTAGTCAACCAGACCCAAATGAACCAAGATGTATATACTTTGGTCCTACAAAATATATAGTTGTAGAAGGAAGAAGTTTTGTTGAAGATGAGTTCATGAGTTTCAGATGGGATCATTATGCAGATTTAGATAAAAGAATTGACCCTAGTACAAGTAACATTGTTGATGTTTATGTTCTTACAAGTGATTATGTAAGACAAGTTAATAAATGGATTGCTAGTGGATATAAAAATGCAACACCTACTGCACCAAATAATTATGAATTAAAATCGTTAATGAGTTCTATAGAACCAAAGGCGGCAATCGCAGACCATATTAGTTACATACCAGTTAAGTTTAAAAATCTATTTGGTTCATTGGCACAACCTGAAAATCAAGCAGTATTCAAGGTTGTTAAAAAAGCAGGTACATCTTATACAGAGAGCGAAATCAAAACCGCAGTATCGGCAAAAGTTAACGAATACTTTAAATTAGAAAATTGGGACTTTGGTGATACATTCTATTTCTCAGAGTTAGCATCTTACTTGCACCAACAACTTGGTGAATACATTGCAAGTGTTGTTATAACACCCAAATTTTCGACAAGTGGTTTTACAGACTTGCTAAGTATTACTAGTGAACCAAATGAAATTTTCTTGAGTGTTACAACATCATCAGATGTACAAATGATTTCAGCGATATCACAAACAGAATTACAAGGCGAGGAAGTAACAAACTATGTCTAAGATTTATGATTTTCTTCCAGGACATTTAAAAAATAGTGAACTAGAAACTATTTTCGAAACTACACTTGAACGTGTCTTTTCTAAAGGAGACATGGAGAAGGTTAGAGCCTTCGTTGGTAGAAAAGAAAAAGGCATAAATTCAGAAAAAGATATATATCTAAATTTCCCTCCACACGCACATGCACGTGATAACTATGGTCTTGAACCTACATTTTCAAGTACAGACCAAAAAGTTTTCTACGAAGATTTAATCAATTCACTTTTTAATAAAGGTGCATTGACAAATGACCATAGAAGATTATTTGATACAGATAAAGAAACAATAAACATACCAATTGATTTAGATAAGTTTGTAAACTGGTCTATGTACTATTGGGTAAATCCTGGGTTTGTTGGTGACGGTTCAGTAATAGAAAATGCTGACAAACATTATGTAACTATTGGTAGAGGTGGTACAGATTGGTGGAGTACAAAAAATGCTTGGTACCATTACGATGATATTAGAGATAAGATAACTGATAGTAATCATACTCTTATCGAACAGGCTAAAAGACCTATTATAGAATTTGATAAAAGACTTGAATTATCAGACACAAGTGCCGCACTTGCCACAAATGCAGATTGGACATTTCCTACATTTAAAATCTATACAGGAGAAAATCCAGATGAGGCATATTTAAAAGACGGAAAGATTTTTTCATATACATTAGGTGATGTAACTTTATATGAATCTGATACTGAACTAGGATTTACTCCTGTTGTTAAGTCAGGTGATTATATAAGTGAATACTGTTTTGAAACAGATATGCCTGATGATTCAAAATATAAATTTGTTGTACCAGGTGCTGGAGGCAGTATTGAATTTCAAACAATTTATATTAAAACAGAATTTGACTATAGAAACTTTAGACAAGAATTTGGTAGAGATGCAACAAACGTACTAACATTATCGCAAACACCTAAAAATGAAAATGCCATTGATGTTTATATTGACGGGATAAAACAAATTAATAATTATTCTGTTAATAGTAATGTTATCACTTTTAATGTAAGTAGTAACCCAGAAGGATTTGTCTATGTTGATTACTGTACAAACGGTCCAGTAACTACTGATGGCGATGATGGATTTCAGAGAATTCATCATTCGCTGGAGTATAATGTAGAAAACAAAACTTACAATAATACACAAATACCTTATTCTACTTGGTATGAGCATTTTGTTAGAATTATAGAAACAGTTCCTGGATTATCTGGTGAGCCAAACGGCGTAAACAATTATAGAACAAGAGGCGACAACACAGATAAAGTAAGACACAATAATCAAGGAAGTGTTTTAGTTAGAAATAGTATTGATATAACAGATGCATATTTTTCATTATCAAGAAATGATTATGATCCTATATCAGCATTTGAATTTTTATCAACTGCATATCAAAGTTATAAAAACAAATTAGTTACAACTATAATAGAGATATTACAAACTTCAGGCTCACAATCAAAAAGTGATTTACAAATATTAGAAGATGCAATTAGTACTATTGCATTATCTAAAAGACAAAGCATTAGTATTTTTGATAATTTGTTTAAAATAAATTACGGTGAACAGTTTTCAAACTATCAAGAAGAACAATTATCGGTTGTAGCAAATACAGATGAACAATTTTTACCTAACAATATAAGTCAAATAGTTAAAGATACTGAATTAACTATTATAAAAAATAATAAAATTTTAATACTAGGTATTGATTATTCTATTCCAGCATCTGGTGATAGAGTTTTATTTACAACAACACCTTTAGCGACAGACGTAATCATGTTTAGAAAATATGATAGTGTTAAAGAGGCATACATACCACCTAGTTCAACATTCTTAAAAATAAACCCTTCTTTTATACCGGGCATTGTTACTGACCGTATGTATACAACTAACCCGCCATCGGCAGATTATGAATTTATTCAAGGACATGATGGATCTATAACTCCTAAGTTTGGAGATAGAACCGATGATGTATTATTAATGTTTGAAACTTTAGTTTATAATAGCTTAGAAAATAAATCAGTAGATATTGCTAGACAAACATACGGACCATATCAAAGAGCAACAGGTGATTGGGAACTATATGAAAAGAATTACACAATGTATCCTTTCTTTAAGAAATGGATGATTAGAAATAATATAGATAATTTACATAATACTAGTTATGATCCAAACGATTGGACTACATGGAACTACAGAACTATAGATGCTGATTCGCCTGGACACTGGAGAGGGTTATACATTTATGCTTATCATACTGATAATCCACTTGAAGAACCTTGGAAAGTTGTAGGCTTATCTCAAGAACCAAGTGATTTTAAAAATAAACATGGAATAAATTTTAATACAGTTACGTTTTGGAATAACTTATTTTCTTATTATAATATAACAGGAATACCAGTTCCGGTTGATAGTAATGGAGATTTAAAAGAACCAAATGATTTATTTTTTAACAGTAGTATAACAAATGCTGAAATAAGTTTAATGAAAGAAGATTGGGAATTCGGTGATGGTGGTCCTGCAGAAATGGCATGGAGACGTTCAAGCGAATATCCATTTATAGAATTTATATTAATGATGTTAACAAGACCTTTCAAAATCTTTTATGATTATAGTGAGCAAATTGCACAAGGTATAACAATTTATAATTCAAGAGAAGGATTTGATACTACTAATATACTAGCAGAGAAAAGTCAATATGAGTTTAAACTAGGTTCTAAGTTAGGTGGTTTTGTTAATAACTTTAGATTGTTAGCAGAAAATACTTCACTTAATAATAGTAGATATACAGATATACCAAAAGATAATTATGATTTAGTTATTCACTCAGGTGAACCAAACAGAAGTGAATTTTTTAGTGCAATACTAGTTGAGAAAGTTTCACTAGATGAATCTTACCCTACATACTTGTTAAGCAATACAACAACATATGTAAAAGGTGATATTGTATTAAACAGTAATGATGGAAAATATTACAGAAGAAAAGAAACAGGTCAGAGTACAGCCGAGGCTAGTGGTAATATTACTTTTGATTATAGTTCATGGGTAATGATTTCACAACCTAAAACAAGAAAATATGGTTACAGAATTCAAGGTTATGATGATTTCAATCCTACATTTTTTGCAATGGAGTGGGATAAAGCAAGTGGCGAAAAAGCATTTAGTACAAAAGGTGATAGAGAGAATCTTAATGAATGGCAAAAAGGTGCGTTTTATCGACAGAATGCTTATATGAAATATGAAGGACAACCTTATGTTTGTTTAAGAGAACACACATCATCTACATTACTTGATGATAATATTAATGACTGGAAACAGTTAGTTGAATGGCCTAAAACAAATATAAAAACTGTGTATGGTTATAATAAATTTCAAAATGACCAAATTAAAAGTTTCAACTATGGACAAATATTAGAAAACTTAGATGACGTTGCACATTTAATGTTAGGTTATCAAAAGTATCTAGAGTTTATCGGTTGGGGATTTACAGATATTGATGAAGCAGGTCAAACAATCGACTATGAACAATTACTATATAAATTTTTAGAATGGTGTGCAGAAGACCATGGACCAGGAGAATTCATTACACTTTCTCCAATGTTAATTACAGGTAGCTTTACTGCACCATATGGTGTTGCATCAGTAAGAAAAGAAACACATAAAAACTTCTATCGTGTTGTAAATGCATCAGGAAGATTAATACCTAATTCTGAAATTGACTTTACTACAAATGGAAAAACAATAAATTTTAGAAGTAGCACACCAGTATTTGGAATGAAGATTGATGTTCAAGACGTAGAACATGCATTTGTTGTTGACAAAGTTGATAGCTTTGGTGATGTAATATATGATCCTTTCTTACATAATAGAAATTTAAGAATGCAAATTGATTGTAACAGAAGTGCAAATTGGGACGGAACTCTAGGTGTAGATGGCTTTATACCTTACGGCGATGAACTACTTCCAAACTTTGAAACACTAACAAGTGACTCAAAATATTTTAGAGATACACTTGTGGATCAAAATTTAGAAATAGTTAATAGATTAAAAGCAAGTCAAATAGGTTATACTAAGAGAGACTACTTAAGAAATCATGGCATCGAAAGAGAATCACAATTAGAATTTTACAAAGGTTTCTTATCACACAAGGGAACTAATTCTGCTATCAATAGAATTGTCAATAATAATGGTAACTTTAAAGAAATAGAGCATCATAATATATGGGCATTTAAACGTGCAGAGTATGGTAAACTAAACACAGGTTATAAGATTAATCAATCTGTTAATACAGTAGATATGATAAGTGATCCGCATACTGTACAATTTGATGGTATAATAAATGCACTTGTATATAGACCAGTTAGAAAAGCATTTCCTATAAAGACAACAGGATATGTTGATGGTAGAGATGTTACTTATACAGTACAAACAGAATATGATTTAGAAAATTTAAATACTAATACATTAAGTGAAGGTGAAACTGCTTGGGTACAATTTGATCCTGTTAGAGAATGGGATGTAAAAAGACTTAGTGAAATAGCAGAGATAGGATATATCGGTGAGACAAACGATAATCAACTATATGTAGGGTTAACAAATCAAGTAACTACTACAGATAGTGTATACTTAAAAATTAGAAATACAGATATTGAACCTGAGATTGCAGATTACTACTATCTTGTCGAAAATGGAACAAGAGAAGTTGATGGTGTAACAATTTATGAATATCTAGTATTTGAACTTAACTATGAACCATTAATTGTTGAAATTGATAGTTCTACTACAGATAGTTTATTTGTTCCAACAGGAAGTGAAAGTGCAGTTGAGGCAATAGGTTCAGTTAGTTTCCCAACTTTTGCATCAGGTGATGCACTAGTTATTGATGGTGAACAATTTACATATACACCAGGAGCAGGAGGAGGATCAACAGGTATTGTACTAGGTGGTTCTACTGCTACAGTTGATCCTATTGTTAGTGAAGGTGAACAAGCAAGAATTATTGTTTATAATAGTTCTGGTGCGATTGCAAATACAAATACACTGATAACATTTGATGGTACTTCTGCTACAGGAAGCAATGGAGTAACTGCAAATAATGGTGATGAGTTTACAATTAATGGTGATTCAATTACAGTGGCTTTTAGTGCAACACAAAGTATTGAGGCAATAACACAAACAACAATATCAGACAATCTTACAACAGGCGGTACTTTAATATTTGATAGTACAAATGAAACTCAACAAACTGTAACTGCAAGAGAAATAGAATTTACAGGAACAACTGCTAATCCAACTATCACAGGAACTAAATCACTATCAGTAAATGGAACAGTTATTACTTTTAGTTCAGCAAGTGCATCTACAGAAAACAAATCAGTGGCATCACAAACATCTTCTACTTTAGTAACAACTGATTTAACAAGCAATGTTATAACAAGCATAGTAAAAGATAATGGATATGAAACTCCTTCAACTATACCTACAAGTGAGTATTCAGTTAACGGACAATTAGTTACCTTCAATCCTGCACTTAACAATGTTTTAACATTAGAGGATTATTATCAAAAGTTGGGTTATACTGATAGTACATATAATGCACAAGATATCGCATTGTTAGAACAATTCAGAACAGACTTTTTTAATATCTCAGTTCCTGCAGGAGGAAATGCAGATACAGTATGGGATTCATTAATTGATGCAGTATTCAATGCAATAGAAACAGGAACATATAGTCAACCAACGTTGAATGTTCCTCCTTATACTACTACATATATAAATGATATTAATGCCTTAGTTGCTCAATACATTATAGATGGACAAGCATTACAAACAAGTTCTGGGATTACTCCGGTTAGTCCTACATTCCTAACTCAGAGTATTTCAAATGATCCATTACGAAATTTCTTAATTAATAATTCTAGTACCGCTCTTACTCCAACTACTGTTATATATGACGAACCAATAGACTTAACATTTAGTCTATCAGGATTTGTACCAACACAAACTATTATTAATACAATCAATTCTAGTTCAGCACCAATAATTGCATCACAAGACAGTTCTAATAATTTAGTTATAGATAGTTCAGCAAATCAACTTACTATTTCAGGTAATGCATTAACAGAGTTAGGTTTATCTACATCTAGTTTAATATCAGAAAGTAAACTAAATCTAATGGCAAATGATATAAATGCAATATCATATTTAACTGCATTTATAAATTCAAATGACCAATTACAAATTGAAACCACAAATGATGATTTACAAATCAGTGGTACATTACGTTCGCCTCTAGGTTTACTAGGAACATATGATGCTACTGATGATCCAACTTCACAATCCATTGTTAATCAGATTAACGCAAGTAATATTTCAGGAATAAGTGCAACTAGAGTTGGCAGTAATATTAAAATTACATCAAGTACAAATCAATTAGATATACAAGAAGTAACTACAGGAGCAATGAGTAGATTAGGATTTACAACTAATCCAGTTGACGTTGACTCAGTTACTACAATTAGAGATAATATTAATGAGGCATTATCAAATCTTACAAATACAAATGCTACAATAGTAAACAGACAAATTGTAATAACATCAGACCAATCAAGTATTGTTTTAGAAAATGTTCAAGGCAACCCATGGAATGATATTGGCATTGCAGTGGGAACTTATAATTCTAGTGCCGGTCAAACGACAAATTCTGTTACAGAATTCAAAGACCAAATAAATTCAGCTACTACTAACATTCTTGTTAGTGTTACAAGTGATGGTAGAATGGTATTCTCAAACAACAATGTATCATTGAGTTTCAGTGGTACATCTCAAGAGATGCTAGATAAGATAGGATTATTTGGAAGTTATAGTGCAGTCACAAGTAATCCAAACTTTAAAGCAATGCGTTGGAAATCAGTTAGATATACACAATTTTATTTGTTTGATACATTCGATGGTTTTTATAATGACTTAGGTTTAAATGCACAAGCACTTGTATGGGCAGATGATTATTCAAATAACGGTTGGGCAGTTTTAAATCGTGATGCAACAGGTACATTAAGTGTTAGAAACAGACAAGCAGATATTATAGAGCCTGATTATACAAAAAGAGTTATACTACAAGATGGTGAAAACTTTAATAAGTATCAACTATTTGATCCTATCAACTTAAAGTTTCCAGGCGAAATTATAAAGAATTTAGATTATATAACATGGGAAGATCCTGCAAGATATGACGAACCTACATCAAAGGAACTTTGGTTAGACGATTGGGTAGGAACAACTTGGTGGGATACATCACTAGCAAGATATTACAGATATAATGATTATGGTGATGAGAACGGAACACTAGTAGAATCATTTGCATCAAGATATTGGGGTAAACTTGTTCCTGGTTCTGAAATCAATGTTAAGAAATGGACAAAGAGTGAAACTCTTCCTGATAATATTACGACATACTCAAGTAAAGTTTATTTTGATACTGATAGAAATAAATCTATCACAGAATATTTTTATTGGAGTGAAATAGGAAGTGAACCAACAGAAGGTAAAACAATAAGTATTGAAGAAATAAAAATGTTATTAGAAAGTGGAAACATCAAAAACAAATTTATTCCTATCGGTGCAGATAAAATTCTTATAAGCAACAATGCTTACATATTTGAAAATCCTACTGTAAATGTTTGTCTTGAATACAACACAGGCCCTGATACAGATAAATCTCATTCAGATTGGGAACTGATACAAGAGTATACAGAAAAAAGACCTCATTTCTTTTTGATAGCAAAACTTATTGAATCTTTATCTAATGTAAACTACCAATCATTTACTCAAAGAGTTATAGACCAATCTAACTTGGGCGATCCTGACAATACTAGAGTTAATATATCTTTTATTGATGCAGGTGGAACAGGACTTTTTGATATAGATGCATCACTTAATGATACAGTAGTAACAGTTAATAATAATATAATAGAAGCACAGTATCTTACATTCTTTACTGATGGTAATCCAAATAACGCACAAGTTTGGATTAGTAAAGAATATAATATAATTGTAGGTGATGTTATTCGTGTTTACAGAATGGTACCAACTGAAAATAGTTGGTTTACAAATTTGCAATCGGCTAGAGAAAATTTTGCATCTTCTATAAATTCACACTTTGCTAGTAGACACTTAATTACAAACTATCCTGATTATCAAGATTATATACAAGCCAATAATTTAAGTTTAAGTTTACAAGATTGGTATCTAACAGACGAATATAAAAAGATAGAAAGATTTCAGTATCTATCAAAGACACGTACATTTGATATGTTAAAACTTTACAATGATGATAATGTCAAATCATTTAAATTAGAATTACCAACTGGTAACGAATATTATTTTGAACATGAAGGTGTACTAAGACTTGTTAATAGTGAAGACAGTGCATTAAGTGTTTCATTTACTGACATTGTATTCCCATCACAAGATGATGCATCAAAACCTTATTATGAAAATGCGTTGGGTCTTCAAATACAAGAACTATTTGCATTAATACTAAACCAAGAACAAAGTGATGAAACTAATAGTTTAATAAATCGTATCTTCTTTGATATGATAAATTATTTGTATACAGAAAAAACATATCCTGATTGGATATTTAAAACAAGTTATATTGACTTAAATCTATTTAATAGAAACTTAAGAAAGTACGCAATCTATCAACGTGATAGTTATGATGATGTTATTGAATATATTACAGAAGCTAAACCATACCATACAAAGATTAGAGAAGTTTGGAGATACTATGGTAAAGAAGAAAATGTAAATGCAGATGTAGATATTACAGAAAATATGAATATAACTCTTGACTTTGGCAACAATAAGAGATATTCTGATAATATATTAGATGGTGGTAATCCTGAATTAGATGATCCAACGTTATATCCAGAAGATGGAACATATGAGGCAGGAAGATTACTAAGAACAAGATACACAAACTCAGATGGTACAGGAGCAGATGAATTTGATACAGGCCTAGTTAATGCAGGCTTTAGAGATTCATCAGTCGTTTTTGTAGACCAATATACAGATGCTAATCAAACTACACATGAAAAGACATTCATGTACATATATGATATGTTTGGTAGAGGGTGGAAAGTCGATGTTAAAGGTGAATCGACAGTATCATCATTTGATGGTAGCACGTTAATAGTAGATACTTCATCAGAATTTGATGAAGTTGGTGAATCTGATAAAAAATTAATAGCCCTGAGAAATGAAACTACAGGTAATATAGAATTTATGACTTATGATAAAAAGAATACAGTAAACTTAGATATTGCTGACAGAGGTCTATATACAGGTTGTTCCACAGGTTTAGGATCAACTAATAAAGCATATGCATTGGGTACTCCATTAGAAATAGTACTGCATGATATGGTTTAATTAAGTATAGATAGAAATATGATAAATAGTTAAGATTACTAAGAGAGAAAAACATGTTTAAAGACAAAATTAATGTACAAGCTATCGGAACACTCAAAATTTCAGATAAAGAGACTGGAACCGTGCTTGTAGATAAGAGAAATGCGATTCATCCAGGTAATATGGCGTATATCATGGCATCAGCATTAGGTGGCAAGCCAGCTAGTGTTAATAGTTCAGGATCATCTCCATATATCAATTGGATGGCGTTTGGTAATGGTGGAAGTAGTTCAACAACTACTATATCTTACCGTTCTCCAAGAGTTTTCACTACATATGATGGATTACCAATTACATCCAGTAATTCAACATTGTACTCCAAAACATATCAACAAGAGGTAGTATCTACAGTATACGCACCAGGAGAGGATATGGGTGGAGGGAACTTAGTTCCAGAGAATACGTCAAAGGTAAATTTTAAAGTCGAAATGTCACATGATGACTATGAGGCGATGCAACAACTATCTGATCCGACAATTACTACACCGGCTACTGATAGTTCAACTGATACCAATAGTGTTACGGCATTTACATTCGATGAAATTGGCTTATTGGCTGGGGTATCCACTCCAACAGGTATGGATGAAACAAAAACGTTGATGGTTACACATGTAACTTTTCACCCTGTGTTACTATCAGCAAATCGAACTATTGTAGTAGATTATACTATAACAGTTCAACTTAGCTAAGAGCGATCCGGAAGAACTTTTAGTTAAGAATAAATTTTAAAATTGACTAGTCAAATTTAGGAGTAAGACAATGGCATTGGTATTAACAACTGACTTAAGTACGCTAAGAGATACTATGAATTCCGCTCTGAACGGAACGGGTGTCGGAGGCGGCTATAATCAGTCACATACGGTAGCTAGTAACCCAGCAGTAGGCGACAACATTGATGATTCATATATGGACTCAATATTCTCAGCGGCGGCAAAACTAGCAAATTATTATAATATTACAAACCCTTTCACGGCGGTTAACGCAGGTGATACTATTACAGAAGCACAATATAAAGACCACGCATCTTCATTTAATACATCAGTAGCGGCAAGAATTGCAGATCCACATACATATTCATCTGGATGGGACATGACAACTGCTACAGAAACAACTGAATCAGTTTCAGACTGGAACGGTACAAGAGAACAAATCGTATCAGTTTCATTTGCAGATGCAAATACAATGAATGCATGGTTTTCAGCAGGTGGTGAAATCAGAGTTTCAGCATCACACAATGATACATCAGGTAATCAACAAGGTACATCTTGGGAACAGTTAACTACTGAATTAGGTACATTTAGAATTTCATTAAGAGACACAGATACAACAACTGTAGCTGACTCTATTAGAAAAAAGTATTCAGATTTAAGTGACCAATATGCAGAAATCAAAAAAGAATACGCAGACGATTCAGATTATAGTGCTAACTATATCGCAATCGAGGCAAAGAAGACAAACGAATCAGTTTTTGTGAAAATAATTCTAGCAGATGCCCACGTAGCACGTTCAGGTTCTGGTTCAGGATATGGCGGCCCATGGTCGTTTACAGGTCATGACCAAGTTGTTGGTACGTCAACTGTTAATGTTTCTTCACTTAAATTGAGTAATGCAACAGGATCTGTCAACATAACTAACCCTACTTTCACTGTAACGGATAGTCTATAATATTAGAGATCCTATACATGGACAAGGGAAGCGTTAAATGGCACCACAGAGTTACTTACTAGGAGGAAAAATCCGTGCAACTGACTTCAATGGATTTGCAGATGATATCAATGAAATTGTTGGCATTGGTGCGGGAGATTCAGGCTATGGTCAAAACCAGCTTGTAATTCCTACAGTAGCCTCAGGTGTAAAAATAAATGCTTCACATATGCAGTTACTCCTAACTGCTTTAAAATTTGCAGGGAGACACCAGGGCACTTCAATAATATCTCCAGAAGATACTAGTGACCCTGGTTTTCCTAGCATAGGAGACTTAATCAAACTAATACCAGATTTAGAAACAGACATTACAAATGTTCGTTCTAATAAATTGAATTTTGATATTTCGATGATGACGATAAATCAAAACGTAATATCATCAACTAAAACCTATGTACCAACTGGACAAACAGGTGATACATGGAATTCAACAGTCACTTACGAAGTATCTACTATTTTTGCAGATTCAGATGCAAGAAGACATTTTTTTAATACGGGCGGAGAGTTAAGACTTGATACATCATTTGTAGCAAGTGGTTCTGACTTACAAAGTTTAGACTGGCAGGCATTATTTACAGATGTTGGCATGGTAAAAATAAGCCACAATATTACAGAAGTTACAGGAAATACTGGAACTCCTGCAGGTGGTTTTACCAGCTTAACTACAACTTATCAAAAATTATACGAAAAAGCGGGCGGTACCGGAGGATCCGGATACTATGCAAATAACAAATATGAAGTATATGCTAGACTAAATGGTACAAATGCTATTGATTTAAGACTAGATTTCATTGATACACATGTTGCAGATACTGGTTCATACAGTGGTGTCCCGTGGACAGGCGATGATTATATAGCAGGAACATTAACTGCACAAGTTGATGTTCAACGTGCAGATGACCAAGATGCATCTGGCTTTGGTGTTGTAATCCCAGCACCTACATTTTCTCATATTTCCCAACTTTAGTGTTGACATTCATTGATTTTTCCTGTATTATTAAAAGAATACAAGGAGTAAAACCATGTCTAAAGAAATAACACCCTCTCCTGAACAACTAGAGAGGCTAGAGAAAGCATTGGAGTTTTCCAACACAATGCAAACCTTTAATTTAAATAAGAATAATCTTAAAGTCAAGACACAAAATCTTCTTAATTTTAGTAGCAATGGCGGTACTTTTAAAGTATCACAGGAACTTATTGGTTTCGTAAAATTTGTTGTAGACTCAGGAAAAGATACAACTGTAATTTTAGATAAGAATGATATCCCTATTCGTATTGATGATACAAAGAAATTTCTTGAAGATATATCAAGTTTGTACTTTGAATCCATTAATGAATATTATAATGACTACCAAAAGCTAAGAAGTTCAAGAAAGATTGAGAAGGTATTAGAGATATAATATGAGCAAAGGTATTATAATCTTTGCATCAAACAACGGACTAATTGATTATATAAAAATTGCTTGTGCTAGTTCAGGATACGCAAGAAAGAATTTATCAGGATTTGATGAAATTTGTTTAATAACAGATAATTTCTCATTAAAAAATAATAAAAAACTTATAGAAAAATATTTCGATAAAGTCATTGTTCAAGATGCAGTAGAACAAGAAGGAAATATTCGTTTGTTTAAAGATGGCGGCACTGGTAATTCAGAGTACGCACCATTTATAAACAAGACAAG
>MDTG01347151.1_pt1 | contig 17037 bp, 1 predicted proteins | sample 811421 | NCBI WGS metagenome assembly MDTG01 (sample SAMN05326645, study PRJNA326480) | marine metagenome | isolation source: seawater | place: Pacific Ocean: South East | collected 2011
ACCATCTTTACCATCTTTACCAGCATCTCCCTTAAGGCCCTGTAAACCATCTTTACCATCTTTACCTGCTACACCATCTTTACCAGCATCTCCTTTTTCTCCTGTGGGACCTTGTGCTCCAGTAGGTCCTCGAGCACCATCGTTTCCACTGTCTCCCTTTGGTCCTCGAGGAGCTTCAAATTCTTCCCAATTACCTAATTCTTCTTTTGGCTGGTTTGTTGCAGTAAAATTTTTTTCAGCAACATACATGGTATTATAATTATTTTTTGTGGATGCCGCAAAAACATAATCACCTTTTACATAGCTTGTGCCTATATTGAATTCTTTTAATGTTAAACCAACACCAGCATCTCCTTTATCTCCCTTAGGGCCTTGTGCACCAGTATTTCCCTTAAATCCTCTATCTCCCTTTTTACCATCTTTTCCATCTACACCATCTTTACCTGCTACACCATCTTTTCCATCTTTTCCATCTACACCATCTTTACCAGCATCTCCCTTTGGTCCCTGTAAACCATCTTTTCCATCTACACCATCTTTACCATCTTTACCATCTTTACCTGCTACACCATCTTTACCAGCATCTCCCTTAGTACCTGGTAAACCATCTTTACCATCTTTTCCATCTACACCATCTTTACCTGCTACACCATCTTTTCCATCTTTTCCATCTTTTCCATCTACACCATCTTTACCAGCATCTCCCTTATTTCCTTTTGCCGATTTACTGTTCCATTCTTCTATTTTTGCACGTGTAATTTCTATATCAGTTCCGTTATTGAAGATTATTTTATCTTTCTTTATTAACGTATAATCACCTGTAGCATCTCCTATTTTAATACCATTTCTATCAAAAGAAGCAATATCTGTGAAAGAGAAACCAGAAGAATTATTTTGTTCACTTCTTATAATAAATTTTTCCTCTGTATCATCCCCCAATCCTAAAACTAAAGAACCATTATTTGTGCCGCCTTCACCATAAATTCTTGCACCATCACTTCCACCATCTCCATCTATTCGTGAAAATTGTATATATTCTTTTTTATTGTCCGTATCAGTTTTATCCTTAAAATTTGAAAATGTTCCCATAGAACCATCAATTCGAATTGTTCCGTTAACGTGTAACTTTTCTTGTGGTTGAGTTGTCCCGATACCAATATTTTTATCACTAACATAAACATTACTTCCATTCATATCCCAAAGAAATTGTTGTGTTCTGGTCCATCCCTCACCAGTAATTGACCCGAAGTTCAAGGGTCCATAAGAACCTTTATAAAAATTACCAGTAATACATATATCACCATCGACTTCAAATGCTTTTGTGTTGGTAGCAGCCATCATTTCAGGTTTATATATTCTTACTCTACCACTTGAATTTATATCCATTCTTAACGCTGCTTTATCCCAACCGTATTCTGTATTGTCGTTCCATTTTGTACTTTTTCTACCGGCACGAAATTCTATACCACCACCATACTGAGTTGATGGCAAATTAGCAAATATTAAACTACTATCCTCTGTATCTATGGCAGAGTATGTCCTTCCAGCTTGCTCACGAAATTCAATTCGACCACGACCCTTTTCTCGTCGCATCTTATCTAACCAATCGGCGGCGCTAGTTCCCGTGGGGCGCTGCTTATTCAACATATCATCCGTATCGGCTTCAATAATTAATTTACAATCACTATTTTTCTCTCCTCCTGAAGAAAGATGTAATATGCCTTTTGGATCATTTGTCCCAATTCCTATATTTTTACTTTTTGTGAACAAATTAAATTCTTCATCGTTATTAAAAAGTGTTCCATCGAATCGTAAATCGCCCTTTATGTGTAATAATTTTTTTACAGAATCTTTATTTGATGAAAAATTACCTATACCTATATTTCCTTCAGGTGCAATAAACATTCTTTCTACAGCATTTTTATAAATGGGTTTTCTACCATCTACTACACCTGCATTTGTCGTTTCATCCTCGCTTGTTTTTATACTAATACCTCCTCTTGCAGAAGTATTAGAAAGTTCTAACCCATCTTTATCTGTAAGACCAAAAGTAGTGTATGCCCAATTATTATCCTGCCACAATTGTATAGATGGATTAAATGTTTCTCTAAATTGACCAGTGTTTAGATTATTTCTGTCTCCTTGAATAACCAATACACAATTACCTCCACGACTTAAATGTAATAGTTCTTGTGGATCAGTTGTTCCGATTCCTATGTATCCATCTTTTTCTGTAATCATATCTTCTAATCCTCTATCTATATTTTTTTTTACATTTACACTACTTTCTTGTAAGGAAGGATTTTCACTTTTTCTCAACGTCTTCATTAAATTATTAATATTATTAAAATCTAGAGTTATTTTTTCCTTTTCTTGTTTATCATTATTTTTAGTATTTCTATCTGTCATATATAAATACTAAATATATATTTTAAAAAAATAAAACAAATATAAATAAAATAATTAAATAAAATTCATATTTAGACATAATTTTATATTTTACTTGTATATATTAAATGAATGACGACACTATTGACAACCAAAATACACAATTAAATAATAATGAAAATATAAGAAAAAGAAATACAAACAATATTGAATCTTTAATAGAAAATATCGATACAAATATAAAAAAGGAAGAATCAGATATAAAAAAAAGAATCAAAATTTTAAATGAAATTCAAAGTATTATTGGTGAAAAAAAAGAAACAATAAAATTAGAAACATTTAATACAAATTTAAACAATCTAATAAAAAAAAATCCTATGACACAAACAGACACAATTATTCTAAATCTAGTAAAAAAAATAAATAAGGATGTAGAAACTTATTCAACAAATAATCAAGAAAAACAACAACGACTTGTAGTAATATATGATTTATTAAATAAAAAAATTGAAAATTATAATTTAGAAATTCAAAATCAAGAATTGAAAAATGAAATAGACAATAAAAACATTAAAAAATACTTAACAATAGGTGAAGATAATAAAAATTTGTGGGATATTTCTTGGAAATCTGATAATTTGAAATTCATGAATAAAAAAAAAGGTAAATGGGATACGTTTAACACTTTGTCATTAAATCAAAATGGAACTGTATCTATTAATTCTAATAATTATTCAGGAACATCTGAACAAGTAAATACTCTTCATGTATGGGGGACTATAAAAGCCGACTCAACTATTTATAGTGAAAATATAATAACCAATGCAAAAAATTGGAATGACTCTTCTATGATGGAATTCGTAGAGTTTAATAATAATAATGTATTGTTTAAAAATGGATTTCTAGTAGATGATCTATCAGAAAAATTAAAACAAACAAGAGATGCCGAATTATTGATTAGAAAAAATGGTATTTATCAATCTACTTCTTTAAAAGGAAACTTTTCAATTGATTCTACTGGTAAATTAAGTATTAAAACACCATTTATTACTAATAAAGATTTTAAACAAGGAACATTAAAAATGGATGAAAAATTAGATATCGAAAAAACAAAATTGTCAGGTAGTAAAACAATAGAACTAAAAGACAATGAACTATCATTAAAATTAGATGGGTTAATTGATACAATACAAGACAAACATATAAAACCAATTGATTCTAAATCTGACCCAAAATATAAAGGGATAGATATTCAAAAAACAAATCTTCAATTAAGCAAAGATTTCGCATGGTCTTCTTCCAATTTAGAAAAAAAATTAAATGATACATTAAGTATTCAACCCAATTTTATAAGAAATAAATCAGCAACTAGTCAAACATTAAAAGGAGATTTAACGATAGATGGTGCTTTAACTATTATTTGAAATACGACAACTATTAATTCAACGACATTACAAGTATATGATAAACACATTGAATTAGGCAAAGATATTAATGGCAAAGAAACGGATAAATGGGCTGATGGCGGTGGTATTATTTTATTAGGTAATACAAATAAAACGATTATTTGGAAAAATAAACCAGAGGATGGTCAATGGGAATCTAGTGAAAATTTTAACATACCAACAAATAAACAATACAGGATAAATGATAAATCTGTTATAGAAATGAAAAACAAAATAGGTATATTGGGTGATATTGTAAAAGAATCAAAATTAGAAAAAGTAGGAACAATCAATGCGGGTATTTGGCAAGGGGCTAAAATTGATATTAAAGATTATACCACATTACAACTAGGTAATAATTTAAAATGGAATAAACAAGAATTAGAAGAAGGTAGACATATTATTGATTGTATTTTAGATAATGCAAATGACCTAGAAGATGGAATTATCGAAAACAGACATATTTATAATGGCACTGACAAAAATCGACAAATAAATATTAGTAAAACAACATTAACATTAGGAGAGCATTTAGTTTGGAACAATGACAATGGTAAAAATAATAAAAATATAATTGATGTGGATATTACAGCAGGAACTGGTTTAACTTGGAATGGTTCTACATTAAACGCTAGTGTAAATTCTGGCCAAATAAAAGACGCTGATATACATGCAGATGCCGCGATCGATATAGGAAAAACAAATTTAACTGTAAAAAATAAAGATTCAAATGAAAAAATAACATTAACCGATAATACATTAGATTTGAATGTTAAATTTGATAAACCTAGTGCACTTTCTTGGGATACTACTACAACAAATAAATTGGTTTATACACAACAAAACAACTCTATTAACAACAAACACGTTGAAGATTGGAACAAACAAACAGATGATAAAGATAATAGAATTAGTATGGAAAAAATAAAATTTGATGTAGGCAACAATTTGTCTTTAGACAAAACAGGTACTCTTACAGTTTCAGACATGAACATACAAGAAAACCAAATTACTAATTTTTATATAAAAAAACATAATACTATGTCTATAGATGATAAGATTGATATACGAACTACAAATTTAAATGTAGACAATAGCACTATAGAATGGACTGAATCCACTAATAAAAATACATTAAAAGTCAAGGATATTTATCTGAAAAAAGACGGTTCGAATGAAATAACAAATGATTTATACGTTATAAAAGATGGAGATATTGGTATTAATATCGGTAATACTAAAACTCATAAATGGCGTATTTATAAAAAAAAGGATAATGATGATTTAGTTTTTAATTATAAAAACGATTCTCCACAATCAGATTCGACTCCTCTAGTTATTCGAAAAAATGGTAATATGTTTATAGGAAAAACAAGGAGTCAAATTGCTGAATTAAAAAACGACAATAAATTAACTATAGGTGGAAGTATAAAAATTGACGATAATTTATTAGTAAGTAAACAAATAACTTCTAATGATATAGAAAATACCAATAAAATTAAAACAAAAAATATTGAAATCACAGCTACACGAGAAACAGATAAATCCGTTTTTAAAGGTTTCGTTGATTTTGACATCAGTCGTGTATATTTTAAAAAAGGATTCGAAGTTGGGGATACACAATACAATAAAGAAGGGAAAAATGATAATTATATTTTAATGCGTGAAAATGGAGTATTTGTTCCCAAACAAATAACTGGTGATGTTGTATTTGATACCACAACAAAAGGTAAATTAAATTTAGGTTCTGTTATAACAAATTCTAATTTTAAAGTCAAAATGGATGAAAAGGATAAAATTGATGTAGCAAAAACTAAATTAACTGTAAAAAATAAAGGTTTAAATGAAAAAATAACATTAACTGGTAATACATTAGATTTGAAACTCCAATTCGACTCACCCGGACCACTTTCGTGGGATACTACTACAACAAATAAGTTGGTTTATACACAACAAAACCAATCTATTAGTGATAAGCATATTTCTGATAAAGCAAACATTTCACATACAAAATTAAATTTAAGTGTTAAAAAGGGTGGCGATTTGAAATTAAGTAAGGCAGGTGTTTTAAGTGTTGTAGATATGCGACTTGCTAATGGTGAAGTATTTGATAAACATATAAATACAAATGCACAAATTAAACATACAAAATTAAAATTAAGCGTCAAACAAGTTAATGATGGAACCGGTGGTAAAACGGATGGTGATTTGAAATTAAGTAAGGCTGGTGTTTTTAGTGTAGTAGACATGAGAACAAAAACCGATGAAATAAAAAACATTCATATTGAAAAAGCTACAAATATAAAAGATAGAATAGATATTACAAAAACTAATTTACAATTGGGAGATAATTTATTTTGGGACAAAAAAAAATTGAAACAAGGAATACGAGAATTAGATGTTGTATTTGATGAAGAAAGAATTTTTAAAAAAGAAGGTTTAATATATGATTTTCATATACAAAAACGCAATGAAATGATCGTAAAAGTTGGAGAAACAATAAAAAATGATAATAGAATAGATATTTCAAAAACAACGTTGGAATTCAATGAAGATTTTGAATGGATAAATAATGATATAAAAACTAAAAAAAGCAAAATAAAAATAAAAGACGATACATTTTTAAGATTAAAACAAAATAAATTTGATGGAACACGTGCCGTTGAAACTCATACACAAGTATTTCAAGGTAATTTGACAGTAAAAGGAAAATTAATTGTCGAAGGAGTCACTGAAACAAGACAAGATATGAAAATTAAAGATGCAAACATTGAAATAGGAATAGCCGGAGCATCTGTATCTGATGACACAGCAAATGGTGGTGGTATTACTTTACACGGGGGTATGGATAATAATAAAACATTAACTTGGATAGGTGGAACTAGCAAACCAACTTATAATAATTGGACTTCTAGTGAACACTTTGATTTAATCAAAGGTAAACGATATAAAATAGACAATAAAGATGTTTTGAGTATTGTCGAAAAAAAAATACAAACTTCTTTTATCGATAGTAAAATTACAGAAGGTATTTTGGGCGATGTTGTAACAAAATCTAGTTTAACAAAAGTAGGAACTATTACTGAAGGAACATGGGAGGGTAATAAAATAGATGCAAATTATTTAAATATTACAGCGGGAACAAATGTATCAATAGATGAAGGAACGATAAGTTTATCATTAAAAGATGCTACGCTTACAGACCTAATGTTTACTAGTAATGAATCAGACCAATTGAATATAAAAAAAACAACATTATCGGTTGATGATTCTTATTTCGTTTTACAGGAAAACACTAAACCGGAATTTGGTGCTAAAAAATTTCATACTCTTACATTAAACAATAATTTTGCAAACAAAACTTATTTTAAAAAATCGGAGGATTTTATTTTTGCACCATTTATTCAAACAGCAGAAATTGGATTGGAAGATGCGAAAAATTTTGAATTAAGAAATACCAATATATTTTTAAAGTCAAATCACGCAAACCAGAAAGGATTTCAGTTTTTACATGACAAAGTAAATGGAAATTATTTAGATATAATACCTTACAGCACTGATACATCGGATACTACAAAAAATAATAGAAAATTAAGATTTAATCATTCTACGGGACAAATAGAGGTAAAAAGTATTAAACAGTTAACTGTTGATACTACAGCTAGTATAACAGGAAAATTATCAGCAAAAGCAGGTGTTGATATTGCCGGAGACTTAACTATTACAAAGAATGGTTTTAAGTTGGGTTCAAATACAGATGGTCATATTGTTGTTGCGGATGGAACTAAATTTAAGCATGTTGCGATGAGCGGGGATATTTCGATAACAAAAACCGGAAACACAACTATCAAAAATGTTTTAACAAACCAACATTTCAATCCAAAGACAGAACCGGAAAAATTAGACATAAACAAAACAAAATTAAAAGGTGATGGAACCACAATAGAATTAAAAGGTGATACTTTGAATTTAAAATTAGATGGATTGAAAAAAAAACTTGAAAATCAACACATTTCAGATGCAGCTAACATCAATATATCAAAAACAAATTTATCTGTAGATGACTCTACAATCGAATGGAAAGACGCAAATAAAAAAACATTACGTTTGAAATTGAGTGGATTGGAAGGTAAATTACAAGACAAGCATATAACTTCGCTCGATATACGAAAAACAAATTTAGGTTTTAAAAGCGATGACTTCGAATGGGATTCTAGAGAAAAAAATAAATTAAAAGTAAAGGATAATCGTTTTGTTAAATTTACAGAAAATGGAAATGTTGAAATATCCGGAGATTTAACTGTAAAAGGTTCACAATTTATAACAAATACGGAATCAGTAAAAATACAAGATCCTAATATCGAATTGGGTGTATCCAGCGACCCAAAAGTTCCAACAAAAGATTCAGATGCCGTAGGTGGTGGTATAACTTTATTAGGCACTACACCAAAAACTATCACTTGGAGTAATGATGGTGCGTGGAATTCAAGTGAAAACTGGAAACTTAAAAAAGGTAAAAAATACCAAATTGATACACATGATGTTTTGTATATAAATGAGGAAACGAAAGTAGAAGATGGATCAACTACCGCCAAAAAAATAGGTGTATTGGGAGATATCATAAAAGAATCTAGTTTAACAAAAGTAGGAACTATTACAGAAGGTGTATGGAACGCAACAAATATAGATATTAAAAAAACTACATTATCTGTTGATGAATCTACTATTGTTTGGTCAGATAGTAAAAAGAATAAACTAAAGGTAAAGGATGGGATTTTTCAAAAAACCGGCGAAGTGGGTTCTTTCTCATCCATATCTACAACGGGTAAAATAGAAACAAAAGTTGGTTTGAAAGGGGCTTCTTTAGAATTAACAACCGATAATATTACATTAAAATCTAATACAAAAAATACAATTTTGATAGGAGATGGAACCAAATTCTCTCCAAAAATATTTTCAGGAGATGTTTTATTTGATTCGACAAATATTGGTGAACTTAAAATTCAATCTATATTAACAAACAAACATTTTAAGGCTGGAATGAGTGATAATGAAAAAATTGATGTGGCAAAAACTAAGTTAAAAGGAGATGATACTACTATCAATTTAACAGGCGATACAATTAGTTTAAAATTAAGTGGGTTAGACAAAAAAATAGAAGACCGACATATAAAATCTAAAATAGATATCAATAAAACAACATTATCTGTCGATGAATCTACTATTGTTTGGTCTGATGATAAAAAAAATAAATTAAAAGTTCGAGACGATGTTTATATTAAAAAATTGGGAAACAATTCAATAAATGGAAGTATAGGAATTAAAAACAACAACACATTTAAAACATTATTACATATTGGCAATGAAACTGAAAATTATCCACAAATCTATTTACAAGGTAAAAAAGGTGATAGCAAACCGGCTATAAAATTTGCTAGAGGAAAGGGTGAATGGAAGGATAAAACATATAAAGATAATAATTTTGCATTAGAATTAGATGAGAAAGGTTTAAGTGTAAAAAAATACGATGATATGGAAAATAATTCAGAATGTTGTGAATATCTTACAGTGAAGAATGACGGAAATGTGAATGTATCGGAAACATTATTTGTAAAAAATATTAATGTTTCTGGTAAAAATAATAATTTTTCACAACATGTTCAATTCAAGGATGTTTCTATGAATGATGTTTCTATGAATCTTTTAACAATTGCATCAACGGCTGTAATTGATGGTGCTGTTCAATTAAAAAACAAAGTGGATATTGCTGGAGAATTAACTATTCCAGCTAGTGGTTTTAAAATAGGAAAAACAACAACTGATGGAAATATTATTGTTGCAAGTAATAACAAATTTAGACCCGTTGCAATGACTGGTGATGTTGTTATTAATTCTAGTGGGACTACTAGTATAGAAGACGGAAAAATAAGCAATAAACATATAGAAAAATGGAATACTGCTGAAGATTCTACTGACAATCGTATTGATGTAGCAAAAACCAAATTAAAAGGCGATGGAACCACAATAGAATTAAAAGGCGATACTTTGAATTTAAAAATCAGTGGTTTGGAAGGGAAAATAGAAGACCAACATATAAAATCGCAAATCGATATCAATAAGACAACATTATCTGTTGATGATTCTACTATCGAATGGACAGATGATGCGAAAAAAAATACATTACGTGTAAAGGATGATGTTTATTTGAAAAAAAATGCCACATTTTTAAAATTAGAAGATAATACTGCCAACAAAATATTAATATGTGATGGAACAGAAGGATTTAAACCAAAAATAATTACTGGTGATTTATCAATAACAGCTAGTGGTAGAGCGACTATTTTAAACAATAGAATAGATAATGATAATATTCAAACCGCTAGCAAAATGTTAAACTTAAATACTTTTATTGATATATCAAAAACAACATTAGAGATTAGTGATTTTTTTGTTTGGAAAAAAGGTAAAACAACAGGATATGCCGAAGAAAAATACCAACATAAAGATATTATTGAATTAAATCGAGATAAATTTACAGGTCCTGGGTTAAAATGGGGGGCAGATGGTAAATTAAGAGCCAATTTATCTGGTGCTATAGATAACGAATCCATTAAAATTATTGATAGTGAATATGATGGTATTACAATGAATAAAATTAAATTTTCAGTAGATACAAATTACTTGAATTTAAATAGTTCTGGTAAATTATCATTATTAGATAAGTTTATCAAAAAAGAAACATCTCAAATTAAGTTTGATAGTTTAACTTTGGAGAGAAATTCAACAAGTAAAGAATCAATATATTTAAATTTATTTTCAAAAACAGACGATGTTTATGGACAAGCAGGTATTCGGTTTGGTAAAAATGCAAATAATCATTGGAATATATATCAAGCATCCGGTAAAGGAGTAAGTAAAAATTTAGAAATACAAAAGGTAATAAAAGATGATGGTGGAAACGATTTAGGGAGTAAAAAAGTTTTAACGATAAATTCAAGCACAGGACATATTGGAATAAATCAATCGAATCCTGTAGAAAAATTACATGTAGGAGGATCTATAAAAATAGATGAAAATTTATCGGTAAAAAATCGAATAGCCTCAAATAATATATCAAATACCAATAAAATTACTAGTAAAAATATTGAAATAACATCTGTTAAAGAATCAGAAAAATCCGTTTTTAAAGGTTTTGTTGATTTTGATATAAGTCGCGTTCATTTTAAAAATGGTTTTGAATTAGGCGGAGTTAAATATAACGAGGAGGGCACTGTCGATGATGGAAATATTTTATTGCGCGATAAAGGTGTATTTGTAGCTAAATCTATGAATGGACATGTTTCAATTGATTCTAATGCAAATACAACAATACAAAGCGGCGTTATAGATAACGATATGATAAAACCAAAAGGAACGTATCAAAATGTAAAATATAATGGAATTACTAGAGATAAATTAAATATTAATTTTGGTTCTGGTCTAGAATGGAATAGTGGAAAAAATGAATTGATATCTACATTATCTAAAAATAAAATAGTAAATAGAGATTTGAAATCAAGTATGAGTTTGAGTGAGAAAATTGATATTGAAAAAATTAATTTTTCATTAGATAGCAGATTTTTTGAAATGAAAAAGGATTCTAATGTAAATGTTTTAAAATCTAAAATCGATATTGATGAAACAAAGGGTATTCGATGGGGAAAAGATTCCGATGACAATCTAAATATATTAGAAACATATGTTGTAGATGGTTCTATTACTAATGATAGTGTGAGTAATAAATCTGGAGAAAAAATAAATATCAATAAAACAACATTATCTGTTGATGATTCTACAATAGAATGGAGTAATGCAAAAAAAAATACAATACAAGTAAAAGATGGTGTTTATTTAAAATCAATCGGAGATATCGATATCAATGGCAATTTAACCGTAAAAAATGATTATTTAAAAATGGCTACGAACGCCAAAAACACGATTTTGATAGGTGATGGCACCAAATTCTCTCCAAAAATATTTTCAGGGGATGTAAAGTTTGATTCAACAAATATTGGAGAATTAAAAATACAGAATGTTTTAACAAACAAACATTTTAATCCAACAAAAACTAGTGAAAAATTGGATGTAAACAAAACAAAGTTGATAGGAAGTGATACTATTAATCTAGAAAAAAATGCTTTAAGTTTAAAGATATCTGGATTGAATGGTATATTGACAAATACGCATTTTAAATCAAGTGCAAAAGCTAGTGAAAAATTAGATGTAAACAAAACAAAATTGGCCTTTAGCGATGATTTCGAATGGTTGGAAAGTGGAACAGATAAATTTGGAATAAAATCAAATATTTTTGTTAGAAAAGCGGATGCTTCGACAATTATGCAAGGAAAAATGTCAATGAAAGGTCTCAATATTGAAAACGATACTGATCATACAGAATTAAATATTTATAACAATGTACAAGATAAAGGAGTTAAAATAAATTTTGGTAAACGTGATAATTATTGGTCTATATTTAATAATATTTCTAGTAATTCATTAGTCGTTAAAGATAACACGAATGATAAAGCATTATTAACGTTAAAAACAAATGGTAATTTATGTGTTGGTTCCACAAATGCAAATAAATTAAACCCATCTTCAAATTATAAATTACAAGTATTTGGCAATGCTAACATTACAGACGATGTTGTGTTTGACAAAAAATTAACAACCGATTCATTCATTGTAAAAACAAAAACTGAATTAAAAAAAGAAACGATTTTATCAGATAAAACAACTATTACCGGTATTCTTGATATAACAAATGCTAATATTAGCGCAAATTTGGAAAATAAACATATAAAACCAAAAGTAGATGGTGTATATGATGGTATTGATATTGCAAAAACCACTTTATCTGTAGATGACGCACAATTTACAAATGATTTTACAACAAGTGGAAAATTAAAAATAAAGGATATTTACTTTAAGAAGAATAAAAATTTTACATATGATTCAACAAGTCCCGATACTCCATTAACATTTAATATGAACAATAGTAATATGTTTTTTAATTCAAATACGTTGCAAAAATCGTGGAGAATAAATCATTTAAACAAGGATGCGAGCAATAAAAATTATTTGAAAATCACTCCATTTGGCGGAATAGAAACAGTTGATGTTGTTCATGATAAAAGAGAGTTTAAAATCGATTGGGATACTGGAGAATTATCTTTTCCGAAACAAAAAACATTAAATGTTAGTGGAAATGGGGATATTACAGGAAATTTAAATGTAAAAGGAATATTAAATTCTAATGATATAACTATTACCGATAATTTGAATTTAACTACAGGTATATTAAATGTAGTTTCTGAAAAGCAATCTAAATTAAAGTTAGGAACTGGTCTAAACAAAAAAATATGGCAAATTGATAGCAATGGTGATAATTTATACATTTCAAAAAGAGACGGACAAGATGATGTAGCTCAATTTACACAAAATGGATATTTATCTATTGGTTTAACCAAAAGGGAATCGGTAAGTGATAGATTAGTTGTAAATGGAAATATTAAAATACACACTCCTAACGGTGAATCAAAAGAAAATGGTATAATTATGAAAACAAACACGAAAAATACAATTTTAATAGGTAATGATACTAATTTTACTCCAAAAACCATAACTGGTGATGTCATATTTGATGCAACTAATATTGGACAATTAAATATCCAAAGCAAGACAATAGCAAACAAACATATTAAAGATGCGGCTGAAATTCAAATATCAAAAACAACTTTAGAATTAGGTAATCATTTGGTATGGAACAAGAATAATGATAAAAATCATGCATCTGAAGCAATCATTGATGTTGATATAAAATTAAAAACAGGTGGTGGTTTAAGTTGGACCAAAGAAACTGTAGAAGGCATTGAATATGATGTTTTAGGTTCTGATGTTGTTCGAGGTGAAATTACAAATTTATATTTAAAATCTGCTGACACTATGAGTAGTAATGAAAAAATAGATATTAGTAAGACAACATTAACTGGAAGTTCAACGATTGCGTTAACAAATAATGTATTAAGTGTTAATCTTTCAGGACTAGAAAATAAATTATCCAATATTCATTTAAATCCAAGTACTCAAGCGGAAAAGATCGATGTAAACAAAACAAAATTAGCATTCAGTAATGATTTTGAATGGTTAGATAGTGGAACGGATAAATTTGGTATAAAACCAAAGACATTTGTTAGAAGAAATGATGCAGGTGATGTAGAAATTTTAGGTAATTTAACAGTAAAAGGAACACAATTTATTACACATCAAACAGAAATTAAATTAAAAGATAAAAATATAGATTTGGGGTGGGTTGATGGTAATAGCGAAACAGATGCTAATGCTGATGGTGGCGGTATTACATTACAAGGTGGTGCTACAAACAAAACAATAATATGGAAAAATGATACCAATAGTTGGAATTCAAGTGAAGATTGGAATATACCTAGAAACAAATCATATAAAATAAATGATAAATTTGTATTAAAAATAATTCCAAATGCAGATATTTTGAAGGATGTTGGTGTATTAGGACCTATTGTAAAGGAATCTAGTTTAACAAAAGTTGGAACTATTACAAGTGGTAAATGGGAATCTACAGACAAAATAGATGTCAATAAATATACTACTTTAAAACCCGGCAAAGATTTAGAATGGATAGGAACAGATGGCACATTAAATGTTAAGTCAGTTTTTGTTAGAAATGATAAGGATATGGAGTTGAAAGGTAATTTTGATTTAAAACAAAAATCTGATTCGACAAGAGATATTGAATTATCTTTATATGCCAATTCGGGACAAAAACCAATAATAAATTTAATTACGAATGGTGAAGATAACGAAAACAAATGGGAAATAACAAGTTTACCAAAGGATAAAAAAAAAACAAATTATTTACAAATCAATAGATATAATGACAAGGTTGCTTTAAAAACAATAGTTATTGAAAATAAACAAGGAAATATAGGTTTGGGTCAGGACCCAACTGATGATTATAAGCTTACAGTAGGTGGTAATGTAAAAATTGAAGGTGATATTAATGTTAGGGGACAATGGATATTAGAAGATATGAGACGATTTAGGTCTGTTAAAAAAGCACCTTTAATTGCTATGGATCCAAAGAAAATGCAAATAAATATAAATGGTGAATGGAATCAAAAAGGCAATGTTTCTATAAATGGCGATATTACACAAGTAAACCGTATTTCTGTAGAAAATAACATAAACATTAAAAGTACAAATGGTGTAGTTAGTGAATTTAAAAATGTTAAATTTATAGGTGATACGGCGGATTTTGGTAGTGGTTTCACAATGGATGGTTATGTAAAAGATTCGAATGATGGATTAAATGATATTTTATTAAGACAAAAGGGTGTATATAAAAGTGTAAACATTTTTGACCCAACTAAATTATATTTGTCTTCAAATAAATTGATAATTGCTAATAATTATATTACAAATAGTCATATTAGTTCAAATACGGTAGATAAAATAAGTAGAACGAAAACAACATTAGAATTAGACGATGATTATTTTAAATGGATTGGAAATACCGGAGATGAAACAAAATTTGATACTATTACTATACAACCAAATAAATTTGTTGAAATGGATTTAGATAAACACGTTGTTATTGATGGTAATTTAACTACAAATAAATTTATAATTAAAGACAAATCTTTATCCAAAAAAATATTGATAGGACAAGGTAAACATTTTGAACCAGTAGACATGCAAGGTGATGTAATTATTAGTAATAAAGATGGTTCTACGAAAATTCAACCAAATACTATAGATGATAGCATGATAAAATCTAAAGGAACTTATAAAGGTGTCGAATACAAAGGTATAAAGTTAAACAAAACAACCTTAACTAGCTCTAATACCATTACTTTTAATGAAAAGCAAGACAATTTATCCATAAATTTTGCTGGCAATGATTTTAAAGGTAAGTTGTATGATTATCATATTAATGAAAAAGCCAGTATAGCGTTTAGTAAAATAGATTTACAAATAGGTGCTGGATTAAAATTAATAAATGGTAATAAATTAATAAGTGCGGTATTTGATGAAAGTGGTATTACAAACAAAGACATAAGTATGTTTGCAAATATTGAAATGGTAAAAACTAATTTTTCTCCTTTTGTAGAACATTTCCAATATAATTCACGAAGCGGAGAATTAAAAATAAAAGATATCTATGTAAAAAACAATGGCGATGAAATAACTGGCGATTTATCTATAACAAACAAATTAACTACTAAAAAAATAGAAACAGAAGAAATATTAATCAAATCAAAATCATTGTCTTCGTTAAAATTTCAAGACGATACATCGATATTTGAAATAAATAAATCAGTTAATGATATAGAATTTAAAAAATCCGAGAGTGTATTACCTGTAATAAAACTAGTTTCTAATACAAATAATGTGGGTATAAATATGGATAGAAATATAGATGAAAAATTATGTGTGAATGGAAATATTAAAATACATACTCCTAACAGTCAATCAAAAGAAAATGGTCTAATTATGAAAACAAATACGGCAAATTATATTTTAATGGGAGATGGAGCAAAATTTTTACCCAAAGAATTAGTAGGTAATATCAAATTTAAAAGTAATGGTGAAACATTGATACAAGATAGTGTAATAATAGATTCTATGATAAAATCAAAAGTAGATGGTGGGTATAATGGTATTGATATAGCAAAAACAACTTTATCGGTTGATACAACACAATTTGCTAATGATTTTGCAACAGCGGGGAAATTAAAATTAAATGATATTTATGTTAAAAATACTGGCGGTGAAATAGCAGGAAATTTATCTATAAAAAAATCAGGAAATGTATCATTAACGATTGAATCAACAAACGATGGTGAATCTTCCGTTAACATTGGAAATGAGAAAGATGGTGGATTTAAAATATATAAACCTACTGGTAAAGTAGGTGGATTACATTTTTACAATTTAGATGAAACCAAAGATGAAATGGTAATAACAAAAAAGAAGGGAAATGTTGGTATAGGAACGAAAGGTATATTAGAAGCTAACAAAAATAATACTAATAAATTAAGTGTTGACGGAGATGTTTTAATTACTGGAAAAATAAAAACAAACGACGGTTTAACTGTAGATTCAACTTTAAATGTTAAACAAAAAG
>MDTG01032291.1_pt1 | contig 17034 bp, 16 predicted proteins | sample 811421 | NCBI WGS metagenome assembly MDTG01 (sample SAMN05326645, study PRJNA326480) | marine metagenome | isolation source: seawater | place: Pacific Ocean: South East | collected 2011
AGAAAAAAAAACATCATTTCTACTTATTAAATGTCCTGAAGAATATTTCTTTATTAATGATTTAAGTACTTTGTCTTTTTTTGATAAATAAGTTTTAGCTTTATTCCAATATGCTGGAGGCTTTTTCATGTTCTTGGAGTAATAATTTCTTTTTGTAGTTTTTTTTCTCTTATAAAAATTATTAAAGAACTTAAAATTATAAGACTCGAACCTACTAGCATTAAAGGTTTTGGAACTTCCCCCCAGATAAGTAAGCCAAAAATAATTGCAAAAACTAAACTTAAATATTTAATGGGCGTAACTAAAGATGCTTCTGCCAACCTATAGCTCTGAGTTAAGAATAAATTTGCAACACTGCCGCATAGACCCATAACTACAAATAAAAATAAATCAAATTTTGATGGCACTATCCAACCAAATGGTAGTGTGCATAGACCAACTATAGTGCATAGCACTGTAAAGTAAAATGCTATTCTGTAATTTGGTTCAGTCTTAGATAAAGCTCTTACACTAATCGCGACACCAGAAAAAAATATACAAAATAAAAGGGGAGAGAGGTAAAAATAATTTAGTTCTGTAAAAGCAGGTTGAATAATTAGAGTCATTCCTGCAAAACCAACCAAAACCGCTGTCCAACGTTTGACACCGACCTTTTCAGATAAAAATAAAATGGAGGCAATTGTTACAAAAATTGGACCTCCAAAAGTTAGAGAAACTACGTCGGCTAATGGTAAATTTCTTAATCCAAAAAAAATACATATAAATGCTATTAGGCCTGAAATAGCTCTAAATGCATGCAGACCTGGCCTAGATGTTTTATAGAAATCTTTCCAACTATTTTTTGGTATAATTATAAAGATTGGAATTAAACCGAAAAAAAATCTTGCAAAAAAAACTTCACCGAAGGGATAGTAATCCAGCCATTTGATACAAAGATCCATAATCGCAAAACACATCACACTTGCGATCATATATAAAACTCCGATTTGATTTTTTGTTAACAATTGAATATCCTTTATCTTTTTTAACATATTAAATTCATTATGCAAAAATGTTACTTGGCACTTGGGTGCTTTTGGAAACCAGAAGAATCCTTTCGAAATATAAAAGGGATTGTTGAAACTGAGGTAGGTTATGCTGGGGGTAAAGCTGAGAAAGTAACTTATGAAGATGTTTGTGCTGGTAACAGTGGTCATGCTGAAACTATAAAATTAACCTTTGATGAAAATTTAATTTCTTTTGAAAAAATATTAGAATATTTTTTCAACTTACATGATCCGACTCAAAAAGATATGCAGTATCCTGATGTAGGAACTCAATATAGAAGTGAAATTTTTTATGAAAACGAAGAACAAAAAAAAATAGCAGAAAAAAGCAAAAGTTTGTTCAGTAAAAAAATAAGTGGAAAAATAGAGACAAATATTTCAAAAATTAAAAATTATTGTAAGGCAGAGGACTATCACCAAAAATATGTTATGAAGAGAGGTTTCTAATGTCCTTAGTTACTTCAGATTGGCTAGAAAATAATCTAAAGAATGTAAAAATTCTTGATGCAAGTTGGCATATGCCTGCTTCCAAAAGAAATGCCTTACAAGAATTTTTAAATGATCATATACAGGGAGCTCAATTTTTCGATCTGGATAAAAATTCAGATGAAAAAAATACTTTACCACATATGTTGCCGTCAAAAGAAAAGTGGTGCAAAATAATTTCTGATTATGGAATTACAAATGATGACAGAGTAGTTGTTTATGATAATTCTGATATTATCAGTTCTTGTAGATGTTGGTATATGTTTATTTATTTTGGTCATGACCCAAATAAAATTTTTGTTTTAGATGGTGGACTAAAAAAATGGAAACTAGAGAATAGAATAACAATCAATCAACTAGAAATATTTAGTAAGACAAATTATTTAGTAAAAGAAAATAATGAACTTGTCAAAAATAAAATAGAAATTGATGAAAATATTAAAGTAAATAATTTTCAATTAATTGACGCTCGAGGAAAAAAAAGATTTGACGGGCTGGAAGCAGAACCTCGTGTAGGCTTAAAAAGTGGTCACATTCAAAATTCTTTAAATTTACCTTTTTCTGAATGTATTAATCAGTCTGACCATACATTTAAGTCAAAACAAGAGCTGTTAAAAATTTTTCAAGATTTAAAAATTTCAAATGAAAAAAAACAAGTATTCACGTGTGGTTCAGGCATTACCGCGTGCATTTTAGCTATGGCTAATAAAGTTATTAATGATAAAAATCCAGTAATATACGATGGTTCTTGGTCAGAGTATGGACTTAAACGCTTATGAAAACCTCAACAAAAATTAAAACTTTTCTAATAATTGTTTTTGTTGCAATTTTTGTAGTTATTGCTGCAAGACACTTTATAGGATTACATTTTAAAAAAAAATTTAGCATAAGACCAGCTCCTGGAGTAATTGTTACAACAGTTGAAAAATCAAATTTTTACAAAAGTATAGAAACTTTTGGAACAGCTATAGCTCGCAACTCAAAAACATATAGAGTTAAAAAAGATGATATTGTTGGTGACTTAAATATTGAAAATAGATTTGTGCAAAAAGGTGAGATAATAGTTGCTTTAAAAGATGAAGAAAAAATTATTGCTGATTTTCAAGGTAAAGTTGGTAAAAGAGAAATAGCTCAAGGGGTTTTAGGTTCAAATAGCTTAATTATTACTCTAGATGATTTAAAAAAAATTGTAATTGATATAAAAGTCCCAGAAAATTATATAAGCGTATTAAAAAACGGACTTAAAGCAGAAATATCAAATTCTGCATTTAATAAAAATTTTAAAGGAAAAATAGAATCCGTTAGTTCCCGTGTAGATCCTTCAACACGTTCTATTTTAGCAAGAGTTGTAGTAGATAATTCTAAATTCAAGATTATACCTGGCCAATTAATGACTGTGAAAGTTATTTACGATGAAATAGAACAGTTAGGAGTTCCAGAAAGTTCTATCGTAATCCAGGGAAAAACGGCATTTGTATATGTCGTGAATGATGAAATGGTTAAAAAAAAGAATGTTGTAATAGGTAAAAGAAATTTTGGTAAGGTCTCAGTACTTAAAGGTGTTTCGGAGGGGGACCAGGTAATAAGTGAAGGAATTTCAAAAGTTAGAGATAAAAGCAAAGTAAAAATTATTAAATCTAAAAATAATTAAAAAAATGTTCTTAACAGATTTATCAATTAAAAGACCTGTGGTTGCCTCAGTAATGAGTATAATTTTAGTAATTTTTGGTTTAGTAACTTTCCAAGAAATTCCAACTGATGAACTACCTGATGTTCAGCCACCAGTTGTTACTATTCAAACAGACTACAAGGGGGCTTCTGCTGAAATTGTTGACACCCAAATTACTCAAAAAATTGAAGATTTTGTGGGGGGTACACCAGGCTTAGAAACGATTGACTCTTTTAGTGAAGATGAGAGTTCAAGAATTACTCTCACTTTTGAGACTAAACTAAATCTTGATGATGTAACTAATGATGTAAGAAGTTCTGTGGCTAGGATTGTAGATAATTTGCCAGATGGAGCAGAACAACCTGAAATCTACAAACAAAGTGCAGGTATGAGAACAACAATGTGGCTATCATTTAGTTCAGAAACAATGTCTGACCTTGAATTAACAGATTATGCAGATAGATATTTAACTGACAGCTTTTCAACTGTTTCTGGGGTTGGAAGAGTAAGACTTGGCGGCGAAAGAGAGCTATCATTGAGAGTATGGCTAGACCCACTTGCTTTAGCTGCAAGAGATTTAACAACTCAAGAGGTAGAAGAAGCTCTTAAAAAAGAAAATGTTGAATTTCCAGCAGGTAGAATAGAATCTAAAGATGTCGATCTAACAATTAAATTAGACAAAGCTTATCAAGAATTAAGTAGTTACAAAAAAATGCCACTCAAACGAGCAAGAGATGGATCTATAATAACTTTAGACGATGTAGCAAGAGTTGAAGTAGGTGCAGAATCAGCTAGAACACTTTTTAAAGGTAATGGAAAGCAAGTCGTAGGAATTGGTATTTACCAGCAATCAGATGCAAACACAATTAAAGTAGCAAACGGAATCAAAGAAAAAATAAAAGAAATTAAATCAACTTTACCACCGGGAACAGAACTTGAGGTATCTTTCGATCGAAGTAATTATATTAAAGCAGCTATTAAAGAAGTTTATAAAACACTTATTATTGCATTAATTCTAGTTACTATAATTATCTATCTTTTCTTGGGTAATATCAGGGCTCTGATTGTTCCCATCATTGCTTTGCCAGTTTCACTAATCTCAACTTTTTTATCAATATATATTTTTGATTTTTCTATTAATCTTTTTACTTTAATGGCTTTAGTCTTAGCAATTGGAATTGTGGTTGATGATGCGATTGTAATGCTTGAAAATATTGTTAGAAGAATTGAGTTGGGCGATACTCCATTAGTTGCTGCATACAAAGGTGCAAAACAGGTTTCCTTTGCTATAATAGCTACCACGGTAGTTCTTGTAGCCGTTTTTGTGCCTTTAGTTTTTATTAAAGGAATAACGGGCGTTCTATTTACTCAAACAGCCATTACTCTTGCATCTGCAGTGGTTATTTCTAGCTTTGTGGCTCTTTCTTTAAGTCCCATGTTAGGGAGTAAGTTTTTGAAACCAAATATGAATAAATCAAAAATAGTAATTAAATTTGAGAAGTTTTTAAAATTAGTTACTAGTGAATACAGATCTTCGCTCATAGTTTGGATAAGTAAAAAAAAAATAATCATATCTTTTTTAGCGGGTACTTTGGCATTAACTGTCTTTTTATTTAGTTTTGCTCAAAAAGAATTAATTGCACCAGAAGATAGGGGGGCTTTTTTTGTTATTATTAAAGCACCGCAGGGTTCAGGTTTTAATTTTACAAAAGACAAAGCTGAAGATATTGAAAAACTACTTTTACCAAAAGTTGGTAAGGGTGAATATCGTAGGCTAATTATGAGGGTTCCTGGATTTGGCAGGTCTTCAAAACAAGTTAATAGTGGCTTTATAATCGTTTTAATGGAGCCATGGAAAAATAGAGACCGGCACGGAGTAGAAATAATGAGAGAGTCTTTTGGAGAAATATCAAAAGTTCCTGGTGTGCTCGCTTTTCCAGTAATGCCGCAAGGCATACGTACAGGAGGAATTCAAAGTCCAGTTCAGTTCGTTATTCTTGGAAATACTTACGACCAATTAATTGAGTGGAAAAATATAATTAAAAAAGAGGCAAGAAAAAATCCTGGCCTTTCTTCAATTCAAGATGATTTTGATTTGAACAAACCCCAATTAAATGTTCAAATTGACCAAAAAAAAGCTGCAGATTTAGGAGTGTCTACAGAAGACATAGGAAGAACGATTGAGACTATTTTTGGATCAAAAAATGTTACTCGTTTTACACAAGACGGAAAAGAATATTCAATTATTTTACAAGGAGATATAAAAGACAGACAAGAGCCTGAGAGTATAAGTAAAATTTTTGTAAGATCAAAAAATAACAATAAACTAGTGTCGGTATCTAATTTAGTTTCTTACAGTGAAGAAGGACAGTCTCCATTTCTCGCAAGATATAATAGACAAAAAGCAGTAACTATTTCTGCAAGACTAGTCGGAAACTATTCTCTTGATGAAGCGTTAAAATTTTTAAATAATGTTGTACAAGAAAATACGCCTCAAGCTAAAATTGCATACAAAGGTGAGAGTGAAGAGTATAAAAAAACTAATAATGAATTGTACCTAACTTTTGCTTTAGCTCTTATGACCGCATATCTTGCTATGTGTGCACAATTTGAAAGTTGGAGACATCCTTTTACAATCATGCTTACTGTCCCAATGGCAATACTTGGTGGAGTTTTAGGTTTGCTGGTCGTTGGCTCTTCCTTAAACGTTTATAGTCAAATTGCTTTAATAATTCTAATAGGGTTGTCAGCTAAAAATGGGATACTTATTGTTGAATTTGCAAATCAGCTCAGAAAAGAAGGAAAAAAATTTGAAATAGCAATAATTGAAGCCGCTACAATAAGATTAAGACCAATTTTGATGACGAGCCTGTCTACAATATTTGGTGTCTTGCCATTAATTATTGGAACAGGTCCAGGTGCTGCAAGTCGATTAACAGTTGGTATTACTATATTTGGTGGAATGTTGTTTTCAACTTTTTTCACGCTCTATGTTATTCCAACAATTTATTCTATAATTGGTAGAAATGAAAAAAATATAGATTCTGTTGAAGTTGAATTAAATAGACAGCTTAAAAAATAATATATTTATTTTTATCTAAATTTTTCTGACACATTGTAAGTTGTTTTTTATATGTGTCGGACATATCTTTGACTGCTTTCGCGTATATAATTGCTTTTTTATCTTGTTTATATTTTTTATAATCCCCCCAACCTTTATAATATGCGAGGTATTGTCTATATGCATCGTTCTTAGGAATTTTAAGTATTTTAGTAGTCTTACTAATATACCATCCTATAAAATCTACTGAATCTTTAAATCTAGCTCTTGTAGCTATTTGGTTGTTTGTTTCTCTTTTGTATTGTTCCCAAGTTCCTACTACAGCCTGTGAATAACCGAAAGAGCTTGATGGTCTTTTAAACGGTATCACCTTAAATAGTTTTTTTCTTGGTGGTTTTGCCAGCCAATTAAAATCACTTTCCTTTTTTACGAAAGCAAGCTGTAAATGAATAGGTGCACCCCATTTTTTAAAAGATGCTTTTGTATGTTTATACCAGAGATATCTCTCTTGAAAAATGGCACAACTATTTTTTGTATTTTTTGGAATTGAAGAACAAGCAGAAAAAATAAAAAATATTAATAAATAAAAATTAAATTTTTTTAAATGAATCATTTCTTATTTTATATAAGAGTTTACTTAAGCTTTCTCCATTTTTCTGGGTAAGTAAAATTACCCGACCAAAGGCCAAGTTTATTTTTTTTGGCGTAATTTTCATCTTCTATAAAGTCTTTGGAATACCTTCTGTATGCTACGGCATGACCATTTCTTACCAGCCATTTATTGAGATTAACTTCTCCTACAAAACAAACACCTATATATCTTTTATATCTGTCTAAATTATTTTGCACTTCACAAAGTACTTTTTTTCCATCAATTTTTTTAACTAATGCGATAGTAGCTTTTTTACCACAGCTATATTCTGTGGAGTTTTTTACACAAACTTGTTTTTTTTCAGGAGCATCGATTCCGTGAAGCCTAATACGTTTATTAAAGATCTTGACAGTATCACCGTCAATAATATGAGGAAATCCTGATATTTCTTTTGCCAGTAAATTTGAATTTATGATTAATAACACTATAAGACTAATATTAAAGTTTTTCATCAATAATTTTTTTCTTCAAAAAAAATAAATAATATACTAGCACAACACCTGAAGTATTTGCTATGAGATCATTTAATTCAAACGCCCTGTTAGGTATAATAAAATGAAAAAATTCTATAAGTAACGAAAAAAAAAATAAAAACGAGAAACTATTTATAAATTTTTTTTTGTATAAGTTATAATTTAGTCCTAAAAAAGTTAAAAAAAAGAAATAAAAAAAATGATTTATATAGGATCCTGCTGGATTTTTAATGAGATTAGGTTGTATTCTTAAATCTCCATAAAGCAAATACCCAATTATGCTACCAGGAAATAAATAAAGAATTAATAGAACAATGAGAGATAAATAATATAAATATATGTTAAATTTTAATATAATATTTTTCATGGTTACTTTGAATATAGTACATGCAATTTATTATTAAACTATTATGAGTAAACTAATTTTAACAAGACATGGGCAAAGTGTTTGGAACGCTGAAAATAGATTTACTGGCTGGGTAGATATAGATTTATCTGAGAAAGGTATTTTAGAGGCTAAGAGGTCAGGACAATTAGTCAATAAACTCAAAATAAATATTGAAAAATCATATACATCATTCTTAAAGAGAGCCATTAAAACACTAGAAGTTATGCTTCAAGAAAATAATTTGAAAATTGATTTAAACACCTCTTGGGAACTTAACGAAAGACACTATGGCTCATTAACTGGTTTAAATAAAGAGGAAACTAAGAAAAAAATAGGTGAAGATCAATTTAAAAAGTACAGACGATCTTGGGATATAGCTCCACCTCCTATGCAGGAAAATGATAAAAATCAATTTTTATTTAGTTCGTTAAACAATAATATTCCAAAAAGCAAAATACCACTTACCGAGTCTTTAAAAAGTACCTATCATAGGGTCGTCCCATTTTATGAGAATAAAATTAAGCCTGACTTACAAGATGGTAAAAATATTTTAGTCTCAGCCCATGGCAATTCTTTGCGGGCCCTTTGCAAAAAATTATTTAATATTTCTAATCAAAAAATAAATGAATTAGAAATACCAACTGGAAACCCTTTAGTTGTTGAATTTGATAAAAATTTAAAAATTATAAGAGTTAAGTATTTAGATGAGACAAGAAGTAAAACGATTATTATTAATCAATAAATTTCATTTTTTCTAACTCTTCAAATACCTTAAGACTATTTACATGAAAAAAAGTTTGATTGCTCTCTTTTGCTAGTAACATTTTTTTTTGTATTAATTGATCCCAAATCAAATTCATTGAAAAAAAATTTTTTTTAACTCCACTAAAAATAGATCTATCTATAATTTGTGCTCCGGTAAAAATAAAATTATTATTTTTTTCTCGGGCAATAATGTGATGGTTGATAAAATTAAAGTCTCCTTTAAAAGATTTATCGTGACTTTTATTTTTATCGACTAGCAGTAAAACTGGTTTTTTAACTGTCAAATAAAAATTCTCAAGTAGTTTTAGTTCTTCAAAATAATTCTTACTCCAGATTGTATCTGGATTTAATACAAAAAAAGGTTCGTTATTGAAATGTTCTGTTGCATTAAAAATTCCTCCGCCTGTATCAAGTAATTCTTCTTCTTTAATCAAACTAATAGAAATTTCATAATTTTTTAAATTTATAAATTTCTCAATTTCATTTGATAAATGATGAACATTTAAAACTATTTCTTTAACCCCTAATTTTATTAATAATTCAATAGATCTTTCCAAAAGGTTTTTAGGCCCTATTTGAATTAATGGTTTTGGAGTAGTTTTAGTTAGTGGCAACATTCGTTTTCCATAACCTGCAGCAAGTATCATAGCTTTCTCAATTTGCATTAAAATTTAACCTTTTTTCTGTTTTTTTTTGGTACAACTTTATTTAATAAATTTTTTAAATTATTAAATATTGGATTTTTTAATCTTTGATCTAATAATTGCCAAATATAGGGTAAAAACTTAAGATAATTTGATTTATTGTCTCTTTTATGAAGCCTAACAAAAATACCTAGTATCTTAAGATTTCTTTGAACAGATAAAATATCAAAATCATTTTTAGCTAAATATTTTTCACTTAATTTTATCTTTTTGGTTTTTGAAAGATAGTAATTAAAAAGTTTAGATTTTAGATTTACTGGCAAAATAATCCTTACATCATCAATGAGAGATGCAACATCATAAAGTAAATTTCCTCGCATAATATCTTGGGAGTCTATTAAGCCAAATCTGTTTTTTTTGAGCATAATATTTGAAACATGAAAATCTCTGTGAACAAAACATCGATTTTGAAAATATAGCTTTTGGTAAAGATTATTTAATTCTTTTTTAATTTTACTTTTAAATTTACTAAACTCTTTTTTTTTTGAATTATTTTTTACATACCAATTAAAAAATAAATCTGATTCATTATGTAAAGCTGCTAAATTATATTTATTTATTTTAACTTTATATTTTTTAAATTTTATATATTTTTTTAACTTTATATTTTGTAACTTAAAAATTATTCTAAAAAGTTTTTTGTAGTCATTTAACTTATTTTTTTTATATTTAATAGAATCTAAAAATGAATTAGGACCTAGATCTTCAATTTCCATCATATCATCTTTAAAATATTCTTTTAAAAGTTTTGGTGCTTTAATTTTGTTATCAATTAAAAATTTATTGACGGCTGCATAAACTATCAAATTTTTATATTTTTCTCGATTAACTCTTACCAAAATAGATGAAGTTATATTTTTTTGAATTCTATAAAACTCTCTAAATGAAGCATCGCTTGAAATTTTTTTTATTTTAATCTGCACTAAAATCTTTCCATTTTCCAAATTTTTTAAACTCTAAACTTCTTAAGTCTTCTTTATGATTATAATATAAGAATATTTCTAATCTATCCTGTGGTTTATCTTTAATAATTTCAGCCCATTCGATGATTTTAATACTATTTTCATCCTGATCGAATATATTTAATTGCTGAACTTCCTTATCAGTTTTTAATCTGTAAAGATCATAGTGCATAATTTTAAAATTATTAATTTCGTATTCGTAAACTATATTGAAGGTTGGGCTTAAAACTTGAGTTTCTTCTTGTTGGTTTTGAATCTGAAAATTGTTTATTATTGCTCTTGCCGAAGTTGTTTTCCCGGTGCCAATTTCACCAAATAAAAAAATGCAGTCTTGTTTGCTAATTTTTTTAGTAATTTTTAAAGTAATTTCGTTTAATTGATCTAAAGATTCAATGATCATTGGCTACTATCTAGTAGCGATAAGTATCAGGTTTAAATGGCCCTGCCGTTTTAACGCTTATGTAATCTGCTTGATCTTTGCTAAGCTTGGTTAATTTGGCTCCTACTTTTTCTAAATGTAGTGTCGCTACTTTTTCATCTAAATGTTTAGGAAGCACATAAAGTTTTTTGTCATATTTTTCAGAATTGGTCCATAATTCAATTTGTGCAATTACTTGATTAGTAAATGAAGCGCTCATCACAAAGCTTGGGTGACCAGTTGCACAACCTAAATTTACTAATCTTCCTTCTGCTAATAAAATTATTCTCTTGTTGCTTGGCAGCGTTATCTCATGTACTTGGGGTTTGATTTCATCCCATTTATAATTTTTTAAAGCATCAACTTGAATTTCATTATCAAAGTGACCAATATTGCAAAGTATAGCTCTGTCCTTCATTGTTCGCATATGATCAGCTGTAACGATATCTTTATTCCCAGTTGCAGTCACAATAATATCGGCATCTTTGATTGCCTCATCCATAAGCACTACTTCATAACCCTCCATAGCTGCTTGCAGAGCGCAGATTGGGTCTGTTTCAGTAACCATTACTCTTGCTCCACTTTGTCTAAGTGATGCAGCGCTTCCTTTTCCAACATCACCAAATCCAGCTACAATAGCAACTTTGCCTGACATCATAACATCTGTTGCTCTTTTAATGCCGTCTACTAAACTCTCTCTACAACCATACAAATTGTCAAATTTAGATTTTGTTACAGAGTCATTTACATTTATTGCGGGGATTTGTAAGGTTTTGTTTATTTCCATTTTTTTTAACGCTAACACACCTGTTGTAGTTTCTTCAGAAACACCTTTAACGTTTTTAAGTAAATCTTTATATTCCTTGTGCATCAAAGCTGTTAGGTCTCCACCATCATCTAAAATCATATTTGGCTTCCACTCTTTTTTCCCTTCAATTGTTTGTCTGACACACCACCAGTACTCCTCCTCGGTTTCACCTTTCCAAGCAAATACTGGTATTCCGGCTTTAGCTATCGCGGCTGCGGCATGATCTTGAGTTGAAAAAATATTACAAGATGACCATCTCACTTCAGCTCCAAGCTCAACTAAAGTTTCAATCAAAACTGCAGTTTGAATGGTCATATGTAAACAACCTAAAATATTTGCACCTTTTAAAGGAAATTTATTTTTATATTCTTTTCTTAGTGCCATTAAACCTGGCATCTCTGTCTCTGCTAAAGAAATCTCTTTTCTTCCAAAATCAGCTAGGTTTATATCTTTTACTTTAAAATCACTCATAATCTGCGGGTCTTTTAACAATATAATTTATTCTTAGCAAGCAACAATCCTAATTATATCTTGGAAGCGTTACTTCAATTTGTGCACCTTTAACATCCAGTCTATTTAGTGCTTTAATTTTCCCTTTATGAAGTTCAATTATATTTTTTACTATATTAAGACCTAACCCTGAATGCTCACCAAAATTTTTAGGTCTATTACTGTAAAATCTATTAAATATATTTTCTATATTTTTTTCTTTAAATCCAGGTCCTTGATCTTTAAAAATTACTAGGAATTTATTTTTATTTTCATCTATTTCAATTAAAATCTTACCATTAGCTTGACTAAAAGATATTGCGTTATCTAAAAGATTTGCAATCACCTGTTCAATCCTATTTTCAATACCTAAAATATAATAATATTTTTGTTTCTCTTTTTTTTTAATAATTTCGATTTCGATTTTTTTATTTAAACTTTCAATGTTTTGCTTAAAATCATCTACAACATTTTTAATTATTAGATAAATATCTATTTTAATCATTTTTTCTCTAGATAATGACGCTTCATCTTTGAGCATTTGGGTATAGTCTGTGATCAATCTCTCTATTCTCTCCACGTCATGATCAACAATATTTAATAATTTTTCTCGGTCTTTTTGTTCTGTAGTTTTGTCTAATAACTCAGAGGCACCTTTTAATGAGGCTAAAGGATTCCTAATTTCGTGAGCTAAATCTGTAGAAAAAGTTTCTGCTCTATTTGTTCTTTTTTGAAGATCTAAGGTCATTTCATGAATTGATTGAGTTAATTTTCCAACCTCATCTCTTCTAATAAAAAAATTATCGATGTTTAAAGGTTTGTCAGATTTAGCTTTAATTGACTCAGTGTATTTTACTAAAAAGCTAATTGGCTTTAAAATATATTTATTTAAAAAAACAGAAAAAATTAAAATAGCTAATGCCAACGCCAAAACAGTTCTAATTATAAAATCTTTTCTTTCGTCAACAGCAACTAATATTTCATTGGATTGTTCACCAACTAAAATATAACCAACCTTTTTCTCACTAACTAAAACCTTGCTTAAGGTTTGAACAAAAAAATCTTCTTTAATTTTACTTTCAATAATTAGAGGTTCATCTTTAAGTTTTTTCAAAATAGTGTTTTGTATTTCTTGATAATAATTAATAGAATCATTGACATTATTATTTGAGTTATTATCTATCTGTTTAGAGTCTGTATTGTTAATATCTTCTTCAATAATTAATTCAGATCTAGAAAAAACTGTTTGATCCAAGTCTAGCATGTTAGTGTCTCCAATTAGATTTCCATCTAAATTAAAAAACTGAACTCTATCCAAACTTTGGAATAAAAATCTTGCTGATAATAAAAAAGTACTTAATCCTTTTTCGTTAAAGTCTATATTTAATCTCTGCAAGTGATCGGTAGTATTTTTAATAATTACCAGGTGATTTGTTGACTTATCTTTTACTAAATTGGGCTGAATGGCTTGAAGATAAATGTAAGTAAAAAGTCCTAATACAGAAAAAACTAATAAATTAAATAATAAAAATTTCCTTAATATAGATGATGATTTTTTTTGGTTCATTAACTAACATTCCATCTATACCCACTTCCATACCTAGTTTCAATTGCAGAAAATTTATCATCAACTTTTTTAAATTTTTTTCTAATACGTTTTATGTGACTATCGATAGTTCTATCTTCAATTTCCGTATTTTCTTTATATGCTATATCCATTAAATGTGCTCTTTCCTTAATTACCCCAGGTCTTTTTGCAAGTTCTTTAACGATTAAAAATTCTGTTGTAGTTAATTTATCAGGCAAAGGTTTTCCATTCCACTCACATTCTAATTGTGAAGGATCTAACTTTAATTTTCCATGAGTAATTAAATTTTTAGAATCATCTATAACGTCGGTTTTTTTTCTAAGTTGAACTCGTATTCTTTCAATTAAAACCTTCATAGAAAAACCACCAGATTTTTTAACAAAATCATCAGCTCCTAATTTTAATCCTAATAGTTCATCTACTTCATCGTCTTTTGAAGTAAGGAATATTATTGGAATTGACATTTTTTTTCTTAAACGAGTCAAAAGTTCCTCCCCGTCCATTCTTGGCATTTTAATATCAATTATAGCTAGATCTGGAGGATTTCTTGTTAATCCATTAAGTGCAGTTTCTCCATCAATATAAGTTTGAATTTTAAAACCTTCTCTTTCTAAAGCAATGCTAATGCTTGTTAATAGGTTTCGATCATCATCTACTAAAGCAATTGTTTGAGCCATATAATAGTTTTAATTTTTATAATTAAATTGTCAAAATTTAGGCGTTTAATAATCTAATTAATGAGCTTCCCCCCAATTAAGTCCTGAGTTAATGCTTACATTCAGTGGAATAGAGAACATGTGATAATCCGAACTTGAAATAGATGTCATTGCATCTTTGATTATTTTTTGTGTGTACTCTTTGTCATTTTTAGAGCATTCAAAAATAAGTTCGTCATGAATTTGTAAAAGCATTTTAGTTTGAAATTTTTTATCTGTTTCAATTAATTGATCTAGTTTAATCATTGCAAGTCTAATTATATCAGCTGCTGATCCTTGTATAGGAGCGTTTATAGCTGCTCTTTCCTGAAAGCTTCTAATGCTAAAGTTTTTGTCATTAATACCTCTTAGGTGAATTCTTCTTCCAAAAATATTATTAACAAAACCCCTAGTTCTACAAAATTTAATTGTAGAATTCATATAATCTTTTATTTCAGGGAATTTTTTAAAATATGCATTTATAAAATCTAAAGCTTCTTGGTTTGATACAGAGATTTGCTTTGCTAAGCCATATTGAGTAATTCCATAAATAATTCCAAAATTTATCGCTTTTGCTTTTCTTCTTAGATCTTCGTTAACTTTTTTGACAGGTACGTTAAAAACTTGGCTGGCTGTTATACTATGAATATCTTCATTATTTCTAAATGCTTTTTTTAATTCTTTTACATCTGCCATATCAGCAAGAATTCTCATCTCAATTTGGTTATAATCGGCAGAAATCAAAATATTTCCTTTTTCTGAAACAAAAGCCTTTCTTATTTCTTTTCCATACTCAGACTTAATTGGAATATTTTGTAGATTAGGATCGCTCGAAGCTAATCTACCTGTATTCGTAGCCGCTAGTAAGAAAGATGTGTGTACTCTCTGAGTCTTTAAATTTATGTGATCTTGTAATGCATCTGTATAAGTATTTTTTAATTTAGAAACCTGTCTCCATTCTAAAACCAAGTTTGGAAATTTATGCCCAGTAAAGGCGAGGTCTTCTAGAACGCTTGCACTTGTAGCTAGACTCCCCTTTTTTGTTTTTTTTAGTTTTGCAATTTTAAGCTCATTATAAATAATTTCTCCAAGTTGCTTCGTAGAACCAATGTTAAATTCTTTACCTGCCAATACAAATATATCTTTTTCTATTTTTTTTAACTTCTTTTCAAATGTAGCTGATAATTTTTTTAGGTGACTAGCATCTACTTTAATTCCATTAAATTCAAGTTTTGCAAGCAGTTTTACCATTGGTTTTTCAAAATATTCATAAATTCTATTTAATTTTTCTTGGTCAAGTCTATCTTTCAAATTTTCATATAGTCTCATTGTTATATCTGCATCTTCTGCCGCATACTCTGTTGCCTTTGCAATATCGATGTCAGCAAAATTTAATTTATTTTTTCCAGTTCCCACAAGCTCTTTAAATGTTATTGTTTTGTGTCCAAGGTGAATCTCAGAAAGAGTATCCATATTGTGACGATTGTTACCTGCGTCTAGAGTATAAGAAATCAACATAGTATCCTCAATTGGATCAATTTCAATTCCATTTTGTTTCAAAACAATAAAATCAAATTTAATATTCTGACCGACTTTTTTTATACTTGGGTCTTCTAAAATTGGTTTAATTTTTCTTAGAACTAATTCTTTTTGCAAACCTTTTTCTTTGTGGGCTAAGGGTATGTAACAAGCTTTATTTTTTTCGTAACTAAATGAAATACCTAAAAGTTCTGTTTCTAACGGGTTTAAAGATGATGTTTCAGTGTCTACTGAAATTACTGCTTTTTCCTCCAAAATTTTGATCCATTTATCTAAACTCTTTTCATTTAAAATACAGTTATAATTTTTAACATTAACACTATTGTCAGTTTTTTTTTGAACTTGAGTGAGTTGAGTAGAGTTTGAGGTTTGGCTTTCTCCATAAAAACTAATAGCCTGACTTAATAGTCTGTTAAATTCCATTTCTCGAAGAAATTCAAAAAGCTTGTTTTTATCTACTGACTTCATGACAAAACTTTGAGGAGTATCTTTTACAGGTACATCGTCTTTTAAAGTGACCAGTTGTTTGCTCAACACAGCTTTATCTTTATTTGCCAAAAGTGTTTCTCTTCTTTTTGTTTGAGGAATTTTTTCAATATTTTTTAATAAAACATCAAGTGTTTTAAATTTGTTAATAAGCTCCGCTGCTGTTTTAACACCTATACCTGGAACGCCAGGTATGTTGTCTGAAGAGTCTCCTGCTAATGATTGAACATCAATTACTTGATTGGGCTTCACTCCAAATTTTTCAAACACTTCCTTTTCTCCTAAAACTTTATTTTTCATTGGGTCATAAAGTCTTATCTTGTCAGATACCAACTGCATTAAGTCTTTGTCTGATGAAATTACGGTCACCTTAGCTCCTGCATCTATTATCTGTTTAGAATATGTTGCTATAAGATCATCCGCCTCATAATTTATTAATTCTATTGAGGGTAGGTTAAAAGCTTTAACTGCTTTTCTTATATATTCAAACTGAGGAATTAAATCCTCTGGTGCCTCAGTTCTATTTGCTTTGTAATCGCCATAAATATCATTTCGAAAATTTTTTTTAGCTGAGTCAAAAATTACTGCAAAATGAGTTGGTTTATGTATTGAGTCATCAGATCTAGAATCTTCTAATAATTTAAAAAGCATTGAACAAAAACCACTTACGGCACCTGTAGGAAGTCCATCACTTTTTCTTGAAAGCGGCGGTAGTGCATAATAAGCTCTAAATATATAACCCGAGCCATCAATTAAATAAAAATGATCTGTTTTTTTTAAGGAAGTCATAAATATATCTTATAAT